>SDBV01002018.1_pt1 | contig 30381 bp, 39 predicted proteins | sample 2277081 | NCBI WGS metagenome assembly SDBV01 (sample SAMN10402039, study PRJNA504765) | marine sediment metagenome | isolation source: marine sediment core GS10_PC15, 223 cmbsf | place: Arctic Ocean: Southern Knipovich Ridge | collected 2010 | reverse complement strand
CAATAAGGGCTTTTTTTGAAAAAGGATTTGATAATGAAAGAAAAATTAAAGGATTTGAAAGTGCTGTTTATATTGACAAAAATATTCCAATAGAACTTATTGATAAAATAAGACAAAATGTAGAATTAATTGATTTAAATAAGCAAATGCCTGATGCACCACTTGATGAAAAAATTCAAGAAGCCAATAGATTAATAAAAACTTTGGAGAAAAAAGATATTTTTTTAGAAAAACCAATGACTTTTGATTATGAAGCTAGTTCTGATTCTTTTCCTTATGAAGGGGGACCATTAACTGTTTATGCAGAAAATATTCCAAAAGCATGGATTAAAATGATTTACAATATTTATAGATTTGGAAAAAAGAATTTAATGAATGCTGAAACAGATCGTTGGGTTAAAGAAATAAATAATATGACTGTAGTAATAGATGATCCGCAGAACATGGATTTATCTTTAAATCCTTTTTTGGTTCCTTTAACAAAAGAAAAAATTGAAGCTTATCAAAAAGAAATATTATCTCCTATTTTGCCTGAAGGAAAAGCATATACTTATGGAAATGAATTAAGAGCATATGATTATCCTGGATTTGAAGAAATAAAAGATTTGGTTGAAACAAATGAATATAAAGATTATGAATTTGGAAAAGGGCCTTGGTTAGATGAAAATGTAAATTATGTAATTCCAAAAGATGTTGAAATAAATCAAATCAAAGATATAATCGAAGTTTTAAAAAGAGATCCATATTTCAAAGCTTGTGTTGCTATCACCTGGCATCCTTGGAAAGAATTAATGAGAAAACACAAGTCAAGTCCTTGTTTAGTTTTTATTCAAGCATTGGTTCAAGATGATAAATTAAATTTAACCATCTTTTTTAGAAGTCATGACATGACTCAGGGTTGGCCTGAAAATGCTTATGGATGTGCGGCAATACAAAAAGAAATAGCTCAGGCAATTGGTGTTGAACCAGGAATAATGACCATTATTTCTGGAAGTGCTCAAATATATAATAATTATTATCAGCAAGTTGAACAAATGCTGGAAAAAAATAAAGAATTTCTAAAAAACTGCAATGATAAAAAAGGAAATTATTTAATAAAAATTAAGGACAAAGAAATAAATGTTGTTTTAACTCATCCAGAAACAGGAAAAGAATTAGAAATATATAAAGGAAAAACAGCATATGAAGTAAAAGATCAAATAGCTATAAGTGGTTTGGAAACAGCACATGCAATTTATCTTGGAACAGAACTTCAAAGGGCCGAAGAATCATTAAGAAAAAATAAAAATTATGAACAAGATGTATTTGAAGAACAGAAAGTAAATTATGTCGATACAGAAATAAAAAAAGAAAGATTTTCCTGGGAGGAATATTTTATGACATCTGCTCTTTTAGCAGCAGGGAGGTCAAGCTGTTTGCATTTAAACACAGGAGCAGTTATTGTTAAAGACAAAAGAATTATTTCGACAGGATATAATGGAGCCCCTCCAAATATAGAAAATTGTCTTGATAGAGGATGTAGAAAAGAACAAGAAGGTGTTGGGTTTCATGATAAAGGAAAAGGTGTTTGCAGGGGAATTCATGCAGAAATAAATGCTCTTAGCCAAGTTAGAAGAAACGAATTGCAAGGAGCAACAATATACACTTTATATTTGCCTTGTTCTTCTTGTGCAAAAACTATTGTAGGGAGCAATATTAAAAAAGTTGTTTATTTAAAACAATATAAAGAGCCTGAAACTTTAACGAAGGAAATGTTTGCTGAAGCAGGAATAAGTTTGAAAAAAATAGAAATTGATTTAGATAAAATATCACGAATTTTAAAGAGAAATTCTTAAATACATTCAAGAACCAACAACCTTAAAAATACCAACCCTCTCAAAAAAAGATGGTAAAAGAATTAACAAACGGAGAATTTGAAGAATTTGTTAAAGAGGGAACTGTTTTAATTGACTTTTCTGCAGATTGGTGTATGCCTTGCGTTATGGTGGGCCCAATAGTAGACGAAATGGACGAAAAATTCAAAGGCAAAATAAAAGTTGGAAAAGTAAATATAGAAGACAATCACGAACTTGCACAAAAATACAATGTTGCATCAATACCAAATTTCGTAATCTTGAAGGATGGAAAAGTAATAAACCAATTCATGGGCGGAATGTCTGCCGACGATTTCGAAAATAAATTAAAGAGTTTTTTGTAAAAAAGTAATTATATTCAAAAAAGATAATTTTATAAATCTGTAATTCTCAATTATGCTATGGATTTGGGATACATATTCGGATATATATTCAAAAGTAAGAGAACAAAAAGATTTGCAAAATTAGATCAAACGATGAATAGAAAAGATGCATTGGAATATATTGTTCATGCCAAAAATATAACTATGGATAAATTGAATAAAAAAATACACACGGATTTAATTGAGGAATTTGAAGCTACAGGATATCGTACAATATAAGAAAATTTTTAAAAAATCTCTAGAACTTAACTTAATCTATAAGCGAATGGCTAAGCGAAGCAAGTTATGAGCAATTAATTTTTTAGAAATTGTAGCATAAGATAATTTTATAAACTAATTCTGTTAAATAATTGTAATGGCTCCGTAGCTTCCCACAAGGGGATGACTTGTTTCACAACAAGCCTCAGCCTCTCAAGTTGCTTCGCAGTCGCCAACAATGGCTCCGTAGCTCAGCCTGGTCAGAGCACTGGACTTTTAATCCAGGTGTCGAGGGTTCAAATCCCTTCGGGGCCATTTTCTATATCAAACATCACAACAATTCTTAAAAAGGGAAAAAATAATCTAATAGCATGGCTTACCAATACGAATTCCGTCAAATAAAAAATTCTAAAAAGAATTTAGGAAAAACAATCCTCGTAGCAAAATTTGGATTTGAGGATGAAGTTCCACCAAAAGATTATGAACAGATAAAAAGGAATATGGCTAATAAATATGTGGGGAGTGCTTTAACACATTATTTGCAACATGTAGAGAACTTAGAACCAAGCACGAGTTCAAAGTTTTTAAGTGACCATCCTACTGTTGATTACTTTAGAAAGCCATCTAATGATTCAACACACAAAAAATTAACAATTAAAAACAGCCCATGGAAATTAGGAATTGATGTAAGGGTAAGTGTAGACAAATCGGTTCCATTAGAAAAAGTTCTAAATCTAGAAAAAATGAATAATTTCATTCTAACAGGAAATTATCCAAAATAACTCCAAATACTTCAAGTATATACTCTAAAATATATATTGCAGTTACACAGAAACATTTTTAAATGGTTTTTTGGTTATTTTTATTATTGTATAGTTATTAAAGTTGCACTTTACTTGTGAATTATGCAATTTTGCTAAAATCCCTCACTGAAAAATGAACATCCTCCAATCAAAACATAAAAAATTAAGCGAAAAAGAAGCCGAAGAATTATTAACAAAATTAAATATCTCTAAATCGCAATTACCAAAAATTCTCTCAAGCGATTCAGGATTACAAGAAGAATGCAATGTTGGTGACATAATAAAAATAGAAAGAAAAGAGGAGGACAAAATAAACCTTTATTACAGGGTTGTTATATAAGATGATAGAAAAAAATAATCATTTAGTTATGAAGAATTATTTAAAAAACCATTCCCTAGTTGAGTCCAACATAATTTCTTTTAATAATTTCTTAGAAAAGAGATTGCAAGAAATCGTCGATGAAATTCAAGACACTGTGAAAGAAGAAGATTTTGAAATCACTCTTGGAAAAATTGACGTCGGTAAACCAAAAGTTATAGAGGCTGACGGAAGTTCTTCATTAGTAAATCCAACTGAAGCAAGACTTAGAAAAATAACTTATGCTGCTCCAGTAACATTAGAATTAACAATAAAAAAAGACGGACAAGTTGACTCAGAAGTTGTTGAAATCGGAAAGATTCCAGTGATGGTAAAAAGTAATGCATGTAATACGGTCAATATGTCAAAGGAAGAATTGATTGCAAATTACAGCGATCCTTTAGATCAAGGAGGATACTTCATCATAAAGGGAAACGAAAGAGTAATGATTATGGCAGAAGATTTAGCCGAAAACCAACCATTCATCGAGGAGAATAAAAAGAAAGAATTAACTTTAAAATTATTTTCTCTAAAAGGAACTTATAGAATTCCTGCAACAATAACAGAAAACAAAGATGGCCTCCTAAATATTTCATTCAGTAGATTCAAAGATTTACCAATTGTAGTAATCCTAAAAGCTCTTGGTTTAACAAAAGAATCGGACATATCAAAATACATTGGAAAAGAAACAGACAGCGTTATAGTTAATCTTTATGAATTTGTTAATTTGGCAACAAAAGAAGATGCGATGATGTACATTGCTGAGAAAACAAATTTACAAGGAACAAAAAAAGAAATCTTAGACAGAGTAAAACAAAGAATTGATTCTTATTTATTCCCACATATCGGGCAAAAGAAAGAAGACAGAATGAAGAAGGCAATCACTGTTTGTAAATTATTAAAACAATTTTTAATTGCAAAAGAAAACCCAAATTTAAGAACAGACAAAGATCACTACGCAAACAAAAGAGTTAGACTTTCAGGAGATTTACTTGCAACATTATTCAGAGTTAATTTAGGAATTTTAATAAGAGATATCCAATACTCTTTACAAAAATCTTCAAAAAGAAAAAAATTCTTTTCAATCAAAGTTCTCGCAAAATCAACTTTATTTTCCCATAGAATAGAATCTGCAATCGCAACTGGTTCATGGACTGGAGAAAGAAGCGGTATAACTCAGAACATGGACAAAACAAATTACTTGGCAAAAATTTCTCAACTCCAAAGAGTTTCGTCTATGCTTCCAGGAGATCAAGAAAATTTCATGGCAAGAACACTTCATCCAACACATTTCGGAAGATTTTGTCCAATTGAAACACCAGAAGGAACAGAAATTGGTCTCAGAAAAAACTTGGCAATAATGAGTAAAGTTTCAACAAGAGTAGACATGGACGAAAACAAATTCTTAAAAGAATTAAATTCTCTTGGATTAGACGACGAAGGAGAAGAAGGTTATGATATTTCTTATAACGGAAGATTCATAGGCGTTATAAAAGACGGAAAAGAATTTATAAAAAACCTAAGAGAAAGAAGACGTGATGGAAACCTTCCAATACAAATGAATTTTAGACATAACGAAGGATTCAAATTAATTTTAATTTCAACAGAAGCTGGAAGAGTGTTAAGACCACTAATAATCGTTGATAACGGAAATTCAAGATTGAAGAATGAGCATTTAGTTCAATTAGAACAGGGAGAATTAAAATGGGATGATTTGCTCAAAAAAGGAATTGTTGAATATTTAGACGCCGCTGAAGAAGAAAATAGTTTAACAGCATTATACGAAGAAGATTTAACACCAGATCACACTCATTTGGAAGTTGACGCAATCTCATTATTTGGAGCCGTTACAAGTTTAGTTCCTTATGGAAATCACGATCAGAGTTCAAGATTGAACAGAGGAAGTAAAACTCAAAAGCAGGCTCTAGGTTTATACGCTGCTAATTTCCTATGCAGATTAGATACAGATGTAAGCGTTTTACAATATCCTCAAAAGCCAGTCGTCCGAAGTTTCGTCTATGATACAGTAGACACATACCCTGCAGGACAAAATTTAGTAGTTGCAATAATGAGTTACGAAGGTTACAATATGGAAGACGCTTTAGTATTCAATAAAGGAAGTTTGGACAGGGGAGTTGGAAGGTCTTTCTATTTCAGACCATACACTACTTTAGAAATGAATTATGCAGGCGGATTAAAAGACGAAATCGCAATTCCAGAAAAAGACGCGACTGGTTATAAAACAGAAGCAAATTATAGATTATTAGAAGATGATGGAATAATTTATCCGGAAGCTAATGCAGAAGAAGGAGAAGTTTTAATTGGTAAAATGTCTCCTCCAAAATTCTTATCAGAAGCTCGTGAAATTTCAGTTAGAACAAAGAAAGAAGCAAGTATAACAATGAGGCAAGAAGAAAAAGGAATTGTTGAATCAGTATTCATAACAGAAGACAGTGAAAGAAATAAAATTATTCATGTTAAAACAAGAGATCAAAGAATACCAGAAATAGGAGATAAATATGCAACAGCTCATGGTCAGAAAGGTGTTATTGGAGCAATTGTTCCTGAAGAAGATATACCATTCAGTGGAAGAGGAATTAGGCCAGATGTAATATTCAATCCTCATGGACTTCCATCTCGTATGACTGTAGGTTATTTATTAGAATTACTTGCTGGAAAAGTTGGATGTCTAAAAGGGAAAATAGTTGACGGAACTTCATTCTCAGGCGAAAGTAAAAAAGAATTAGAAAAGCAATTAGAAGATTTAGGATTTAGATTCGACGGAAAAGAAACAATGTATAATGGAATCACAGGTAAAAGAATGGACTCAAAGATTTTCGTTGGTAATTTGTATTATTTGAAACTTAAATATATGGTTGGAAACACAATTCACGGAAGAGCTTCTGGTAAAGTAGCACTTTTAACAAGACAGCCAATTGAAGGACGTTCTCGAGGGGGAGCATTAAGATTAGGTGAAATGGAACAGCAGGCTTTAGTTGCTCACGGAGCTTCGCTATTGTTGAAAGAAAGATACGATTCAGACAAAGTAGTTTTACCAATATGCACAAAATGTGGTTCAATAGCAATCGAAGATAATATAAGAAAGAAAACTGCATGCCCCGTTTGTAACTCTGAAGATGTCGAGCCTGTAGAAGTTTCATACGCATTCAAACTTTTAGTTGAAGAACTTCAAGGATTACATATAAACACAACTTTTGGATTAAAAAACAAATACGAATAAAATGAAATATAAAATTTTAAAATTAATGACAGACTCATATGTAGGAAATCTCATATTAGATGCTGTAGATTATGTTGATAATTTTATTATTAAAACTGGAATAAGAGGTAAAAGTAATGAAGAAGTTGTGATGGTTCGGGGAAAAACAAGGTCCCTTGTTGATTTTATGGAGGATAAAAATATTAAAATGAATAAAATGATAGAAGCAAAAGTAAAACCAAAAATTGAATTGAATAAATCAGAGATTGTTGTCAATACAAAGAATGTAAATGAATTAGATAATTTGATGCAAATTTATGAGGTAGTTGGCGGAATAATGTGGTTACATGGTGGTTCTCCTCTTGATAAAGGTACATTTGCTTGGAGCTGGGAACCTCATAAAGAAAATACATGCATTTCTTTAAGAGAAGGAGTGGTGCTTACTTATGGTCACAAAAAGACTAAAGACAATGCATTATCACTTCAAGAATTTTACAAAGAACAAGGAATAACTTCTGAAAAATTAAATGAAATAAATAACTACTTTAACAATTAAAATGAATAAACCAGTAAGAAAAAAAATTGGAGAATTGAAATTCACTTTAATTAGTCCAGACCAAATCAAAAAATTATCTTCAGCGAAAATAGTGACTCCAGAACTTTATGATATTGACGGTTATCCAGTTGACGGAGGATTAATGGATTTAAGACTCGGTGCAGTGGACCCAGGTGTTAGATGTAGAACATGCGGTGGAAGAATTAAAGAATGTCTTGGACATCCAGGAAGCATAGACCTTGCAAGATCAATAATGCATCTAAAATATATTCCTCTGGTTGAAATGTGTTTAAGATGTTTCTGTAAAGACTGTGGTAAATTAATGCTTGCAGACAAAGATTTAGAAAAATATGCAGCAACTGGAAGAGCTAAAAAAGCAAAGGATGCAAAGAAATGTCCTCATTGTGGAGAAGCTCAAGAAAGAATCAAATTGGATAAGCCAACAAGTTTTTACCAAGGAAGAACAAGAATTTTCCCAACAGAGATAAGGGAAATGTTAGTAAATATTCCGAATGAAGAATTAGAAAAGATTAGCGTTAATCCAAGAACATCCCGTCCTGAATGGGCAATTTTAACAACTCTTTTAGTTCCACCAGTAACAGTTAGACCAAGTATTATTTTAGAATCTGGAGAAAGAAGTGAAGATGATTTAACACATAAACTTTCAGATATAATAAGAGCTAACCAAAGACTATGGGAAAATTTAAACGCTGGAGCGCCAGAAGTTATAATTGAAGATTTATGGGATTTATTACAATTCCACATAACAACATTTTTCGACAACACAATTACAAGAATCCCTCCTGCAAGACATAGATCGGGACAACCTTTGAAAACAATTACAGAAAGAATAAAGGGTAAAGAAGGAAGAATAAGAAAGAACATTGCAGGAAAGAGAGTTAATTATTCTGGTAGATCAATTATTTCTCCAGACCCATGCATAAGAATAAATGAAGTTGGAATTCCTTTTGAAATAGCAAGAATAGTTACAGTCTCAGAAACAGTGAATGATTTGAATATAGGAAAACTAAAGAAATTAGTTGAAAAAGGAAGTCAATATCCTGGAGCAAGTTATATTATAAGGCCTGATGGAAAAAGAAAGAAAATAACTGAAGAATTAAAAGAAGAAATAATGGGCGAATTAGAAGCAGGATATAAAGTTGAAAGACATTTACAAGATGGAGACATTGTTTTATTCAATAGACATCCAAGTCTTCACAGAGGAAGTCTCATGGCACATTTTGCAAGAGTCCTACCAGGAAGAACATTCAGATTACATCCGGCTGCAGCAGCCCCTTATAACGCTGATTTCGACGGGGATTCAATGAATATACATTCTCCACAAAATGAAGAAGCAAGAGCAGAAGCAAAAATACTCCTTGATGTTAAAAAGAACTTAATGTCTCCAAAAAACAACACAAATTTAGTTGGATGTATTGGGGACGCAATAACTGGCAATTATCTTTTAGGTTTAAACGAATTTTCAAAAGCAGAGGCAAATCAACTTTTATATCAATCAGGAATAGATTCAAAAGTAACTAAGAAAACAATTTCAGGAGTAGAATTATTTTCAGAAATATTTCCAAAAATTAATTTTTCAAATGATTCTATAACTATTAAAGATGGACAAATAACCAAGGGAATAATCGATAAAACAACTTTTGGAGACGAGGATGGAGAATTAGTAAAAGTTCTTGATAAAGAAATTGGAAGAAATAAAACTTTTGACATTTTGAAAAAGGCATTTGATTTAGGAAAGAACTATATAACAAATAAGGGAATAACTATTGCAGTTAATGATTTAGATTTGAATGAAGATATCTTAGATAAGGGAGAAGAAATTATTAAGAAAGCTGAAAAGAAAACAGAAGAAATTATTGAATCTTGTAAGAACGGAAATCTTGAAATAATTCCAGGTAAAACAATTGAGGAATCAAGAGAAGTTAGAATTTTACAGACATTGAATGAAGTTAGAACAAAGATTGGAGAAATTGTTAAAAAAGAATTCCCTAAGACAAATCCAGTTAACAACATGATTATTTCAGGTGGTGGAGGAAATATTTTGAACATAACTCAGATGGCTTCATGTGTTGGTCAGCAGGCGTTCATGGACGGTAGAATTAATATAGGATATAATGGAAGAACATTATCTTTATTCAAGAAAGGGGATTTATCTCCAAGGGCAAGAGGTTTCATTAGAAGTTCTTTTATCAGAGGATTGAAGCCTGACGAATTCTTTTTCCAGGCAGTTACAGGAAGGGATTCACTTATGGATACAGGATTAAGAACGCCTAAATCTGGTTATTTGTATAGAAGACTTGCAAATGCTTTACAGGATTTAAGAGTTGAATACGACGGAACTATAAGGGACAGCGATAATAAGATTGTACAATTTAAATATGGTGACGATGGAATTGATGTGACAAAATTACACCTAAATGAAAAGTTGGATTCCGGGGAAGCGATTGGAATTGTAACAGCTCAATCTTTCGGTGAAGCGTCAACTCAGATGGTTCTTAGAACTTTTCATATGGCCGGAGTTGCAGAAATGCAGGTTACAAAAGGTCTGCCAAGATTAATTGAAATCTTCGATGCAAGAAAAACACCTTCTTCTCCTAAAATGGAAATTTATTTGAATAAAGAATTTAACGACGAGAAAAACGCTAAAATATTTGCTGAGAAAATTAAGGAGATTACCTTGAAAGAAATTGCTTCAGAAATTAATTTGGACTTTGGCGATAAAAAAATTGAAATAGTGATTAACAGAGAAGGTTTGAGACAAACTCATTCATCAGTTAAGAAGATTGTAGAAAAATTAAATGATTTAGGTTTTGATGCTAAAGAAAAAGTAAATTCAATTATCTTGAATGCAAACGAAATGACTTTCAAAGAAATTTACAAACTTAAAGTAAAGTTAAAAGAAACAATTATTTCAGGTGTTAAAGATGTTAAACAAATTTTAGTTGTTAAGAGAGATAGAGATTTTGTTATAATTACTTTGGGAACAAATTTGAAAGAACTTATACAAATGAAAGAAGTTAACACAGATAAAATTATTTCAAATGATTTCTATGAGGTCGCAGGAATCTTTGGAATAGAAGCAGCAAGACAATTATTAGTTAATGAAATTCAGGATGTTTTGAAATCACAGGGATTGGATATTGACATAAGACATTTGAAGTTGGCAACAGACGCAATGACTAACAATGGGGAAGTTAAAGGTGTTACAAGAATGGGAATAATTGCTCAGAAGTCATCTATATTAGCAAGGGCAACGTTCGAAACACCAGTGAAGCAGTTTGTTAATGCCACAATAAAGGGCAGCAAGGATGAATTATTGAGTGTAATAGAAAATATCATATTGAATCAACCAGTCCCAATAGGAACAGGATTGCCTGGTTTATTGGTTAAAGTTATTGGACCTTTGACAAAAAAAGACAAAGATAAGAAAACAGCTAAGGCGGAAGTTGTTGATAGGGTTAATAAGTAGATATTGGTTCTACGCCGAATTAAGTATATCTAAAATTAATTTTTTTACTTGATTAAATTCCCTTAACCACTCTTTGTACTTTTCTTTTCTAAATGAAAGAACCATTATACCTGGATTTAGTTGTCTGGGAGAAGTATGGGTCGATTTACTTAATTTATCCTTCATATTTTTTAATCTCTGTTTAAGTCTTCTGTTTCTGAAAACAACACAATTTATGTGGGAATTCACAAGACTATAATAATTAGTTTCACTAAGATTCGCTAAATTATTTGGATGTTGTTTAAAATAAATAATTCTAAAGACATTTTCTAAGGCGGTTCTTAAACTTCCCTTCGCTTGTTTATAGCATCCTGTAAAAGCTAAAATTCTCGAGGCTTTAAGATCATGATCCACTTCCATAATAAATTTTAAAAGATAAACATATCCTTGATGTTGATTTAATGAATTATTATTAAAAAATTTTATTAATTCATGAACTATTTGAAAATTGTCTTCTTTTTTTCTAGAGTATTCTCGGGTGTTTAATAAGACATTAAACCAATTTTCTTGAATTATTTTGCCTTTCTGTTTTTCAAGAATTTTTGTTCTTCTTTTTAATTCATAATTCCAAAGTCTTTCTTTCGGAGTCATTTAATTAAAATTTTCCTTTTTTATTTCTTTTAATTTTTCCAAATCTTCTTTAAGCTTCTTATATTTTTGAACATAGGTAAAACTATTTTGATAAAAACTGGGGAAATCTCCCAATAGCAATAAAATTGAAATTATTTCTTCAACTTTTTTATATAATTCAATTGATTTTTCCAAATCTTCTTTTTTGAAAAATCCATTAAAAATACTAGAAGAAGTTTTATATTTAGAAATACTTCCTCGATTATGAACTATTGTACTGAAATCTTTGTACAAGTCATTTATCTCTTGTTTTAAATTTAGCTTCTTTACTTCTTCTTTTCTGAAATTATTTTGTTTAAAAATTAAATCTAAACAGTCTTCTCTAAAATTTGGAAAGTAAACCAAATCTGCTTTATTTTTTAAGAAATTATATCCTTTGAGATATTTTTTTCCTTGCTTCCACGAAAAAAAGGAGTCTGCTTTGTAAACAGGAATTTCTCCAAGAGGCAAAGTTTTTTCCTTTTCATATCTTTCAATTTCTTTAATCTCATCTTTGGTTAATTGTTCTGGCAATTTGTAAAATTCTGCATTTTTCACATAATATTGTTTTAAATTACCATTTTTTTCTAACGTTGAAAAATAATAATGAATGATAAAATTTTCAAGAATGTGTCTTAACGATTTAATTGCCCCATCATAAAACCCATTTAGTAAAAGGCAAATGAAATTTTCACATTCTTTTGCTGTCTCTAAGAAACAATCTTCAATTATTATTTCAGAATAATCATTCAGTTCTTGGTTTTTTTCTTCATCCCATTTAATATCAATACAAGTAACTAAATTACTAAAAAAAGAATATAAATGATCTATTTTTTTAAATAATTTAGGCTCTTCTAAGGTTTTGTCCTTAATTTCATTAGAATTTTCAGTAAAAAGTTCAATGTAATGTTTTGGTTTATTTTCAGTCATTTTATAGTTTAGTAATAAGATTATTTAAACATTCAGAATTAAACTATATAGTTTGTTTTTTAAGAAACAAAAAAATTCTTTATTTATTAATCCCTTGCCTTAGTTAAATTAGGAGAATATTTTAAGGAATGAAAGTAATCATCTACATCTTTAATGAGCTTTTTTATTGGGATTAATTTACTATTTTTTTCTTGCAATTCAAACCAGCCTTGTGGAAAGGCAATTTTTTCTCTCCTGTCTCTATGTCCAACCATTATGTCACGGAAATTTTTTAATTCTTTAAGATAGTCTGGTAAGTCTGGCATATCCTTATGCCCTTTAGTTAGTTTAAGAATTTTAGCAAATTCAAAAAAAGAGTTTGCCTCAAGATAAATATAATCCTTTAATACTCCTGAAGGATTAAAATCTTTGTTGTTATAAAAGAATTTCATGAATTCCATTAAGCCAATATTCCTTGGACTTTTTAGGTCATTTTTGTGTACAGCTATGCAATCTATGAAGTCTTCTATTGAGAGAATCATATCCCAAGAATACCTAAGCCTATAATATGAACTTAAAGGAATTTTAATTTCGTTTTTTGATGCCATAAGATTTCTTATAATGAGAACTATAAAAAACCATCCCAGTTTCCTAAGAATTATTGTTCTCAACCACAATCTCCACACAATCAAAAAGATCTTAGAAACAATTCAGGACTGACAATCTTTATCCTCCGATATTCTTTTAATTTCAATAAATGTTTATCCTGACTAATAATTAAATTAACATTGCCCACTATTCCTGCTTCAAGAAATTTATTGTCGTCTGGATCATCTTTTATAATATTAAGTTTTATTGTTGGTTCAACAATAATTGAATTTTCAATAATTAGATTTTTCCATTCTTCAATCATATCTTCTGACATTTGAATTTTAAAATTTCTAACTGTTCCAACAAATTCATTTAAAATTTCAATAGAACTAACTAATTCAAATTCCCTGTTTTTCCATTTATCTATAATTTGTGAACAAAAGTTTCCTTCCCAAAAAATCCCAGAAATAAACACATTCGTATCAAGAATCAACCTCATTTTCTTCGTGCATTTTTAATCGCACTTCCAACATCTTCTTCACTTATTTTTTTCTTTTTAGCAAAATCTCTTGTTTTCTTTAATAACTTATCAACCCCAGTAAAAGACGGCACCTCCAATTTCTTCAAAACAATTGTATTATTTTCTCCAATAACTACAAACTTCTCCCCCTCTTGAATCTTCATTCTATTTCTCAGTTCTTGAGGAATCACAATTTGCCCTCTTGAACTTACACTTGTTATTCCAATATTTTCCATTTTAATCCTAATAAGTTTATATGTAGAATAAGATTATCTTATTTATAAAACTTCCTATAATCCAAAGAATCACAAAACACAACCACTCAAACTCGCTAACCTATTCAACTGCTGAACTCCAGTATAAGTCTCACCATCAATCTGCCATGTCGGATAAGATTCAACTCCAGCAATAAGACATAATTCACTTTGGAAATCACAATTTACATAATCAACTTTCTTAAAAGATTTTCCAAACTTACTTTTCTGATCCTGACAGAAATGACACCAATCAGTTCCATACATCTTAACCTCTTTCTCAGTTAAACAAAGCGCAAATTCATCTAAATCTCCAGGGGCATTAGCATTCTTAATAATAGCATTTATTGACACAGCCAAAACAATGATAACAACTCCCCAAATTATAATCTTCTTATTCCCCTTTTTCATTTTAATTAATAGGGATTATTCTTTTTAAATTTTGGGTTAAGCATCCAAAATTAGTTCGTAACAAGTTACTCATATGATATTGTCTCCAAAATTCACTTCATTTAATTTGCCCTCAGTAGAAATCTTCGTAGAAGATTTATCGGGGTACACGCGAAGTGTGTGCATATAATATTATCAAAAAAATTTGGATATTAACAATTTTGTAGTAATGCCGAACAATGATTAAATAAATCTTGAAGGAGATAATAAATCTTAAGCAATTAATATTCCCTCTGCTATTTCAAGAGTTTCTACATTAATTCCACTATCTAATTTATCATTAACTTCATCAACTATCTTGGCGACCCTTAAAGATTCATTAGCTTTGAATAATTCTTTTCCGCAATCAGAACATTTATAGAAATCCGCTTTCACTTTCAATTTGTTAGGATTGCCAACTGGAATTAAAACAGCAGAGTTTTCCTTAAATTCCATATCTGAGTCACAAAAATTACATTTCATTCTAAATACCTTAAAATTACAATGTTTAAGACCTTAATATAATTTTCCATTTTAATTCTCTGACTCTTTTCTTATTTCATCTTTGTTATCAAATATTTCTTTTTGCCATATATTAGAAGGATAAATATTAACCATCTCAAAGTAACCATTATTTTCTTTTAGACTTATTGTAATACATAATCCAACAGAATTTTTAAAAATACAAAAAGTGTCGCAATATCTTTCTCCTTTACGGAGATCTTTCATTAGGACACTTTTAGAGGGCTCTTTGAATGATTCTAGAAATTCTTTTAACAAATCAAAATGGTGGGTATAACCTATTTGGTATTTTCTATCTTTAAATTTTTTAAAAAAATATGGGCTTTGAAATATTTCGAAATCTCTATACCTTAAGGGCAACATAAATACAATCATCTTTTACAAGTTATAAATATTGTTATATTTTATTTTCATCCAAAAAAGAATAACCTTCCCTCTCCAATTTTTCAACAATTTCAATTCCACTCTCTCTAATTATTTTTCCATCTTTCATTATAAAAACTTTATCCGGATTTATATGCTCAAGAATTCTCTTATAATGAGTAATAATCAAAACACCATTATCTTTATTTCTAAAAGAATTAATCCCCTTCGAGATTATTTTCAATGAATCAATATCAAGTCCAGAATCAGTTTCATCAAGTATAGCCAATTTAGGATTCAATAACAACAACTGCAAAATCTCCATTTTCTTTTTCTCCCCACCAGAAAAACCACAATTCAAATATCTCTTAAAAAATTCATCATCAAAGTCCAACTCCTTCCCTTTCTCTTTCAAAATTTCTTTTATCTTAAATATTGAAATCTTCTCCTCCCTTCCTCTCAAAGCATTCTTAATTAAATTAATAATTGTAATCCCATCAATCTCTCGCGGATTCTGGAAAGACAAAAAAATTCCAAGCTTACTTCTTTCATTAGGCAACATTTGAGTAATATCAACCCCATCAAAAAGAATTTTACCGTCGGTGATTTTATATTTTGGATGTCCCATAATTGCATTAGCCAAAGTTGATTTTCCAGAACCATTTTTACCCATTAGAGCATTAACTTTCCCAGTATCCAATTCTAAATCCACGCCCTTCAAAATCTCCTTCCCTTCAACTTCAACATGTAAATTTTCTATTTTTAACAAAGTCATTTTATCCTCTTCAAAGCCTCGAGTGTCAAAAGCTCACATTTAATTTTCAACGGAATTATTTTCATTCCAAAAAGTTCATCAACATCTTCCTTTGTCAATTTCTGCGCGTCTTCAAGTTTCATTCCCTTAATCTTCTCGGTCAAAAGAGAAGCCCCAGCAATGCAAATAACACAACCCTTCCCAGTATATCCTGCATCTTTAATCAATCCATTTTCAACTTCCAATTCCAAATTAATTTCATCATCACAGATATCATTTTTCAAACTCGCTTCATGAGTCTTATTTTGCAACTTTCCAAAATTAGGTCTTTCTGAATAAATATCCAAAATTTCTTCTCTATACATTGGTTCGTCTTTCATTTTAACAAACAGAATTCTCAATCTCCAATTCAATTAATTTATTTAATTCAACAGCATATTCCAAAGGAAGTTTTTTTACAATTGGTTCAATAAATCCTGAAACAATCATTTTTGTTGCTTCCTCTTCACTCAAACCTCTAGACATTAAATAAAACAAATCCTCCTCGCCAATTTTACCAATCACTGCTTCATGAGAAACTTCAACATCATCTTCATGTACATCCATCGCGGGCGTAGTCATTGATTTACTTTTATTATCCAACATAAGTCCATCGCATCTCACACTTGATTTTGTTTTAACAGCGCCCTCATTTATTTTAACCAAACCCCTGTATGAACTAATGCCCCCATCAACACTAATACCCTTAGACAAAACAGTAGAAGATGTATTCGGAGCTAAATGATAAACCTTGCAACCCGTATCTTGATATTGTCCCTTCCCAGCATAAGCCACACCCAAATAATCTGTCTTTGAATTCTTTCCCACCAAAACACTTGCAGGATAAAGCATTGTAACTTGACTCCCCAAATTTCCATTAACCCATTCCATAATTCCATTCTCCTCGACAATCGCTCTCTTCGTGTTCAAATTAAAAGTATTCTTAGACCAATTCTCAATACTTGAATATCTCATTCTCGCACCTTTCATAACAAAAATCTCAACACACCCAGCATGAATAGAACTTTCTTCATAAAGTGGCGCCGAACAACCTTCTATATAATGTAAGTCGGCCCCCTCATCAACCACAATTAAAGTATGTTCAAACTGTCCGCCCTTTTTTGAATTCATTCTAAAATATGCTTGCAATGGAATATCAACTTTCACGCCCTTCGGAACATAAATAAAAGTCCCCCCGCTCCAAACAGCTCCATGAAGTGCAGAAAATTTATGAAGATTTGGAGAAACACATTTAGTCATAAAATATTTCTTAAATAATTCTTCATGTTCTTTCAACGCAGTATCGCAATCCAAAAATATAACTCCTTGCTTTTCTATATCTTCTTTCAATTTATGATAAACAGTCTCGCTGTCATACTGAGCACCAACCCCACCTAAAGACTTCCTCTCAGCCTCGGGAATACCCAACTTTTCAAAAGTATTTTTAATCTCCTCCGGAACATCCTCCCACGAAGTAGAATTCTTTGCATTTGGTTTTATATAATAATGAATCTTTTCCAAATCTAAATTCTTTAAAGACGGACCAAAAGAAGGCATTTCCTTTTTCTCAAAAATTTCAAACGCATCAAGTCTTTTTTTGAGCATCCATTCTGGCTCATTCTTGTCCTTTGAGATCTGAATAACAGTTTCTCTAGTCAAGCCCTCGGCAGATTTGAATTTTAAATCTTCCTTATCAGCTTTTGTGTAAATTTCATTTAATTTAGAATCCTTCATTTTTAATTTCAATATCTCCAGTTATTTCGTGACATTGACAAGCAAGTCTTTCGCCTTCCTTAAGAGGAAAATTTTCTTCTTGCTCTGTCTTCTTATTTATTTTGTCACCTCCAGAGACTACCTTAATCTTGCATGTGCCACAAACTCCAGCACTGCAACTAAAATGAACGCCTAAATCTTCAAAAGTTTTTCTTGGACTTTGACCTTCTTCAACAGATTCAACTTTTTCATTTAATTTTATTTTTGCCATATTAGTCGTATGAAATAGAATTCATATATAAAGTTTGCTATCAATCTGCATTGTTAAGTTAGCGGGAGATAGATAAATAAAAAAATTATTTCTTGGCATTCTTACCCCATAATTCTTCTAATGTTTCAGTTTATAATTGGGTGGTAAAATATTCTAAAATGATTGGAAGTTTTACAGATACCTTAAAAGTAAAATCAGGAAAAGAAATTCAAGTTGATGAAATGGAGTATCATAGAAGGGTAGATCATAAGAAAAGGGGGATTAGTAAGGATTGGTTTATTGATTCTATTGATGTTAAAACTTGATATATGGTTTCCTCAAAATATTCCAAATCACGAGGACAAGAAGAGTTAAAAGAAGTTATGAAAAAAGTTAAATACAAAACCAAAGGGTATGTCACAACTATTACGACAGATGGATATACGGCTTATGACAAAGTGATAAAACAGACTTGGGGATACAATAACAAGATAGGCAAATACAACATTATTCATAACAAAAATATCGCCTCAAAGGGAGAGGGATTTAATATTTATGTTTGAGAGAATGCATAACTCAATAAGAGAAAGAACTGTAACATTTAGGGGTTTTCATGGGCGTATTGAATCAGCACAAGCAATAATGAAAGGCTATGAAATATTTTATAATTTCATTAGAAAACATCAGGCTATCGGAGTTTGTCCTTATAAGTTGGCTACTGGTTTGAATTTAGAGAATCCTAATAAATGGTTGGAATTGATTTGGATGAGTAATCAAAAGAATAGAAAGACTAGGCCTAATCTAAAATTTGCAAAAACTCAGGAAAATTTCATCACAACAACCTTTAAAAGAGCCCTAATTCTCTATTAATTATGGTAAAAACAACACTTACCGAACTTGCAACAGATTTGGCTGTTGTTGAAGTTGATGGTGAAAGGGCAGATGCTCTCGAACCAAGAGAATGCAAGACTTCTACAGACTTTTCTTATGTGACTTCTGATGAGATTGCAAGAGAAGCAGGAATATCTCCTGATTCTCCGAAGTATAGTGGATTGCATCAACACTGCCAATATTCAAGAACTTGTTAGAATATGGCAACGAAATTGAGTGCTCCCTTATTTGCACAGCTTGAGCTGACAGAGGGGTGTAATCATAATTGTGGCTATTGTTCTAATCCTTTTGCTGATTTTCGTGCCAAAAAACCTTCAGTAAAAGAAACTGATAGAGCCCTTAATGAATTATTAGTTAACAAAGTTTTCTCAATTGTTCTAACTGGGGGAGAACCATTTACTAATCGAAAATCACTTCATCATGCTTTGGATAAATTATCTGATGAACCCACTGAAGTTTATGTCAATACTAATCTATCTCAAAATCTAACTCATGAAGATATTAAAAAATTAAAGACTGTAGATTATGTGCTCGTTTCATTTCCATCTCACGATGAAGGAAGATTTAACGAAATAGTTGGCTCAAATTCTTATAAAAAAGTTTTAGCAAATTTGGAAACATTGGTTGGGGAGGGAATTCCATTCGGTGTTAATCAAGTTGTGACTCCTGTAAACTATGAAGATGTTTTAGATACAATAGACTTTTTGCAAGAGAGGATCGGATTGAAAGAATTTTCTGCCTCTCCCGTTATCCCTACTTGTTCAGAAAATGATACTACTTATTCGATTCAGCCACCTCAAGTTTTAGAACTCGCTTCGAAATTAATCGAAGTTGAAAAAACAACTGGTGTGAAAACAGATATGTTGACATTTATTCCTCCTTGTTATTTTCCAGATAATATGATGCACCATAGATTAACTGCTCACGGATGTAGTGCTGGAAGAGATTCAGCAATTATCAGTGCAACTGGAGAAGTTAGAAGGTGTGCTCTTCTTGGAGAATCTTACGGCAATATTCAAGAAGAAGGATTAAGAGAAATTTGGAGTCGGATGCAAGAAGTAGAAAAACCAAAAAACGAAGAATGTGGAGATTGTATGCCCGAAGAATATTGTGCAGGTGGTTGTGAAGCAAGAGCAAATTCTTGTGGTGGTGACGATCCGTATATTATAGGGTTAGAGAGTAACCGAAGACTTAATCTTTACAAAACTCCAAAAGATTCAACTGTTTTAACTCTTGGGGGCGTGATGCATAGGGAAGAAAGCGAAGGAAGATATTTAATTGGGCACGGAGGAAGTTATGTCGTTGGTAATGAAGCCCTACTCAACTTCACAAATGAACTTGAAGGTAGGCAATTTTCCTTTGGAGACGTAAAAAGAGACTTGGGTGACACAGGAGCTAAATTAGTAACCTATTTATTTAACAGGGGGCTTCTAAAAGTATGCAATTCAGAATAATAACGCCCGAAGTATTGAAATCTTGTTTATCAAATCTATTGATGAACAATTATAGTAAGACGTATGAAGAGTTTAGTAAGTTTGTTAATTTAGAAATTTCTAAAAGTGAGTTTGAAGAATTCAAAAAAAGAGAAATAACGTTTGATGAAATAAAAAAGATTATCTCAAAAACTTCTGCCGATGAGGAAAAAGAAGTTGAGCGAATAAAAAATATTTGGAATGAAAAAGGTAAAAATATTATTGCTACAATGAATGAAATTTTAAAACTTTCGATTTCAGATGAGGAAATAACTTGCTATGTTGACCCTTATCAAAAAGGAGGATATTATGGCGAAGACAATATTGCTGTCGGAACTTACAAAAATCCTGAAGATGTTTTATTTGTGGTCGCTCACGAATTATTTCATATTTTTTATTGGAGAAAATTAGCTGAATTAGAAGTCACTAAAAGCACGATGGGAACTGAAAGTATCAAAGAATGGGAACTTGCGGAGACTACAGTTCATTTAATTACAACCGAAGATAAAATGAGAGAGTATTGGAAAAATATTGAAATCGAAATATATCCTGAACTTGAAGATTTATACGAGCGAATAAAAAATATTTGGAGTGAAAATTCTTTTGAGGTGTATCTAAAAAAATCATATGACTTAATAGAAAATGAAACAAAATAAATTTGTAATCGAACCGTCTAACGGTTGGTGGGGAATTGCTAAAGAGGGCTCTGAAGAAGATTTACTCGAAGAATTAAGAAAAAATAAATTACCTGAAAAGAATTACAAGGGCGTCCATAGTATAATTCTTAATACGACTAATCAATGTAACATGGATTGTGTTTATTGTAGTGCTTCAGAAAATCGTTCAGAAGAAAAGATGTCCGAAGAAGTTGCAAAGAAAGTAGTTGATGAAACCGTTAAACAAGAGATTACACCAAGAATTGTTTTTCACGGAAGCGAACCACTTCTTAATATGCCTTTGATTCGCTCAACTGTTGAATATGGAGAAGCTCAAGAAAGAGACGTTTTATTTTACGTTCAATCAAATCTCACAACTTTAACTGATGAAAAATTAGCATTTATTAGAGACCATCAAATCGGCGTTTCAACAAGTATTGATGGATTTGCTGAACAACATAACTTAACAAGACCATTTCGAGGAGGACTTCCAAGTTATGATAGAATTGTTGAAAACATGGAAAAAGTTTTGGAGTTTCAAGAGGGGATGTGTACGGCAACTGTTGTTACAAAATATAATGTTGGTGATATGAGTGCGATTGCACTTGACCTTGAAAGAAGAGGCGTAACTCACATTCAATTTTTACCTTCAATAAAATGTTCTGATTCAGATGAAGATTTTAGACCGACTAACGAAGCATTAACAAAAGGTTATATTGATTTATTCGAACAAACATTTAGAAGAATGGAAAGTGGAGAGCAAAGAGCAACGATAAAAAATATTTCGCAATTATATTCAAGTCTTTTTCAAAGAACGGGAGTTGATAATTGCCGTATTTGTTCGGCCACTGATTATCATCCGATTATGGGGGTGGATATTGATGGAGAAATCTATCCTTGTGATTACTTTTTTGGGAATAAACAATATTCCATTGGAAACATAATGTCTGACTCATTAGAATCCATATTGAACTCTAAAAGAAATCCTCGAAGCGAATCTATTGAGGATACTTCTTGTTCAGATTGTGATGTGAAAAGAGTTTGCGGTGGCGGATGTATGGCTGATAAATTATTCTCCGGAGATAAACCTTATTATTGTGGGACTTATGCAGATATGTTTGAATATATTGGTGGAAAGATTCCAGAGTTAAGGGAAAAAGGATTGTTAGGGAAACTGTTGTAAAAATAATTTTCGAATAAAATTTTGGATTTGTGAAATTGTCCTAATTATTTATTGCTATATTCTATAAAATTAAATAATATAACTCCCGCTAACTTAACAATGCACTATCAATCCAACTCCAACAAAACAGGGCAATGATCACTCCCTAAAACATCGTCCAAAATTAAACAATCTTTTATTCTATCTTTCAAAGATTCATGAACACAGAAATAATCAATTCGCCAACCAACATTTCTTTCACGAGCTTTAAACATATAACTCCACCAAGAATATTTTTCCTCTTCGGGATACAAATGTCTGAATGAATCAACAAAACCAGCGTCAATAAAATTATCAAAACCTTTTCTTTCCTTATCAGTAAATCCCGCATTCCCAGGATTCATTGCAGTGGTTTTATTAGAATGCGGTCTTGCTAAATCAATTTCTCTATGTGCAACATTCAAATCACCACAGAAAATAACTGGTTTATCTAAATTCTTCAAATGATTCAAAAACGCCATATCCCATTCGTCATGTCTAAAATCAACTCTTTCCAAACCCCTTTTAGAATTAGGGGTATAAACATTTACCAAATAAAATTCTTCAAATTCCAAAGTAAGCACCCTGCCTTCCTCATCAAGAAGACCAATTCCATGTCGCACATTCAAGGGTTCATGCTTTGAAAAAATGGCAACTCCAGAATAACCTTTTCGCTCCGCAGAATTCCAATGATGATGTGCATAACCACTCAAATCCATTTCAACCTGTTCCTTCTGCGCCTTCGTTTCCTGAACACAAATTATATCAGGATTTTCTCTTTCAACAAAATCTAAAAAACCCTTAGACAAACACGCCCTTATTCCATTTACATTCCATGACACAATTTTCATTTTTATAAAAAACAAATTCACTAATTAAATCTTTCCAACCAAATCAAGTCCAGGACTCAATGTTTTTGCACCAGGCCTCCAATTTGCAGGACAAACTTCTCCGCCATGTTCTTCAACAAATTTAGCCGCTTCTAATTTTCTAATTAATTCATCAGCACTTCTTCCAATTGAATTGTCATGGATCTCATATGCCTTTAATATTCCTTCTGGATTAATTAAAAAAGAACCTCTCAAAGAAACACCTTCTTCAGCTATGTAAGTTCCATAATCAAAACATATTTTGCCCGTTGGATCGGCAACCATTGGAAAATTAATTTTCTTTATAGTTTCAGAATTATCATGCCATGCTTTATGAACAAAAACAGTGTCTGTTGAAACAGATAAAATTTCCGCCCCAAGTTCTTTAAATTTTTCATATCTATCTGCCATCTCTCCAAGTTCTGTGGGACAAACAAAAGTAAAATCAGCTGGATAAAAAAACATTATAACCCATTTACCTATATAATCTTTCAAAGAAACTTTCTTGATTTGACCTTCATGAAAAACCTCGGCAGTAAAATTGGGTGCAGGATGATTAATCATACAAATTTCTTCTTCGCAATTACAACAACATTCATGCATTTGTTATATTTCCTTTAAATTTCATAAAGAATTTAATAAAAATCCATTTAATAACTTTACGCATGAAAAAGATTTCATATCTAAGAATTTTAATTTACGCATCAAACACAAAAAGATATAAAAACTCTTTATCCTATATAATTCATACTTCTTGTAAAAATATAAGATTTTTTAGATGGGAGAAAAATGCCATATCATTGGCTAAGAAGGAACAATAGTAAGATGGAAGAAATAATTCAAGAAAAAATAAGTGCAGACCACCTACTTTATGTGAGTTTAAAATACACAAAAACTTGTGATGTAATTAGAAATCTCCTTCTTAGATGGAGAAAGATGATTGAAACAAGTATCAATGAGGTTCTAAAACATGCAAAAAAGAAAAAAAAGGTTTCTTCAATTTCAACAAATCCACTTGGTAAAATAGAACAAGTAAAAAAATTATTCAAAAAAGAAAAAGAATTTTTAGAAGTAGTTGAATGGTATGGAATGCTTAGAAAACTTGAAGATTTGAGAACAGAAAGAATTGGTGAGTTCAGAAAAAATGTTAACTTAAAAATTTTCTATCAGGGAAAAGAAATAAATGTTAACTTAGAACAACTAAAAATCTACGCAGAGCTCTTAGAAAAATTTATAAGCACTGTAAAACAATTTCTTTCAGCATAAGAGGTAAAGACCTTAATTTAAAATAAAATGTCAAAAATAATTGTAATTACATCAGGGAAAGGGGGTGTTGGAAAAACTACAACAGCAATAAATTTAGGTGCTGCAATAAACTACTTCGGAAAAGAAGCACTTATAATAGATGCAAACATCTCAACACCGAATATTGGAATATATCTAAATTCTCCAGAAGTTCCAGTAAATTTAAACCATGTGCTCTTGGAAAAAGCAGAACCCTACGAAGCAGTTTACGAACACGAATCTGGATTAAAAATAATGCCTTCTTCTCTATCAATAAGCGAATTAAAGAAAATTAAACCTGAGAGAATGAAAAATTTCAAAGAAGATTTCAAAAAACTTTCAGAATATATAATTGTTGACAGTGCAGCAGGTCTTGGAAATGAAGCAATATCAGCTCTTGAATTGGCGGACGAATTAATAATTGTAACAAATCCCGAAATGCCTGCAATTACGGACGCATTAAAGACAATAAAACTCGCAGAACAAATGAAAAAACCAGTAATAGGGATAATTATGACGAGAGTTAGAAAAGACAAAATAGAAATGCAACCAGAATCAGTAAAAGAAATGTTGGATGTTCCAGTTATAGGTATGATTCCCGAAGACATTAAAATGAAAGAATCACAGAGTATGAAAGATGCTGTAATTCATACTCATCCAAAATCAAAATCTGCAAGAGCATATAAAGAAATCGCAGCACAACTTATTGATGTTCCATATAATTCTGACGATGACCGAGAGGGAGTTATAGAAAGAGTTTTGAAAAGATTGGGTTTAAAGGCTTGAATTATTTTTATTCTCAAGGATTAATTGCTACAAATTCTGCTAACGCTTGAATTTTCCGCTAAAAAGTTTTTATCTCCACAAGGGTTTATCTAACATTGTTCGACTATTGACAAAATAATTGCTACAAATTCTATTAATTGATAATATCTTAATTCGTCGGAAAAATTAAACGAAGTGAATTTTGAAGACAATATTATTCGAGTAACTTGTTACGAACAAATCTTCTTTCTATTTTCTTACCCTATTTTTACATAAAGCCTGAACTGCTATCAAACAATATTATTTGAGTAATTTATTACGAACTAAGTTTCAACCAATCCTAACACCATCATCAATATCTTTTTCAGGCGTAATCAAAACAACTTTGCCCCTAGTAGAAGTTTTTTTTAAAACTTCTCGGGGTACACTCTTGGGTGCGCTGTGATTCTCTGTCGAGGCAGCCAGTAACATTCCCTGACTTTCAATCCCTCTCATAACTCTCGGCTTCAAATTAGAAAAATAAATTATTTTCTTTCCAACTAATTCATCTTTAGAATAATATTCTTTTATCCCCGCGCAAACAATTCTTTCTCCAACTTCTCCAACATCCAAAGTTAATTTGTACAATTTATCAGCCCCTTCAATTTCTTCAGCCTCTTTAATTTCTGCAACTCTTAAATCCAATCGAGTCCAATCTTCAAAATTAACTTCTGATATTCCTTCAACCATGATAAACAAAATAAAATAAAGTTTTTAAAATTAATTGTATAAAAAGAAGCATAAATTTATAAAACAGGAATCAATAAGAAAATTATAACATGGTAAACATAATAGATATGCAGGATTTAAGATATCTTAATTTATTTGAAAAAATTACAAGAATTTCAACAAAGTATTGTTTTATTTACAACAACACAGTTATTTTTGCTGTACCAAGAAAACTTATAAGAAATGCTCTTGGAAGAAACGCAGAAAATTTAAAAAAAATTGGTAGCATCATGAAAAAAAGAGTAAGAATTGTCGCAATACCAAATTCAATTGATGATGCAAAGAGTTTCATAGAAGCGGTTGTAAGCCCAGTTACATTTAGCGATTTAGAAATTACTGACAACGAAATAATTTTGACAGCTGGTTCTCAAAGCAAAGCAGCTTTAATTGGAAGAAATAAAAGACGATTATTAGAAATGCAAGAAATAGTTAGAGATTTTTTCAAAAAAGAATTTAGAATTGTTTAATATATTATACAGGACAACTAACTTTATAAGGAAAGAAGATTAAAAGCTTTTTATGGAAGAAAATTCAATTAAAGTTTATGAATTATTCAAGGGAAATAAAGAGCAAGATTATTTTGGAATTCACACATTATGTAGTCTCCAGGAAAATAAAGAAATAGAAGCACATTTTAACGAATTTCAGTTCGAACCATATCTTATATTAAAGGGTTTGGCCAATAGCCAATATAGAGAAAAGAAAATTGTTGAAACATTAGAAAAGAAAATAATTCCTAGTTTTTGGAAAGGAAAAGACTATAAGGAAAAACTAAAAGATCAACAATTAATTACAAGCATCTATAACCCCTCAGATGACAAAAAATTTATGAAAAAATTATTGTTTCAGATAACTAAAGATGAAAGCTATTCTTCATTGCTTGGAATCAATAAAGAAAAGGCAGAAGAATTATTTTATTTATTCGCAGAAAAAAAACATTTGAATTTATTAATGAAAGAATTAAAATTGAATGCAAGTTTGTATCATCGTTCTAATTCTGGCCGTGATTCATTAGATGATTGATAATTTTTAGGAAGAAACCTTTAAAAACTAATTTTATTAAGGATAATTATAAAATGGGATTAAAAAGCGCGTTTAAGAAACTAAAAGATAGAAAAAAGTTCAGATGGAAATCTAGAAAATACAAAGTTAGAACTTTAAATTTATATGCAAAATCAGATCCTTTGGCGGGAGCAAATCAAGCGAAGGGAATCGTTCTAGCAAAAATTCAAAAAGAAGCAAAGCAGCCAAACTCAGCAATGAGAAAATGTTGCAAAGTCCAATTAACTAAAAACGGAAAAACAGTAACGGCATTCATTCCAGGAAATTTAGGACAAAAATTCATAGACGAACACGACGAAGTTATGATTGAAAGAATCGGCGGAAAACAAGGCCGAAGTAAAGGTGATATTCCCGGTGTTAGATATAAAGTTATTCAAGTAAATGATCAGTACTTATCCAGACTTGTGACTGGTAAGATTGAAAAGGGAAGGAGATAAAATGGAAATAGAATATGCTCTTGGATTAAGCGCACTTGCTGGAGCTTCTTTGGCTCTTGTTACTGAGTATGTAAAAAATATAAGAAATAAAAACGAAAATAAAGAGTTGTATAACGAAAGAGAAGAAATATTTAAAGATAGAAAAAAAATAATTAATGAAGGCAATGAATTAAATGAAAAATTTGACACTCTCCTTAAAATTGCCAAAAGGAAATTTTCGCCAAACCAAATTAATTTAAATCAATTAGACAAAACTAATAAATTAAATAGGATGCTTATACAATATGAGCAAGGAAATTATGGTTTTCCAAGACCAATGCGATTAAAATAAAATGGAATCACAAAAACAAGAAACAAAACCAATGAATTTCAAAATATTCGACAAATACGATATTTCAGAAGTTGAAGTAAAAGACCCAGGATTGAAATCAGCAATAAATCTTGAACCAAAATTAATTATAAAATCTCATGGACGAAATGTTTCAAAATTTAGACAGGCAAGAGTAAACATAGTTGAAAGATTAATGAATAAATTATCTGTTGCAGGTCATAGGGGAAAGAAACATAGAATTGAAATGGGCCACACGACTGGAAAATATTCAAAAAATATGAAAGCCGTTTTAGATGCTTTTGAAATCATCGAAAAGAAAACAGAAAAAAACCCAGTTCAGGTTTTAGTAACAGCAATTGAAAATTCTTCACCAAGGGATGAAGTAACTGTGATTGAATATGGTGGAGCAAGATACCCTCAAGCTGTAGACGTTTCACCTTTGAGAAGAATTAACTTAGCGTTAAAACACATAGTTCATGGAGCATCGGACAAAGCATTCAACAAAAGAAAGAAAATTTTCCAAGCATTAGCAGATGAAATAATGATGGCCGCAGATAAGAATGGTGAAAGTCTTGGAATAAGAAAGAAAAAAGAAAGTGAAGCTCAAGCAGATTCTGCACGATAGTAATTCAATTTCTAAAAGTGCTTTTGATATGAGACAATCCTTAAATAGTTTTTTTATAATCGAAATTAATGAAAAAAGCATTGATTCTTGGATTGATTGGTTTACTTCTAAATTATTCTATATCTGCAAAAAATCCTGAAAAAGAAAAAATGCCTAAAATAAGTAAAAATATTGTTTTTGATAGGAGTGTTTATAAGAAATTTCTTTTGAATCATGCTGCAGTAAGGAAAGGAGAAATTTTTAATATAGTCGCATTTTACGATTTAGATTTAGATGGGAAAATAGATTTGTTGGCCAATTATAAAATAATTAGTGTACAAATGGACTCTTTAGGAAATCCAATACCCTTTACAAAAAATGATGCGAATTCTGTAATTTTATACAAAACTAAAAACGGAAAGTTGATACCAAAAAAGGGCTTCTTTAACGAAGATGGAAGCGAAGACGGAAGTCTTGAAAAAGTATTAAAATTTACAAAAGATGGAAAACCAAAATTTCCAACGGCACAAGAAGAAATTGAAAAGCCCGAACAAAAAGAATATCCTATAATGGAAGAAAAATCATCATATGGTATTTTTAGAGCATAAAATAAAATGAAAAAAACATTAATTCTCGGATTAGCTGCACTATGTTTAAGCATACCCATTTTAGGAAAAAACCCAGATAAAAAACCAAATTTAAAAATACATAAAAATATGGTTTTTGAAAGAAAGGATTATGAAGATTTTCTCGTTTATAGCAAACACATAGTGGAGGGGAATTCTCCTTACTTAATTGAATTATATGATTTTGATAAAGATGGAGAATTTGATTTATCTGCTTGTTATAGGGTGTTTGACATGAAAATAAATTCCTCTGGAAACATGGAATATAAAACAAAAGAAAATGCAAAGTTAATTATTTTATATGGAAAAAATGGGAAAGCCAAAAAGGGATTTTCTAATAGGAATGAATGGGAAGATGAAGAACTAGAGCATGAAACAAAATATACAAGAAAAGGAGAACCAAAATCACCAAAAGAAAAAAAGAAAAAGAAAAAACCTGAACAAAGAAAAGAAGGAGCACCATATAACTCATTAAGAGCATAAAATAAAATAAAATGAAAAAAACATTAATTCTTGGATTATTTTTGGCATTAACAGGATGCACAAGCAAACTTTATAACAATGCGTTTGGGAATAAAATGTTTTTTCACTATCGTAAAACTTTACGTTCTAGAAACATTGTCGAAATACCAATAAATGAACATTACATTGCACTTCTTGAGGATAAAGAGGGTAATGGTTATTTTGAAAAAAAGTATCATTATAAAAAAACCAATAAAGAGGCACCAATTTTAAAACAAGTTAATTATGATTTTCCCCCAGAAGATGGAGAAACCGATTTAATAGAAGTTTATGATGGAAATAGAAAATATTTCTTTATTCCTAACTTCGTACATAAACAAGAAGCAAATTTAGAAGGCAAACTAAACACAAATAAAAAATGAAAAAGACATTAACGACAATTTTATTAGCCGTAACATTGGGATTAGCAAGTTCAAAATTAGCAAATGCTCAAAAGTCTAATTTTGGAACGGTTAGATTATCAAATGCTTTGGGGCCTAAATTAGAAAATATTCAAAAATATAATTTTGAAACAGGAAGATTCGCAAATACCCTAAGGCCCAGATTAGAAAAAAAAGAATATCCCAAAATGCAAAGCAAATTTTGTGAAAAAGCCAAAACATTAAATTTCCATTATCCCCCAGTTCAAAAAATTGAATTAGAAAAAATAGAATATATAAATCAAAATTTTTATAGAAGGGCCTTAGGAATCGAAACTAAAAAGGAACTGAAACATCATATTTTAGCAAATGCTTTAGTATTTATGAGTGGAATGTTTGATGGAACAGCCGAAACCTTGAGTCATCATTATGAACAATTTGAAGAAAGATTTCCAAATGCAAATAGTAGTATTTGGAATCCTGATATTTCTTATGTAAGAAAATATAAAAATAATGACCCTAGTCAAGGATCTAAATTTCCTGGATCAACAGGACCTTTAGTATTCACGACGGATGCTTATCATGGGGCGAGGTTTGTAAGCAAATCAACATTTGTTGCAGGTTTAATAATAAACCCAAGTTTTAGGAAGGGAAAAAAATGGTATCAATATGCTGCAGATT
>SDBV01002017.1_pt1 | contig 30393 bp, 28 predicted proteins | sample 2277081 | NCBI WGS metagenome assembly SDBV01 (sample SAMN10402039, study PRJNA504765) | marine sediment metagenome | isolation source: marine sediment core GS10_PC15, 223 cmbsf | place: Arctic Ocean: Southern Knipovich Ridge | collected 2010 | reverse complement strand
CCCCCCCCCTCTCTTGTCGATAAGAACTGTCCAGAATTCATAACAGACAGAAAAAATATTTTCAATCAACTCTTGTAAGTAAGCGTTTCTATTCTCTGATACACCCTTAAACCCCCCTATTTTTCGGGACTCCTAATGTTGTTGCTTTACCGCCCTTTGCTAATACGTAGCCCCCCATGCAAAGCACCCCCCTTGCGCGTGTATAGGGGTGCTGGTTTGTCCAGAATTCGTAAAGAGGCTTACTTGCCGGGGCGGTATATACACATTGCCGACCGGGGGGGCCTTCCCCGCCCCCACCCCCCTCTATCTCAAAATCGACATATTTGTCGAGGCAGACTATGACATGCGCAACGGGGGCGGGCTTGGGGGTGAAGGGGTCTCAGAGGCCCCTGGGGGCCTTTTAACGCTGGTTATACAGCCGGTTTGCTCTGTCTTTACTTGCTGTTTACTCCGGCTTTCCCTGCTGTTTACCTTGCCGAAGTAAAGCTTCAGTAAAGCCGTGATAAAGTCCCGGTAAACTCTGCGCAGATCACTGACAAGATATAATCAGGCACTTGATAAATCTATCAGGTGCGTTTCAACTGACCTTGTATTTCCAGGCCTGATAGATAAAAATTAGACTCATTAAAGTTTTTTTTCGCCTGCTATCCTTTTGCTATTACAATACTTATAAACAGCAGGCAAAGTTTTTCTTTAGAATCTATTTGACTTTTTGTTGTTTTGTGATATGGTTTTATTAGACTTTGACAAGTAAAGATAACGTCCTGATTGGCAGGACGATCTAAAAATGGCCGGGCGGCGCTAGAACGCCCCCGACCGTGGACAATATCTAATACGGAGATATTATCATGGGTACAGTATCAAAAAACAAACCGGACGTCTATCAAATTATCACCGACAAGATCTTGGAGGCACTGGAAAAGGGAACAGTGCCGTGGCGCCGTCCATGGCGCGGTGGTTCAGCAGGCAGGCCGAAGTCACTGGCAACCAGAAAACCATACAACGGAGTCAACATCTGGTTGCTGACAATGTCGGCTCAAAGTGCAGGCTATGTTAGTCCGTACTGGGTAACCTACAAAAAGGCTCAGGAACTCGGCGGGCAGGTTCGCAAAGGCGAAAAAAGCACAGTGGCGGTTTTCTGGAAGTGCTGCGAAAAGGAATCGACAGACGATTCGGGCAGTATTGTCAAACGGGAATTCTGGTTGCTGAGATATTACTGCCTTTTTAATCTTGACCAGTGTGACGGTCTCAATCCCGACAAGTTACCAATTGACGCCGTCCCTGATGTTGACGATCAGGAACTTGTATTTGAGCCTGTAGCGGCTTGTGAACAGATAGTCGAGAATATGCCGCATCGACCAGAGATAACCCATAGCAATGAACGCAGGGCGTATTATCGACCATCTACGGACGGGGTTCATATGCCGGACAAAAAGCACTTTGAAAGTGAGCCTGCATACTATAACGTCCTGTTCCACGAGCTCGGTCATAGTACCGGCCATGAAAGCCGCCTGAACCGGAAGGAATCGGCAGTTGCGGCTTTTGGTAGTGTCACCTATGGCAAGGAGGAACTTGTTGCTGAATTCTCTTCCTGTATGTTGTGCGGTGTCACGGGAATCGAATCGGCGACAATCGACAACAGTGTGGCATACATCGAAAACTGGACGCAAGCAATCAAGAAGGATCGCAAACTTGTTGTTCAGGCCGCTAGTGCAGGTCAAAAGGCAGCTGATTATATAAGGGGTATAAAATGAAACCCCTATACGAAAAATACAGACCGACGACACTTGACCAGGTTATAGGTCAAGACAAAGCAGTTAAGACGATCACAAGACTTATCCAAAACGGCGCTGGGGGGTGCTGTTTTTGGATAAGCGGCATAAGCGGTTCAGGCAAAACAACTCTTGCCAGGATTATTGCTGACAGTATTGCCGATGATTTATATGTTCAGGAATTCGATTGCGCAGATCAGCTTTCGGTATCGGTCCTGGATAAGCTCGAATCCGATATAAGTTACAGGGCCTTTGGTAAAGGCGGCAAGGCGTATATCGTCAATGAATCCCATGGGCTCCGCAAGGCGTCTATACGGCGATTGCTGGGCCTTTTGGAACGGTTGCCGGATTATAACGTTTATCTTTACGACGACCAGACAGGGCCAGGAAAAGCTGTTTGAGGACCAGATAGACGCAAACCCGTTACTGTCCAGGTGTATCAATATCGAATTGACAAACCAGGGCCTTGCAAAAGCATTTGCTGAACATTGTCAGAAAATTGCAATGACTGAGAACCTGAACGGAAAGCCGTTACAAAGCTACATTAAACTGGCTCAAAAGTGCAAAAATAATTGCAGGATGATGCTACAGGAAATAGAATCAGGATATATGATGTAAGAGGATACAATGAAAATCGAAGCAGTAGGATATTGCCGAGTATCAGGTAAAGGTCAGCAAAACACAGGGACGGGCCTGGACAGACAAGAGGAAACTGTCCAGGTCTATGCCAAGCAAAACAACTATAAACTCATAGAAGTTTACCGCGAAGCCTTTACAGGTACGGAAACAGAGCGCCCGATCTTTGAAAATATGCTGGCCGATATGCTGGATAATGGCTGTCGGATTATCATTGTCGAATGTTTAGACCGCCTTGCGCGAGACCTTGCCGTACAATTACAGATTATTGCATTACTGGCAAGTAAGAAGATTACTTTGATAAACTCTATGACCGGTCAAGATGTTACTAATCCATCAGACCCAATGAGTCTGGCGATGATTCAAATTCAGGGGACGTTTGCGCAGCTTGACAAAAATCTACTGGTCAGAAAACTCAAAAAAGGCCGAAAAGCTAAGAAGGAAAAAAACGGATACTGCGAAGGCCAAAAACCTTTCGGGCATCTACCAGGTGAACAAGAGACCGTAGAGCGAATAAAACAGCTTAATAGGAAGGTCAAGTATGAAAAACGCCGGGGGCCGTATGAAATAGCCAAAATCCTCAATGACGAACATCGACCGACCAGACATGGGAGGCCGTGGTCTGGCGTAGTTGTTAGGCAGATACTCGGACGACTAAAAATGTTGAAGTAAAGACAAGGTGTAAACGGCGGAGTAAAAGTGTATCACCGGCTTGAGCCACCAAGGCAACAATAGCAATTGTCATAACCTAACTGATAAGCTCTTTCAAGCGACTTGAAGGGGAAAGCATTTCCAGAAGCAACAATTTCGTCAATCTGACATTGAACCGTTTCTTTATCGAGGTCATGGACCTCTTTCGTGGCAGTATTTCCACAAAGACGAACACCAAATAGGGGTAGATTCTGTCGCCTTGCCATTTATACTCTCCTTGAACATTTGGTTATCTGGGTTTCAGTTCTTCAATTTCTTCGACTACTCGGCATCGACAGTGATTCCTCCAAGTAAATTCCGTGGGGATGAACCTTGCCTTTTGGACAGGAACATCCCCAGCAGATCGACAGGCTGACGCGTAGTATCGCGCCGGAGCCTCCGGTCTCGCGTGGGCGCATCCCCCCTCGGGCATCCTTTCCCGTGCCCCCCGTAGACCCCGAAGTTAGGCGTTTGGTCGGACCCAAATATTGATGCTTTTTTTGGAATTTTTTCAAAAAATTTGTGACATCTGCGAATATCCGTAAAGAAGGCGTTAAAAAACCCTTTCACGCTGTCTTTCATTCGATTTAAGGAGGGATATTGTCGAAACACACTGGTTGCCAAGTCTTATGGGTTTGATCTGCTCTGGGACCGTGAAATTCTGCAAAAAACCAGTAGTTCTGAAAAAAGTCCTTAATTCGGCATCAACATTTCATCCAGCTCATCCGCCGTGTAGGTAGACGCGCGATCAGATGCGCATTGACCCTGAAGGATTATTCAGATGAGAGGGTGCATACGGTGGCACTTCTTGAGCAACGGTGGAGGCCTTTGTCCGGAGAATCATTATGAAGAATACAATTGTCTTCTTACTTGTGCTTATCAGTCTTCTATCTGCTGCCAAAGCAGCAGCGTCTGTTAATATCTATGAAGCAGATGGTATGACGCCATTCGACAGCCGTGACATTATGGTTGGTACCGAACTTACGATTGTTGTGGCCTCTGACAGTAATGATTACTGGAGTGGGGGCTTGTTCGTTGCCGGTCAAGACAGGGCGTTGGCTGCTTTGTCAGCAAGAGACTTTGACCCTAACACGCGTGATTGGGCAGGCTCGCATTATGAAGACGCTGGCGAGTATGCCAAGGTCACGGCCTGGACGGATTCAGAGATATGGGGGTTTGACCTTTACGGCTCTGACAGCAACGGTGTGCCCGGCAAATGGTTCATTATTGACTATGAAGCCATCGGCGAAGGTGATCCCAATGTCTGGGTTTATGATTACAGCTACAGTTTTGATGATCCGAACTCTTTGATACTCTTTTCTCATGTGCCTTCACGTGATTTCAACGATGATGGTGTAGTCAATATTGCAGATTATGCCGTACTTACCTCTTACTGGTTGGTGGAAGATTGTGACGAGCCCAACTGGTGCGATAATACGGACATAAACACTGACGGCTATGTTGGTTTTGACGACCTGGCTCTGTTTGTAGATTACTGGCTGTGGGGAGTTCCACAGACGCCTGAAATTCCTGAAGATCCAAATGTTACATTCAGCATAGTGGATGCAAATGGCCTGAGTGAAATCACGATAGATGTTGATGAAAGCATCACATTATACATTGATATGGCAACTGAGGGAGTCGATGTATATGCGTTCGCTCTTGAAGTAAACATCTCAGATCCCAATCTCGGCTCTATCGATAATACGGCATTCCCTTCAGGAACTGCGTGCATTCTGGCCAGCCCGAGGACTTCATCGTGGGATGACTGGGGGCCAGGCATAGAGCAGGAAGAAGGGATCTGGCTATTTGGGGCAAGCTTTGGCCCTGCCATATCCGATGGCCATTTGGCCAGTTTCGTCTTCACCTGTGATGGGCAGGGCGATGTTACTCTCAATCTGTTGAACGGGATGCCAACAAATGCCAGGCTTGAGGATATGACAATTCACCAGACTGACCCGAACTCCCAGCAGATGATGTCGGGTGGAATGAGTATAATGCTGGAGAGTACACAAGTACAGGAACTCAGTCTGGAAGAGATGGTGGCCCGTCTGGAGGAGATATGGCTTGCCGATGACGGCATTCAGGAGATCATCAGCAAGGATAGGTGGCAGGAATTCATTAACAGCGTAGAAGAATCAGGCCAATCACAGTAATAAGAATGGTTCCACTTTTGTACGCGGAACAGTGATGAGATAAAGGGGATTATTATGAGAAAAATATGTTTGGTATTTGCGGGATTAGTATTATTTTGCCTTTGTGGTTTTGCCTCAGGCCAGAGACAACTGGATAACAACGAGATTCTTCAAATCCTCAGAACTCTCACGGATCAACCCAGAGACACGTGGATTCCGAATGGTGTCATTCGTGCCGACCACCTTGAATACAGGGCTTCAAACGGAATCATCATGGAATCAACCGTCACTGTCAAGTATGATGGAAACAAATTCTACTGGGAAATCAACATGGATTCCTACAGTACCCAAGAGGAGCAACTCAAGGGAAAGGTCTTGCACGACGATATGGATATGAACTGGAATGCAAGGCGTATATTTGTCTGGGATGGCCAGAAGTATACAATGTATTTTCGGCCCGGCAATCATGCGATTGTGTTTGAAGATACCAGCAATATGCCCGTTTCTGTGAATGGTCCTTTGACGGCAGGGCTGGTCCCCTGGGGACATGGCGTTTACACTTATGAAAAACTCTCGGCCGCACAATCATCCGCCGTTGAAGTGGAAGAAGACGGCCAAAAAGAGGTCCACTTGACGATTAATATGGCTGGAAAGCCCGAAATGCTATTCATTCTCGATCCAGCCAAGGCTTACGCGGTGCTATCGAGCACCATCCATGATACCGGATATGCAGCCACGACAAAAACGTACAGTAACTACAAATTGATCTCCGATAGATGGGTTCCGCATACAGTAATAATTGAAAGATATGACGACAGCAAGCAACCTCCCGAATTGTTATCTTATGACCACTGGCATATTACATCCATAAGCACGAGCATTTTCGATCCGCTTCCGTTCAGTGTCGATTATGAATCGAATGCACTTGTTGAACACTATACGGCGATCTCCAAAAGCCCCTTGTCGTATTACTTTAGCGGAGAAATTGATACTGATTCGCTCCGCCAGGAGAGAGTGAGGATCGCCGCTGCTCAAAACACGCAGACGCAGAATTGTGCAACAGTGGCCATGCAATATGTCATGTCGAAACTTGGAAAAGAGGTGACGCAGCAGCAATTGGCCGCTTTAGTAAATGAAACCGACAAGACCACGAATCTCTATACCATGAAACAGTTTGTCTCAGCGCTGGATATGCACTGTCTTGCCGCGAAGACGGATCTTCAGATGCTTAAGAATCTGACAAATTGTTATGCGATTCTACACCTGCCCGGTGAGAATCATTTCGTGGTACTCGACCACATAGACGAGCAAGGTGTCTGGCTCATAGACCTGGATCGCGACAAGTTCTATTTTTCCATACGAACCGACATGTTTGAACTCGATTGGCCGGATGGTACGGTTCTGCTGGTTTCCAATGACCCTGTCAGCCCCCAGGGCGATATCACAGAGATCGGCGACAATGATCTGGGGAAGATAGTCGGCGCATCTGGTTTTGGGACCTACTCTTGTTCCGATATTATCCAGGAATATAACATCGAGTACTGCTCTGAGGTATTCCCGGGCTTCTGCTCAGGCAGATATCGAATGTATTATACTCGATACGCTTGTGAGTTAAATGAAACTGGTGGTAGTTGTAGCGGAACAGGTATTGTTGGCAATGTGTATGCCCACTGCCTGGAGGATCCTATGTATCCTGGAGAGTGCATCACAGATAGTGAATGGTACAGTCAGTATATACGGGCGTGTCAATGATCTCCACAATCTTGTCAATTTTCTTGTAAAGAACAGATTGCCGGAAGCTTTTTGCAGTTAATCGCACCGCTCTTGATTCCTGAAGAAATCTTGTTTCCATCTTCACGACCATTCTGGTAGGATCGGTACTCATGAGTCGTACCGGTTTCACGCTAATTGAATTGCTTGTGGTTCTTGCGGTTATTCTCATATTAATCGGAGTTCTGATACCTGTTCTGCATGCCACAAAGCAACAAACACAAGCGGTATTGTGCACTTCAAACGTTAAGCAACTGAGTCTGGCCCTGAGCATCTATGATCAAACCAACGGGATGTTTCCGCATGGTTTTGACGATTATGAACTGGGCGATGAGATACCGTCTGCCGGGTATCCAGGCGATCCTGTGAAGGATGGCACAGGCTTGTGGTGGTTCCATTTCCTGGGCGACATTGCTGAGGACCACCGCCGAAGAGATTCACCCATCTGGTGTACTTCCAGAAAAGTAAAGGAACCAGGATTGAGAGTCAATGTTCTTTGTGGCAACTATGGCGTCAATCGGGCAATATGCCGGGATGCTCAAGAGATCGGAAGCAGTGGGTTCGTGGGCAGACCCCTGGGATCGAACCAGATTCGCCATTCTTCATTGACCTTACTGGTGGCCGACAGCGGCTACAGCCTGATAAGTTGGCAGGGAGCCGCGATGATGTCAGGCCCGTGCTACGAAAACATAAGAAGAGAGGGAGCATTCTATGTCCCTGGTATTTCGATTAATGAGGCTCGGGCCATTTCACAAGGTTTTGAGGACGATGCTGTTGGGGGTCGGCACCCAAATAGAAGTGTCAACATTGGATTCGCAGACGGTCATTGCGAACGAGTCGAGGCCGAAAAGCTGTTAGTGGAAATGGTGGCCGGAACGTGGAAGAACCGTACACCACTATGGTTGCCATAGTAAGGAGAAAGCCGCTAAAAGCCAATACTTCTTGTGAGACTCAGGATTTCTGAGGTCTCGGGGTAGGCGAGTGTGGCTGTATTTATGAGCGAGTATTCTTCTTCAGTTACCCTTTTGTCATACCATTCAATCCTGACGGGCAACTTGGTCCCAATTTCAATGTAACCTCGCCACTTCCTGTGAATCAAAGAACCGCTGAGAGACTTCTCTGTCCAATCCATATCATATGCTTCAGTGTCATCTATGACAGTTTTAATACTCTCGTCTGCCAGGCGATACCACTTTGAATCCTTTGGAACTTTGGCTATTTGTGTGAACGGGAGCATGTCAAGGGGGCCAAAAAGCGTATCCTTGACTTTTTTAACGGTTTCATCATCCAATGGAGTGATTGTCGTGGCGCCGTTGGTCAAGTTTTTGGTCTTTCTGGCTTTCCCTTTTATATCCCAAAGCACATACTGATCGCCATCCTTGAATATCTTCAGTTCTAATCCTCTGGCAATCCAGATTTCCTGGAAGACCCTTGAATGTTGCGGATCGATTCTTACGATATGAATGTTCTTGACTTTTGCCAGATTCTCGTAGATCTGACTGAGGTCTGTGGCTTTGAGATTTGAGCCATGTAAAATCAGCAAGACAACCAACAGGACGGCGGCGGCGGTTGCAAGAGGCTTGACAAAACGTTTCAAAGTCAGATAGGCAGAGCCTTGTTTGTCCCGGCTTCTCTGAACTTGCGCCACGCGGCCAGAAGGGCTTTCTGACTCGGCAGCAGGCCAATTACTTTCAGATTGTTTGTCAAGCACGTTGACCTCAATTGGCCACTGCGAATAGACATCCTCAGGAGAACCGGTTGTCTGGACTTTTGACTTATCTTTCACCTTAAAACATGTAATAACGCCGGATTCCTCGCGATCAATAATGCCGGACACAGTCCTGTGCAGTGTCTGCATCCTGCCCAGGCAGGCCGGGCATGTGGATACGTGTGATGTTAACGAGGGTCGAAATTTTGCATACTGATCTTCGGCAGGCTCTATTCCGTAGGGGAAACAGTAGTCGAAAAGATCTTTGTCGGTGACGCTTTCACATGGAAATCCCTTCTTGGCAGGGTCGTGCACTTTCGTCCCATCACAAACCACCTGACGATACTGGAACAGCAGCTCTCTGCAGTCCGGACAAACACACAAATGTCTTAATGTCGAAGATGTGGCTTTGCCAAATTCCATTGCGCCAACTGAAGGAAAGACTTCTCGAGCACTCCTGCAGGACTCCTTATCGGTATTGATATCCTCGGCGAAGATCTGACCGAGGCGACACAGTTGGCTGTGGCTGAGATTCAACTGTCGAATTGTCTCAAGTTCGGAGGCGCACTGTTTACACTTGTCTATGTGTACGGTTATTGGGGTGGGTATTCGAACCGCAAAAGTCGGATCAGCCAGAGTCGGCAAGAATGGCTTAACTGTATCACAGCCAACCGGTTGACCAATATGGGCGAAGTGAAACTCCAAATTGGTCGTAATCGCAGTGTTTATTGCATCAGAGCCTGAATGTTTCTCAGTTCTGCTCAACGCTGTTTTCAACAGATGAATTTCAGTTTTGCAGTAATCGCACTGGCCTATGTGCTGCCATAGGGCATCAGGGATATCTTCCTGCTTATTACCGCAGAGAAAATCGTAATAATACGGTTCAGCCCTCTGGCAGATCGATTCATGATTCGGAACTATCATCGTTATCCTCACCTACTTGAGATAAAAACTCACGCAACTTACTTAATCCTACGGACAGATAGCTGCTCACGGTCTGTGGTTTAACCCTCATTTTTCTGGCGGCCTCTTTCGTACTGCAGTCATCTCTATATCGTAATATAACAGCTTGGGCTTCGCTGCTGCTCAATCGTTCTTCAATCGCCCCGAAGAACTTCACGGTCTCTTCGATATCAGCTAATACGGATCCAGGATCATCCGGCCTGTTTATTCTTACTAAGTAAGTGTGATGCTCCCGAATTGCAGTGTGGTAGACTCTTAGGCGACGTTTTGAATCAACGATATCGTTCATTATCGCCCGATAAAGGTAGCCTAGGATGTTTCGGACATAAGAGGGCGGCGGTTTGGACACAAGCGACAGGAAGAAATCCTGGACAAAGTCCTCAGCCTCCGCCTCATCTCTTACTTTCTGCTGGATTACCGTGCGAATATATTCCCCGTGCTGCAAGAAAATCCTGGCGGCAACCTCAACACTATACCCACATTCGTCCTCAACTGATAGCGACCGAGACAAGAAGAACTCCTCCCTTGCGACCTGCGGCACACCTTAGAGGCACATCGCAACAGGATAACTGACCGTAATTTGCGCCTCTGATTATACAGATACCGGGATGTTAAACAAGGGAATTCTGGAGACTGTAGCAGGATAACCGGTTAATATTTTCGTAACTCGTTGTGAGTCAGGATGTTATGTTCAGATCTATTTCTCATTGCTTAGTATTTTCCGAATATAACCAGCCTGAACCTTGCTCTTGGCTGCTAATAGCTGCTTTGAGACGAAGCCCAGTATGTTTGACCCTAACGGTACACCTATGTTGGGAGAATAGACAAGAAGTCCTGTCAGAGAGGTATAGCCCTGCGATCACAGCTTTTTCGAAAGCTGAACGACAAGTTCGGAAACACGGCTGGCTGGGTGGTTGAATCCGGCTATCTGTCCGGTCTCATATTCGCATCGCTTGTTGGCCAGACAAAGCGTGATGATTCTCATGAAGTCCTCACGAACCTGAAAACGGTGGCAAAGATGGTTCCAAAACGCTCACCTGCCGGATGTGCTCGTCAAAGCTTCGCTCAGCTTTCAGCAATCTCAACAACCTACTGAAGATCACTGTTGACTCTCAGCATATTCTTAGCGATCTGGGCGATTCTCTGCCTTAGAATGGAAGGGGCCAAGACTTCGACTTTGTCTCCATAACGGAAAATCCACCAGATGATTTCATTGAGTCCATCGACGCGGAACTCAACAGTTGCGGAGCCATCGTCATTATGTGCAACAGTCTGGGTGGCATGCCATCTAACAGATACAACATCATAAGCCACCTCGGGCATGAATCTGAGCTTGACATTGTAGAGCCGTCCCTCCGGGGTCATTGACCATGCTCTGCCAAGATATTCGTGCAAGTCAAATCTATCCTCCTCGACAAAGTACTTGTTTAACAGTCGCAGCTCTCTGATTTGATCGAACTTGATCGCACAGATGCTATTGTGAAAGCTCGATTTGCCCAGCACATACCAGCTACCATTGTGATGCATTATGTGACAAGGGTTCAGATCAGTAAATATATTTTTCCGTTCAACGGGCAGATAATAACATATGTTTGTTGACTGTCTCCTCAGAATGGCTTCCTGCAAAGTTGAAAATTTTCTGTCGAAGGCCTGTGGCCGAGTCTGTGGTCTTGCCTTTATATAAATGTTTCGCAAAACTGCATTGCAGTATTGTCTCGTCTTATTGGAAAGGTTGCTTTCTATTTTGTGTGCCGCCGAAAAGGCGGAATCACTGAATGGCAGATGCATGTGGATTGCGGCTTTCTGGTGCATCATCAGCAGTCCCATTATCTCTTTCGGTGTCAGATCAAGCGGAGGCAACAAGAAGTGCCGATCAATAGAATAAGTCCTGGTCTTTGCATCATAACTGTATGGGACGCCAGCTTCAGAAAGTTCCTTAAGATCGCGGAAGACTGTTCGTCGACTGAACCCAAGCATTCTGGCCAAATCATCGGCAGAATATCCCCGGCCTGATTGGAGCGCCATCAAGATTCTCATGATTCGTGTAATTCTGCTGGTCTTCATTAGACAACTCCCACCAGCAAACCAAGTCAAATGCAATTTGCCCATAACAATGCTAACACCGTATAGATGCTCATGTCAAGGATATTCGCCCCAAAATCAAAGCCATGATCAAAGGGCCTGTAATCTCCTTACCTTCCTGGTGGGCCTCGGTGGTTTGATGATTCGCAGAAAACGCTAATTGGTTATACTGAAGTCAACATTTGTCAACATGTTGGCGGTGCAGGTGTAGTCTTTATATAGTATTCTGTCCCACATTTTCCCACAGTCCGAATCCGGCCTTTTCTGGTCATAACCCTGCCGAATGTTATCATTTGTTATCATTTTGCCAGCCAAAACCTTATATTATCATATAGTTTGACGTACATTAACGTACACTGCCCACCCTGATAATACCCTTACATTACTATACATTAGTATATAGTCCATCATGTCTTACACGTAGATTAACGTAGACTGCTCACCCTGATATTTCCCTTATATTACTATATATTACCTGCCTACCCTGCACACGTACATTTCCGTACACTTCCAGAGCCTCAAAACGTGAACATTAGTGAACAATTACCCTATCATTTACTATCATTTTGCCCATATTAGCCCACATTTTACCTATCATTATCGAACAATTTCAATGCTCTCAGAACCCAACATTAGACAACATTTCAGCCCCATTCAACCTTGTCATTTCTTAACCTGTTTGACGGCTCAAATGTTAGCTTTTGTTAGCTTTTACCCGTATATTTCCGAAGGTTCTATTCGTATATTTTCGTATAGTTGCAGGTTCTATCCTGCATTTCGCTCTGCAATTTCCCGCCTGCGTTCCTCTGGCGTTTCACCATACCCAGGTTCACGCGTGTACAAATCGGTCAGCTTTTTTGCTGCCTCTCGGTATATGGCTTTTTCCTCATCTGTCAGGGGCTTAGGGGTTGGCTCTGTCTTATCTGCTATATTATCCGTAAACATAGCCAGATATTTGCCTTCCAGTTCGGTACAGCTTTTCGCCACGTGGTATTGATGATGTTTCCGCGCCATCTGACGGTCGTGGGCAAGGTTAGTGAGAACACTGCTGACAGTAACCATATTCTCTTGCATGTTCTTGTCATAGAGTTCACGAATACGCCCTTTTATGTGTTCTTTCCTCAACATTCGCCATGCCTGAGTTCTTGCCGAATCCTCTGCATAACCTGCCTCTGTAGCCGACTTTGTGCCATTGCTAAACGTCTCGCTACCTATTGTGGTATAGGCAACACAAAAAGCTTCTTCTTTTGCTGAAATTTCTTTTTTCATAGTTTGTTTCCTTTTATTTAATCAGACTTTTCGCCTGTCTGGGCCATTCATGTTGATTTTTATTGCCGTACTCAGTCTGCTGGCTATCCTTGCATCGAAGCTTTTACCCAGTTCAATGACTGACTTGTTAGTGGTAATGTAGGTGGGCAGTCCTTTGCATTGTCGACCGTCGAATATCGTGTATAGGGTGGTGTATGCGAAGCTGGTTTCTTCGTGGCTTCTCAGGCCCAAATCATCTATGAACAGCTTGTCAACCTCAACCATTTTTTGTACCAAATCCCGCTCAGTGGTCGTGCTTGCCTTGCTAAAGGTGGACCTGACCTCACAACAGAAGCTATCGAAGTTGATACGCTGTACAGTATAGCCATCGCATAGGTACTTTTTAATCATTGCGGCGGCTGCATAGGTCTTCCCTGAACCTACCCCGCCCCAGATAAATAAGTCGTCGTCTTCCTTTAGTGCCTCGATAACCGTTCTGTATTCGTGGTCGATTTTATCCATGTCGGCATTTATGTAGGCATCGCCAACCGCTTCTGAAAACAGGTACGCCAGTTTTTTGGCAGACCGTCCTCTGAGACGGCCAAACACTTCCTGACAACGCTTACACCACTTTTCGCCGTTATACTTCACCCGCAAACCGCATCGCTCACACTTGTTGTTCAAAAGTTCATTCAATGCTTCACCGAATCCGCAGTTCATCAGACACTCCCTTCTTTTTCGAGTTCATGCTAATCTCCAACCGGCTAAACTTATCCCGCAGCTTCCTGCCGCTCAGGATATTCGCCCTCCATCCCGACCATTTACCGCCGTCTCCGGAGTCAGAAGGCAACCAGTTTATAACGGCCTCAATTCGCTCGGGGGGAACCTTATCCACCCGAATTAACAAATCAATGTCTTTCGACCAGCCGGAAACCCCCTTCTTCAAAAACAGGGGATTCCATTCAATAATCTTATCTTCCAAAAGCTTCGCCAGAAAATCAGAAGTCTTTGAACAGCCGGGGGCGCAAGCCCCCTTTTGTTTTTTATCTGCTTCTGCTTCTGCTTCTGCTTGGGCTGACGGCGGCTTATCGTGGCTTACTATTGGCTTACTTTGGCTTACTTTCTGCTTACTATCCTTGTTTCTGAACCGCTCTTGGGCCTCTCGATTCTGCGCTTTTCTCTTTTCGGGGTCGCGTTTTTCGCGATATTTGGGGTGGTTGATAATCTGCCAGCCGCCATCAACTTCCAAAAGTCTCCGGCCCTTAAGCTCTTTTGTCCGGCTGTACGGGTCTGGTTCAGTCAGGGCTTTGATACTTTTCTCCGCTTCCTGAACAGTCTGACGGGCCATTGCCGCCATGCCGGGTATTGCCCCGGTCACATACCCACCTGCATCAGCAGACGCAAGCATTGTTATCCACATGATACGAACCTTGTCGTCAGCCGACCAGATACTCGACGTTAGGATACTGTTGAATAACTTGGTAAATCCATCACTCATCCGTCTGCCCTCCAACTTGAACTACAGCCAGACCGGACAAACGCCCTTATATGCTCAACGTCATAAAGCCGTTTTTTGCCGAATCGAATCGGCTTCAACGGTATCCTTCCCGCACTCAAGAGTTGATAGAAAAAACTGCGGGAAATTCCCAGAGTTTTTGCCGCCTCTGAGCTGGGAATTAGTAGGGGGTTAGTCTGCATTGCGTTTGGCCCCCGAATGGCGCTGATTGGTGATTTTGACGCTCGGTGGTGCGTCAAAGCCAAGCACGACATCGCCGCGCTTGTCATAGAATTGGATGAATGACCACTCTGTGCCGGAATCGCTGTCCAGGATAATAATTGGTCGGTTGATAGATGGGTAAATCCGTAACATTTTGCTGCTCCTTTTCGTTCTCTGAATCTGGTTCGCCCCCGTCGAAATGCAAGGGCGCGAGATTGCCTGCCCGTTGGACAGGTTTTGAAAAATAAATGTGATTTTCAAAAAAAAGTGTTGACCTGCGGGGGATTTGCCGACATGATTCACGTGCGAGGTGTTTCAAAATCGGCGGTGGCCCACAAGGCGCCGCTTTTTTCATGCCTTTAGCTTATTTTGTCGAGCAATCCTCCCTTCTGGTCCGCGACGCCAACCCGCCTGATACTGCCCGTTTTTGCATCATTATCCTTTTCCCGTAAAAACGTACCGCTCTATATACCCACCGATTTTACTCCCCTTTAGTCGTTTTTTTCATAGGAAATCCTGAATTTTTTTTGGTCGGTTAATAAGTCCCTGTAAATGCGAAACCTACGGCCGAAAATTTATTTTGCGTGCAGGTTGGGTTGGCGGTGTCGGTCCTGCACGTTTTTGTATCTTGTCTTAAAAAAAAAACATACCCCCTCTATAAGTACACACACTTTTTAGTTTTGTTAACTTTCCGGCTCAGCCGATAAGTCGTGCTGTCACAAGCACTTAACGCAAAACCAGCGAATCTCTACGTTACCCCTTTTCTGGTCAATCTCAAGAAATTATTTCTAATAAGTCCCCTTGCAATCATAACCCATGTTGCAATAGTCACTTATGCACCCCGCCAAGTGGCGAATAGGCCGTCCTCATCCACACCCGCCCAAATACGCAGTCAACTATGAATATCAATCCTTACCACAGGGGAAGTATTGCTTTTCACGGGTTCCTATGGGGTAAGCCGTCAGCTTAAAGGTTCCTCTGGGGTAACTTTTAAGATAAGCATGGTTCATCCGGGGTAACTATAATCCCCTGCCCAAATACGTCCTCAAGTGCGCATTTGCCCCAGCTTGCTACGGCCCCTGTACGCCCCGCCAGTGGTTCCCCGTCCCGTGCAAGCAATGACAAGAACAATCAGAGATACCGCCCACAATCGCCCCACGTTGCCAGGCGGGCAAGCTGTGGGGTAGGTCAACCGTCATTTTACAGGGGGGTATAAACACATTCTCGGCAGGGGGACATGTCGGACAAGCCAATCCCAAATACGACAAGTTATACGACAAGCCCCTTGTTTTTGGGCCAGAAACCCACAAAACATCGGTTCGGTTGATCGAATAGCCGATATCCGCATTTAACTGTTGCCCATCACCTGCCCGCAGTGGTACAATCCGAGTATGCCCAAGTACCCGATATATCTTGACCTCAGCGGTAAACGCGTCGTGGTCATAGGGGCTGGCGCTATCGCGGCGCGCAAGGTTTGTGCCCTTGCCGAGGCCCAGGCAAGGGTTGTCGTCGTGGCACCGCAGATCGACTCCGTATTCCAGCAGACCTGCCGGATGGACAACGTCGAATTGATCGTCAGCGCATACTCCATGGACTACCTGGCCGGGGCCGTACTCTGTATCGCCGGCACAAACGACAATGAACTGAACAGGCGCATCTACGCCGACTGCCGGCAGCTTGAGGTCCTCTGCAATGTTGTCGATGTCCCCGATTTGTGCGATTTCTACGTCCCTGCCGTGCTGAGTCGGGGGCCTTTGCAGATAGCGATCGGCACCGACGGCAACTGTCCAGCCTACGCGGGGCACATAAGAAGAAAACTTGAAGACATCTTTACCGAGACGCACGGGCGATTCGTTGAGGCACTCGAAAAAGTCAGGCAAAAAATCATCTCCGAGATACCGGACCAAAACCGCAAAAAGAGCATCATGGGCAAACTGGTCACGGATCAATCCCTGGAATACTTCACAACACACGGCCCGGAGGCGTGGCGCGACTACGCCGGTCAAATCGTTCGCGAATCATAAATATCCCCGGCACCCGCACGAACCACAATTTACTGGTCCGCCTCCATGTGCGCACCAGTAAGAAATGGTACGTTATACCGGTCACGATTGAAATTTACCGTTTGTGCGCGGCTAAATAGCTTTACAATAATAGTTTACGATATTACTCGCGGGAATTTACTACCCTTAAGGGTATAAAACGCACCCTACATGTTGAAAAACCCCATTTGTCATTCCGGACTTGATCCGGAACCCGGCATACTGAGTTCCTCTAATTGGATAATGCTGTAGTGCCTTTACTTTGGTTTCCAGTTCGGATTCGGCATTGGCATCTTCGCATCAACCTCCCTGCGCCACCGACGCAGCATCGCTCGAAGCTGCTCAGTCTTTTCCGGCATCCTTTCAGACAGATCTTTCTTTTCCCCGATATCCTTTTTCAGGTCATACAGCTCGACCCGATTGTCTTCGTAGAACTCGATCAGTTTATAGTCACCGCACCGCACTGCGCCGCCCGGGCTGCCGCCTTGATTACCGTAATGCGGATAATGCCAATAGATTGCCTTGCGATTCAGCCGGCCACTTTGCCTCAGCAGCGGCACAATGCTCACCCCGTCCATGTGCTGACCGGACCGCGCCGGCAGAGAAGCCATCTCCAGCATCGTCGGATAAAAGTCCGTGCTTATCACCGGCTCATCGCACCTGCTGCCGCTCCTTACATTGCCGGGCCACCTGACAATCATCGGCTCACGAATTCCGCCCTCATACAGCCAGCCCTTGCCGGCACGCAGCGGCAGATTCGACGTGGGAAAACCCTCCGACGTGCTCAGCCCGCCATTGTCACTCATCAGGATAACCACGGTATTCTCGGAAAGCCCCATACGCTCCAGCCCGTCCAGAACCTTGCCGACCGCCTGGTCCATCGCCTCAATCATGCCGGCGTACACCGCGTGTTCCTGCACCAGCCGAACCTTACGCGCACCTTCCTGACCCCATTGGGCCTCCAGAGCCAGCTTGTTCTTTTTGGCCAGGTACTTTTCCTTCAGGTCCTTGCGTGCCATCAACGGCGTATGCACCGAGTAAAAGGACAGGTATGCCAGAAACGGCTTATCTTTCCGTTCCGAGATAAATTTGACAGTTTCGCTTGCGAGCCTGTCGGGGAGATGCTCACCGTCCGGCCCGTCCTCCAGCCGCGGGTTGCCATAGGGCGAAAAATACTTCTTGCCTCCGTACGGCCCGCCGCGGTCTATCCCGCCCCTGTTAACGTCGAAGCCCTGGTCCTCAGGCCAGAAACCCTCCTTGCCAAGATGCCACTTACCCGCAAAAAAGGTACCATACCCCGCCTCTTTCAGCGCCTCGGCAATAGTCACCTCCTCCAACGGCATCGCGTCAAGATATTCTGCCGGCAGCAGTTTGCCCCTGCGTCCCCCCTTCAGCCAGTCCGTCAGGTTAATTCGCGCCGGATATTTCCCCGACATAATCGACGCACGCGTCGGGCTGCACACCGGACAGGCCGCGTACGCATTCGTAAACCGCATGCCGCTCGCCGCCAGCCTGTCGATATTCGGTGTGTCATAAAAACTGCTGCCGAAACACCCCGCGTCCGTCCAGCCCATATCATCCACAAGAAAAAATACAAAGTTCGGCCTGACACCCCCGCCCCCAGTGGGTCTCTTTCGCACCGCACCAGGACAACTCGTCGCAGCCGCCATTGTCACCGCCGCCGACAACGAACCTGTTCCAATCACCTTCAAAAAATCGCGTCTGTTCATTTCACCTTCCTCACGAGGGACTCTAAAATCGCCTTTGTCACGACACCGAACAAAATCTCCTCCGATATGGTATGTTGTCCTGGTCATAATGCAAGTTGGTTTTCTATGGGCGCAAAAAATCGTATTCCTGCTGGCAGCCAAAAAAGCGAAAAACGCAAATGACAATTTAAGAAAAACTTGTCGAATTGCTCAGTGTATCCCCGAACGTTGGGACGATAGTAACTTTTTTTCGGAGTCGAAACTATTTTTATTATTTCGTGTCAACCACAGGCGCGTTATAGTTGTCTAAGAAGCAGTTGGAGAGCGAGCTTTGATGGACAGAACCGACAAAAGCCTGATCGATGCTCACTGCGATGGTGACGGCAGGGCCTTTGCCGAGTTGCTTCGCCGTCACGGTCCGGCTCTGCTCGGATACCTCAGAAGGATGACCGACAACGCCGACCGGGCCGAGGACATCTTTCAGGAAACGTTCAAACGCGTCCATGAAAGGGCACATACCCTCCGCGGCGACAACGTCAGGGCGTGGATGTTCACAATAGCGACACGGATAGCAATGGATGGCTTTCGAAGGGCAAAACGACTTAAATGCGTGTCATTGGACGCAAACATGGGACACGGAGACGGGGACAAAACGAATCTGGCCGGCACCATCGCTGAGGATTGCCCATCGGACCCGGCAGAGCAACTGATCAAGGCCGAACAAAAACAGCAGGTCCGCCAAGCCATCCGGTCACTGCCGCCGAAACAGCGGGCAACGCTGATCCTCGCATACTACAGACAAATGAGCTACGCTGAGGTCGCCGGGGTACTGGGCTGCTCGCGCGGCACGGTCAAGACACATATGTTCCGGGCATTGAAGACACTGGCAAAACATCTGCCAAATATCACAGGGTGTGTTATATGAACAGACATCTGACAGAAGATGATTTTATCGAACATCTCTTCGAGCTGGATTCGCCCCGAAAGAAACGGGTAACCCGGACGCATCTCGACCAGTGCGCACAGTGCCGCGACGGGCTGGAAAAGCTGCGCGGCAGGTTCGCGGCGCTCGATGTTATCAGGCAGGACCAGGGCCTTTCCGAAGAGTTGATCAGACGTGTAATCGAACAGGCGGCGGGCAAAGCGGCAGGCAAATCCGTCACCCGGAAGATGGGCCGTCCCATGGTGGTCTGGCTCGGCAGGTTTGCGGCGGTATTTATCATCGCCCTGGCGATATTCGCCGTCCATGCGACTCGGCAGGGACACAAAGAGATGATTGCCACCCGGACAGTTCAGAGACAAGCGAGCGAAAAACGGGATATGGACGCAGAGCCGACGGTCGGGCAAGGGGCCAGCGTGGGCAGCGTGGCGGACGACGTGGTGGCTGGTATGTATGAACATGAAACAGCCGTGGCCGGGGACATCGACGAAAAACCGCCATTTGCCCCGGCAAGCGCCATCGAGCTGGTAACCCTGCCGCGGCGGGAGGGGCTTCAGTTGACCATCTACAACTCCGCCGACCTGACGCTGGTACGCGAAAGGCGAAACCTGACGATGAAACGCGGCTGGAACTGGCTGCAGTTCATGTGGTCCAACACGCTGATCGACCCGACATCGCTGACAATCAGGCCGCTGGAGAACAACGACAAAATCGACGTGCAGCAGCTGGTGTACCCAGCCAGGCTCAAAGACGTCGCCAGATGGCTTATCCGCTCACAAGTCGAGGGACAGGTGCCGGTGGAGATAACCTATCTTACCAGCGGGCTGAGCTGGCGGGCGTTTTACACGGGTACGCTGACGCCCGACGAGGAACACATGCACCTGGCAGGCTATGTCCGCGTGACGAATAACTCCGGCGAAGATTATCAAGACGCACAGACCCGCCTGATTGTCGGTAAGGTACACATACTGGACCAAATCGCAGACCTGGCGCGACGGAGATATCCATACGACAGACCAGTCGATAGATTGCAACCCGTCGACAAATCGCAAATAATACGTAATAAGTTAAATTTTAGGAAGGACGTTGGGGGCTTGTTTTTTGGTTCGGGAATAATGAATGGTGATGCGTACAGGGAGGGGTTAGGCCGAAAGGAGATCAAAAAGGAAGGGCTTAGCGAATATTTTCTTTATACGATTGAAGGGACCGAGACGATACCGAATACGTGGGCCAAGCGTCTGCCTTCGTTCGAGGCCGATGACGTGCCCGTTGAGAGCCTTTACAAGTACGACGAGCATCGCTGGGGCAATGCGGCGAGGCGATTTGTATCGTTCGCCAATGATGAAGAGCATGAACTGGGCCAGACGCCGATACCGGGCGGGGCTATCAAGGTGTATCGTGACCTGGATGAGAACCATCATCTTTCCTATACGGGCCAGTCGTCCTTTAAATATATCCCCGTCAACGAGAAGGTGGAGTTGAACATGGGCAGCGCCCGGCATGTAAAGATCGAGCCGGTGCTGATGAAGCTTGAAACCGATAATTACCAGTACGACAAGAGCGGCAACATCTCCGGCTGGGACGAGATTGGCACCTGGCAGGTGACGACGACGAATACACGCAATCTGCCGGTGAAGGTGGAGGTTTACCGCAATTTCGACACGCCGTATTGGACGATTGAAAACAGTGGTGACTTCGGTGAATACGAAAAGGAGGATGCCGACACCGCCAAATACGTATTCACCGTCAAGCCGCGGACAAAAACGCAGTTTCAGTATGTCCTGACAACCTGTCGCGGCACAAGACAAGAGGACTGGAAGGAATAGACAAATAAAACTCGGTTCGATAATCCGGAGAAAAATGAAGACTGTAGTAACATTACAGAGTATTTCATATGTGGCAATGGAAAAAACAAAGAGTATATAAAACTGGGGCTCTGCCCCAGACCCCGGCATTTGTCGCCTTAAAGCCAACAGCATATGTAAAAAAGGCTGGTACCAAAGATGATACCAGCCCATGCCGTATGGCACTGTCACAGTGCTCAGGTTGCTTGCCAGCAGAGCCCTACCCCCTGCGACAGTATCAGCATTGTACATTGCATGCCGTTGGCCGTAAAGCGGTAAATGCTGGGGGTTTGGGGGCAAAGCCCCCAAGTATGATTGAAGAATCTCTCTGTAATTATGCTACAGTCTCCAAAAAATGAAGCAATTTACGAAAGGGCAAATTATGAAAGGGCTAATTATGAATGCGAAGACAAAAACACTAACGGCGGTCATTGTGTTGGCCGTGATGATGGCGATGGCGGCCACGGCGCAGGGGCGGATTAAGCTTGTAGCCCTGCCGGAGCGGGCTGAGACGGTGATTCGGCTGGACAACCCCAACGCGACTCTTATCGAGGAGGAACGCGTCCTGACGCTGCAGCAGGGGCTTAACAAGGTGGACTTTTCATGGAAGGCGGTCTCTATCGACGCCGACAGCATTCGGCTGACCGTGCTGGACCATCCCGATAAGGTCAACCTGCTCAATGTAAGCTATCCGCCGGGCGAAGCGGCGCTGGTGTGGGAGATAAGCAGCGGAGGCGATTACGCCGAGACGGTCCGCATCAGCTATCTGCTGAGCAACATCGACCGGCTGATAACCTACAATGCCGTCGCCGACAAATCTGAGACCAAAGTTGACCTGAGGAGCTACCTGGTTTTGCGTAACTTCTCCGGCGAAGATTTTGAAAACGCACGCGTGCTGCTGGACTACGGCTCAGCGTTCGAGCAGGGCATCGACCATGAAGAGACCAAGCGAATGCTGTTTCTAAAGGCCCCGGCGGTACCCATCACGAAGGTCTGGACGTGGGACTCGGCGACGCTGCCGTGGGAGCCGGAGAAGCTGAACAACAAGAACGTCGGCGTCCCGGTGAGCTATCGGATCGTCAACGACGGTAAGAGCAGGCTGGGAAAGTTCGCGATGTGGGGCGGCAAGGCTCGTATCTTTCAGGACGACGGGCACGGCAGTACGATCTTTCTCGGCGAGGACAACACCGCCCTGGTGCCGGTGGGCGAGAAGATGGAGTTGTACATTGGTGACAGCCGTGACATCGTCGTTACGCAGCACAAGATGCGCGACGTCCGGGTCAGGCTCCGCAAAAACGATGCCAGGCAGGTCGTGCTATTTGACACTGACGAGATCATCAAGGCCAAGATCGAGAACTTCAAGGATAAGCCTGCGGTGCTGACGATGATCCAGCACATACCGGGCCAGTGGAAAATGAAAAAATGCAACATGGAATACACTCGTAAGGACGCCTACACGCTGGAATTCGAGATCGAACTGCCAGCCAGGAGCAAGGACAAGCCGGCTGTCAAAGAGCTAAAGATGCACTACCAGCGTCTGAATGTCAGGCCGTGACGGAGAAAAAACCAAATCGCGAAATGAGCTATTATAGGAGCGACAAAATGAAACGCATATTTTTAATGACGATAGTCGTGTCGATAACATGTGTTGCCACGGCCAAGGTTGACCTGGCGGTCCTGCCGGCGCGTGATACGACGCAGTTGACGATTTATAACTCCGCGGACCTGACACTGGTGCGCGAGTCCAGGCCGTTGACGCTGAAACTCGGCGAAAACAAGCTGCAGTTTTCCTGGGAAAACACGCTGATTGACCCGACCAGTCTGGAGATGCTGCCTAAGGCCAGCGCTGATAAGATTGACATCGCCGAGCTGGTATATCCGCCGAGGGTTCGGAACATGGGGCTGTGGAATATCAAAAGCGAGATCGCCGACAAGGTGCCCGTGGAGATTACGTACCTTACCAGCGGACTGACCTGGCGGGCGTTTTATATGGGCACGCTGAGCAAGGACGAAAAGACCATGCGGCTGCAGGGGTACGTGCGGGTGACGAATAACTCCGGCGAGGACTACGAAAATGCCCAGACCCGGCTGATCGTGGGCAAAGTACACATGCTGGACCAGATCGCCCAGCTGGCACGACGGCAATATCCATACGGTCGGCCGGGCCAGATTCAGCCGCTTTCTGAGGACAGAAGCTCGGTTACCAGAGTGTCTCAAAAGCAAAAGCCTATTATGTTGGGAAGAATGGTCATGGCCAAGATGGAATCATCCGCCAGACCGAAGGAGATCAAGCGGGAGGGGCTCAGCGAATATTTTCTTTATACGATTGAAGGGACCGAGACGATTCCGACGGGCTTCTCGAAGCGGCTGCCCAGCTTTGACGTGGACGGTGTCGGCGTGGTCAACCTCTACAAGTTCGAGCAGCAGCGATACGGCAGTGCCGTGATTCGATTCCTGAGCTTCAAGAATGACGAAGAACATGAACTGGGCCAGACGCCCATACCCGGCGGAGTCATCAAGGTCTATCGCGACCTGGCCCAAAACAATCATCTTTCCTACACCGGCCAGTCGTCCTTTAAATATATCCCCGTCAATGAGAAGGTGGAGTTGAACCTGGGCGCCGTTGCCGACGTGGTCGTCGAGCCGAAGCTGGCGAATTTTGAGACCGATAACTATCGCTTCGACCGTAAAGGCAATATCGACGGCTGGGACGATATACACACCTTCAAGGTCGAGGTCCGCAACACGCGCGACATCCCCGTCAAGGTCGAGATCAAGCGGAATTTTGAGAGCACCTACTGGGAGATCGACAACAGCGGCGACTTCGGCAAGTATGAGATGGAGGACGCCAATACCGTCAAATATACCCTCCTGCTCAAGCCGCACTCAAAGGGACAGTTCCAGTACGTACTGCGGGTCTATCAGGGCACGCGACGGGAGGACTGGACCAGAAAACATCGGTAGGGAAGACATCGTCAATCGATAATCGTCAACCGACTATGTGGCTGGCGCGAGTCTGTGCGGGCATGAGAATGGGCCGTCGTCCCGGGATGTCGGGGCAACGGCCCATTAAACTGTATCGATAGCCTCCTCTGTGCCGGGCTGCGCCGCCGGGCATGGGCGGTTTGTCCCTGCGACAAACTATCTTCGTGCGGCAGGTCGGGTTAGTCTCTGATCCGGGCCCTGGCGGTGACGATCTCGGCAGCCTTGATCTTGGCGACCGCGGTCTCAGCCTCTTCCTTGGCCCGACGGGCCTTGAGCACGATTTCCTCAGCCTTGCGAGCGGCCTCTTCGGCCTTGCCGACTTCCATGGTTGCCGCGGACTCGGCCCTTCGTATAGCCTCTTCGGCCCTGTCAACGGCGGCAAGAGCTTCGCTCTGGGCCCTCTCTACCGCTACAACCGCATTTTCTTCAACCCTTGCCCTCTCGATAGCTCTGATTGCTGCTTCTTCGGCCTTTTCGGCCAACATCATGGGCCTTGCTTTTTGTGTCGCCATTTTAATTCTCCAAAACTTCTTATCTAAGTTTACCGATCGTTGGACCGGTTACAGAACTGTCGGATTTGACACGGACACACCGTCGGTAACCGTCAGAATTACCGCAATTCCTGATTTGGTTTTCGGCAGTGACGGGGGGCAGCTTAACCAGTTTTCGCATAAAGGCGCAATAATGTTGCATTATGATCAGAATAACGTATCACATCACATTGTCAGGCCGGAGGATGCCCCAGACATCTCTGCCAGCCGATTTGCCCGTACAGTCGGCGTTATCCCCACTATTGGCATAATCCGAAACAAATGGACGGATTTACCTTAAGTGCCCCAATTCAAACGCCGAATCGGTACATGTGGATCCGCAGGCCCGGCGGCTGTTTGTACGCTACGTCAACAGGGAGGGGTTGTGGGGTCGCAATATTGGGGATTGAACGATGGGTAGAGAACAGGTTGAGAAACTTCAGTGCGAGAGTGAGCGTCTTCTGCAGGGCGGCGGGGCTGTCGCCAACGATGCAGCACAGGATGCAGCACAGGATGCTCAGAGCTATCAGCACTTGGTAAGCGTCTTCAACGAGTTGCCGCAACTGATTGGACGGTGTCTCGATCAGAGCGATGTCATGGAGAAGGTTCACAGTATCGTTCCGCGGATCAGCAATAGTTGTCACCGCCTGACAAAACTGTTATCAGACACTCGCAACAACATAGGACGTATCGGCTCGATGAAGGGATTCGATAAATCCATGTCATCGACAAAGTTAACAGAATCAATAAAATCGATGGAGCCAAAATTGTCAACGAAACAGACGAAGCCAACTAAACAGACAAAGTCAACGAAACAGACAGAACCGACAGAACAGACGGTATTGGCGGCGCCGACAACTGGCCAGGACGCCTCCGGCCAGGACTTCGGTGCCGATGATATGCCGAATGCGTCATCGTTCGATCTGCTCAGGAGCCTGAATGTACTCGATGTTGAGCTGGAAGAATATCGCCTGACTACACAGGACGCCATGGCGGGGATAGCAGGCTTAAACGAAGGCAAAGACAAAGGCAAAGACGAAGATGGTGACGACAGCTACAAGCCGCTCGACAGTATAGGCGGTTCGTCCGTTCTGGCCCGGATAAGACCGAACCACATCCCAGGACATTACAAAAATCTTAACTATATCATCGATGAGATGTACGGCAAGATTGAAAAGACAAAGGAAGAAAAAGAAGAAGAAGAAGACATCGACGACAGTGAGACGTGGGATGCTGGTGAACTTGGAGGCATAAAGGCCGACTCGTATAGCGATAAGTTGCTGGATGAACTTAATCGGCTGGAAGAAATGATGGATGAGTAACGGTTGTCGGTTCGAGTTCCAGACATAGGGAAGTCTTAAGTGAAGGACAATGAAAACGAAAAACCAGATTCGACCGGCCAACCTGCAGAGGACAACGATGCCAGTTGTAACTCTGGCGAAGAGCTGATAAGCTGGCTGGAAGATATCGAAAGCGAGTTGAAGACTGCGCAGACCGTGGCCGAAGATATGGCCTTGGTCGTCGAAAAAATGCTCTCCGGCAGGCCGGATGTATTGCAGGCCGATGCTGCTGATGCCGCCGATACTGCCGATGCCGCTGACACTGCTGATGCCGCTGACACTGCCGATGCCGCTGACACAGTTGATACTGCCGATGTCGTTGATGCTGCTGATGCAGCCGATGCCACTGACACCGTTGATACTGCCGATATCGCTGATACCGCTGATATCGCCGACACTGCCGATATTGCTGATACGACCAATACTGCCGGGCGACTCGACAAGGTCGATGGCGACGGGCCGGACAGCGCAACGCAGTTGCTCGAACAGGCGCTGGATGAAGAAGAGATGCTGGGTACTGAGGACGACGAGCAACTCGAATATGCACTACAGAGTCCCGGCGATGTCAGTGTCGAGTGGAAAGACGCGGTTATGGAAGATGCCGTCGTCGCCAAACCTGTCGTAGAAGAAGCCACTGAGGAAACCGAAGAGGTTGCCGAAGAAGTGGTAGAAGATACCGAAGCTGTCGAGGAGACCGTCGGCAAAGAGGTCACCGCGGAAGCCGAACCTGTCGAAGAGGCCGCTGAAGATACAACCGAAGAAGTAGCAGAAGAAGAATCGGCGAAAGAACCCGCCGCAGAAGAATCTACCGAAAAAGCCGAAGTTGTCGAGGAGGCAGCAGCGAAAGAAGCGGTCGAAGAAGTTGTAGAAGAAGTTGTAGAAGAAGAATCGGCAAAAGAACCCGCCGCGAAAGAAGCTGAGGCTAAACCCACAGAAGAAGCTGAAGTTGCCGAACCCGTTGAAGAGACTAACCCCGTTGAGGAAGTAGCCGGGGAAGCTGAGACAGAGCCTGTCGAAGAAGCAGCCGAAGCAGAGCCTGTCGAAGAAGCAGCCGAAGCAGAGCCTGTCGAAGAAGCAGCCGAAGCAGAATCTGTCGAGGAAACAGCCGAAGAAACCGAGCCGGGCGTTGATGTCGAACTGACCGAAGCCTCCGCCCAGGGCCAGGTTACCACGGCGGTCGAGACCATCGCACCGGCCCAGCGGCAGGTCCTGGAGCAGGTTCAGAGCCAGTTCGACCGGGCCGTTGAGGAGGCCCAAAAGCAGGCCCGCCAGCAGTTGGCCCAGCAATTGGCAATGTCACCCACCCGTGTAATCTCACTGCCGGCGAGCAGTTTTCAGCAAAAACGCAGGCAATACCAGCTCCGCGGGCTGTTTTAGGCTGAGTACACATATCACGATCACAGCCATGCGAATTTGAAGTTTCAGTTTTTTCCTTTGAAAATCCCCGACGATTCTGATATCATCCCCTGCTCTCCGTGTGGGAAATCGGGTTTTATTTACAAGTCAGGTTTTATCCAATGGAAATACGACCGTTCAGTGCTTTTCGTTATAATGCATCGATTGTTGGTGACGTCGGGGCCTGTATCGCTCCGCCTTACGACGTCATCGACGATGAGCTGAGGCGGCGTCTCTATCGGCAAAACGATTATAATGTCGTGCGAATCATCAAGGGCCAGACATTCCCTGACGACAACGACCGGGACAATCAGTACACCCGGGCCGGGCAGTATATCGACTTATGGATCGCCCAAAAGGCCTTGGTACAGGACGGCAGGGAATCGATCTACGTCTATGTTCAGGATTTTGAAGTCGGTCGGGAGCGTTACCGTCGCAGCGGTTTTATCGCACTTGGCAAGCTGGAGCAGTTCGGCCGGAGTGTGCAGCCGCATGAAAAGACACTGGACGGTCCCAAGGCAGACAGGCTGAAGCTGATGCACGCAAAGGCGGCCCAGTTCGGGCAGATATTCATGCTCTACGACGACCCGGAAAAGACCGAGGATGCGATAATTTCCAAAGCCGCTGCCCGGACCGCCCTGGTGGATTTCACCGATGACAGCGGCACCCGGCACAGGCTTTATGCAATCGACGACCCGCAGGACATCCGGCAACTGGCCGATATGATGAAGTCCAGACAGGCCGTTATCGCTGACGGCCATCACCGGTACGAGACGGCACTCGCATATTACGAGCAGACACAGAACCCAGCCGCAAGCTATCGTATGATGACATTTGTCAATATGCGAAACCCAGGTCTGGTCATCCTGGCGACACATCGTCTTGTTTCCGGGCTGGAAGGGTTCAGTATCGACGGGCTTATCGAGCGATTGCGGGGGGCGTTTGAAGTCGCCGTCTTTGACTTCTCCGATGAGCAGGGCAGTTCCGGCGCCAGGGACGCCATGTTCGCCGCGATGAAGCAGGGCCTGGACAGGCGCCGCAACGTCTTCGGACTATACGCCGGAAGCGGCGCATTCCATGTGCTGACATTGAAGGACGCCTCAGCTATGGGCGCCTTTGCTTCGCAGTTGAGCGCACCGTCCAGGGCGCTCGATGTTAATGTGCTGCACAAACTCATATTGGAGCGGAATCTCGGTATCGGCGAAGAACAACTGGCGGGCCAGACGAATCTGACCTATGTCAAGGATGCCGGAGATGCCGTCGAACAGTCGATTGCCAAAGTCGATCGGGGCGACAGCCAGGCGGTGTTCTTTATGAATCCGACGCGTATCGAGCAGATTCGCTCCGTCGTGGCAACGGGCGAAAAAATGCCGCAGAAATCGACTTTCTTCTATCCCAAAATTTACACCGGGCTGGTAGTCAATAAACTATAGGTTACTTTTCGTGCCCGCGAGAAAAATGAAAGACAATCGTAACCGTTCACAGTTTTTCCTGTTAATCTCGCCCATCAGACAGCATCAAAGCAATCTTTCTTTTTTGACAGGATAACAGGATGACTATATACCGCCGGCGATTGAAATCTCCCGTTTGTGCGAGGCCAAGTGGCCTTATAACAGTAACAGTGGCTAAAACCCCACTCGCGGGAATTTACTACCCCCAAGGGTATAATAAAGATTTGACTACCCAGCCCCAATAGCTCATAATACCAGCCATGAAAGATTCGTTAGCACATTTACCGCAGCGGCAAAGAGGCGAGCTTGCCCGTATCGCAAGTATCATTCGCCAGGCCGCCCCGCAGGCCGAGATGATAAGACAGGCCTACATAGGCGCCCGCTACGACATGCACTACAAGATAACAAAGCAGCAGTTAGAGCAGTTAGCCCCCTGCGTAAAAAAACTCCACGAAGTGACAGAAAAAGTCTGCAAGGAGAAGATAGAAAGCTTTGTTTGAAGGAATGGGAAAATTAAAAAGTAGAATGTCCCTTTTTTTCCACTGTGGAACATAACAACAAAACCTAACAAAGCGCTGCACCCGACCGCTATTCCGCTGCATTTCATGGCGGCAAGTGAGCTTGGTCGTTATATTTAAACTAAGAATACTAAAGATAGGAACAGAAAATGACTCCAGAGTATCGCATTAAAACAGAAAAACACATTACCGATTACTTAAAAAAATATGATGTTACAAAAATAAAATACATGCAGGTTGAACAGACTTTTCAAGACTTGGGTGTAGATGTTAATGTTTGGAATGTTAAAGCTGAGAACAGTTCTTGGTGGGTTGTTGAGGGTGAGAATGCCCCAATGAATCTCTACACTCAGGATGCGAACTATTTTTCTGCAGATGAGGCATATTCTTTTCACATGGGTATTACTCAAAGATTACAAGCTGACCATTATAGAGAATTTAAACATGTCATTGATGAATTGCCATTAGATATTGATAGAGTGAAATCAATAAGTCGTAGATTGAATATTGCTTCACAAGATTTAAACAATGTCTCTGGACCTGAAGATATTCAAAATATAGCTCTGACATGCAGAGAAAGTCTAATTGAGTTGGCTAAGGTATTGGCTGATGATAATCCTAATCTGTTGAAAGATAACAACCTCAAAGCAGCTGACTTCAAAGGTGTTGCAAAAGCAGTTGTAGCCATTTACGCACAAGGCAAGAGCAACAGTAAACTACGCAAGCGCTGCCGGTCTATGGCTGAAATAGCATGGGATCAATCAGCAGAAATGGTACACTCATCCAACAAAAACATCCCAGACGCAAAAATATGCCTCCTCTTTACCTGCTCTGTAGTTTCAATTTTTCAAAATTTATATCTAAAGTATTTAGGGTTCGATTCAGAACAGAAATGTCCTGAATGTAAAAGTATGGATT
>SDBV01002016.1_pt1 | contig 30397 bp, 17 predicted proteins | sample 2277081 | NCBI WGS metagenome assembly SDBV01 (sample SAMN10402039, study PRJNA504765) | marine sediment metagenome | isolation source: marine sediment core GS10_PC15, 223 cmbsf | place: Arctic Ocean: Southern Knipovich Ridge | collected 2010 | reverse complement strand
GAAACACGTGCTTGAATACGCTACCGACCTGGCACGTATGAGCCGGCCTAACGAGAAGGACGCTCCCGCCTACATTCGCGATTATGTGGAGTGGGGCGCCGGTCCGCGCGCATCGCAATACCTTATCCTTGGCGCCAAAGCGCTGGCATTGCTCAGAGGAAAGCCAACCCCGTCGTGTGCAGAGGTCAAAGTTGTTGCCAAGTCGGTGCTGCAGCATCGCATAATCCCCAATTATAATGCTACAGGCGAAGGAATATCGGCGGCTGCAATCGTGGACTGGCTCCTGAACAATGTTAAGCAAGCTAATTACAAGGCCTAGGAACATCTTCAGGCGGCGAAAGGCCAAGCCGCTTTCGGGCAAGGGTTCTGTCTCCGGGCAGACGCCCCCACCCTGGAAGCGCTGGAAGTATTACGCCCCGAAGGACCTGAAGAAATTCAAGAACCTTCTTTTCGCGGCCCGAAACGTCGTTGAGGGGCACTACGCTGGCAAACATAAGTCGTGTTTCAAAGGTTCGGCCCCTGAGTTTGTCGATTACCGCCAGTATTATCCCGGTGACGACCTGAGGACCATTGACTGGAAAACTTATGCGCGTACTGACAAGTTCTTCGTCAAGCTCTTTGAAAAAGAGACCGACATGGACTGTTACATTCTGTTGGACTCGAGCGCGTCGATGGCGTACGACGGCAGCACCAGCCGGAGCTTTTCGCGGCGGGTCGAAGGGCAGAGCAAGCTCGATTATGCCTGTTATCTGACCGCCGCCCTGGCCTACCTCATGATAAAGCAGGGCGACAAGGTTGGCTTGACTTTGTTCGACCAGGACATACGCAGCCACGTGCCTCCCGCGGGAACTTTTGGACACCTTTATAAGGTGTTAAACGCCTTGGAGCAGTCTAAGCCGGGAAACCCGACCTCGATTTCGACCACGTTAAGAAAAACTTTCGGTTTATACAAAAGGCGCGGACTCTTGATCATCATTTCAGATATGCTCGACGATCCCGAAGAGATTTTCAAGGCATTGAGCTTGTACACTCACCGCCATTTTGAGATTCTGATTTTTCACGTGTTCCACAAATCCGAGTACCAGTTGCCGCTGGTCGCTAACGCGAACTTCGTGGATCTCGAAACAGGCGAACGTATGACGTGCAACCCGGCTGACCTTGCTGAAGCGTATAACGCCGAGATTAAGGGTTATATCCAGACCTTGTCGAGCATGTCGCGTGCGCGTGGAATAGATTACAACTTCATCAACACCGATACTCCGTACAGCGCGGTGTTGGAAAAGTACCTGTTAAGGAGGCAGAGTTTGGTACGATGAACCTGTTTGGGATAGCATTTACAAATCCTATTATGTGGGCGGGAATCTTTACTTTGACGATCCCGTTCATGGTGCATTTGTTGACGCGCCGCACCTTGGTTACCCTCCTCTTTCCGACAATCCAGTTCCTCAAAACCGCAAAAGCCAATCAGTCTAACCTATACCGCATTCGCCACATCCTGCTTTTGTTGCTCAGGACGCTCGCTCTGGCTCTGCTGCTGGCGACCTTTCTCAAACCTGTTTATCAGGTCGGCGCACTGGCCGGTTCAGGCGACCAGGCTGGCGACAATGCAGTCATCGTGATCCTGGACGCTTCACTCAGCATGGGGTATACCGGTGCAGGGGTGACGCCGTTTTCGCAGGGGAAGGTGGCCGCTGAGGAAATCATCGGCCACTTAGGCAGCGGGGACTTGGCTAACGTTATTTTGGCCGCTGCGACACCTGTGTCCTCCTTCGATGCCCCAAAGCTTAACCGGCACCAGTTGCGTCAAGACATAGAGGCGGCCAAGGTGAGTTTGGAACGCGGGGACATAGATTCCGCGGTCGCGATGGCACTCGAACAGTTCCGCGACCTTGGCGAGGGCGGCAAAGAAATACATTTTGTCTCGGACTTTCAACGTACCGGCTGGGCTTCGGTCAACTATGGCAGAATACCCGAGGATGTAAAGACAGTTTTCGTATTCGTCGGCGAAGAAGATCCTGCGAACGGAACGATCACTGAGGTACTTGTCCAGCCGCCGTATCCCGCGGTGTCCGAGCCTGTCACCATAACGTGCAAAGTGGCCAATTACAGTTCGAAAACGCGGGAAATACCGCTTGAACTGATTCTATACGGCGGGGGGGCCACGGAAAACGTGAAAGATCAGCCGCGTTTCAAACGCAGCCTGTCCATCGGTCCCGGCATGACCGCCACGGCATCTTTCAGGTTGCGGCTGCACGCCAAAGCCTTGTATGAAGGTACGGTGACCATTCCCAACGATGGGTTGAAACCGGACAACACGCGCGTGTTCACGGTGCCGGTAGTGGATCGTATGGGGATTACCATTCTGACCGATGAGCAAGCGCGTAGGGGCCGGGACACAAGGCCACCCAGCCACCGGTTGATAGACGTGGCCATGGCCCCATTCACCGGCAAAGAGAACACGGTCGTGTCGACGATAATGAAGCCAGACGCGTTTGACGAGTTTGCCGCGGCACGTTCGCAAGGCGTCATTATAACGGGCGCGAAGGAATTCAGCGAAGATACCGCTAAGAACCTGATGGATTATCTTCGTGACGGCGGAGGGATTCTTTACTTTTTGTCCAGTCCTGCCGACCGAATGAACTTGGACCTTCTTGTGAAGCATTCGGACAAGGACTTGGTTCTGCCGTTCAAACTCGACGCTTTTCGGAAACGCGAACGCGGTGTTGACGATGAGGGAAGGGCGACCTTTGCCGAAGCCAATTATGAAAGCCCCATCCTGCGCAAGTTTCGCGATTCGGATTCGTTGGCGGCCTTGAGCTTCTACCAGTATTTCGCGACGCAACGCCAGAAGAACGAGGGGCAAGTGTTGTTGCGCTACGATGACGGCCACGTTGCGCTGGCGGAACAGAATTTGGGACTGGGCACGCTGCTGCTGGCGAATTTTTCCGCGGACCTGTCGAGCAGCGACATGGCCAAACATACGGTATTCGTGCCGCTGCTTCACGAGATGATCAAGGCGATGCGTCCCCAATCCAGTGAAGGACTGGCCTTTTCCGTGGGAGAGTCTTGCTCGACGACCGTGACGCTGCCGTCAGCGGACGCGCCTGTGCGTTTTGTGTCTCCATCAGGACAGGAGATCAGCGCCGGGTTTAGAATTCACGACAACGAAGGCGCTGTGATTATCAGCCAGACGCACGAGCCGGGTTTTTATCGAGTCTACACCGAAGATACCAAGGTAGGCCTGATGGCAGTTAACGTGGACTCGCGAGAGAGTAATTTGGACGCACTGTCGAATGACCAGTTGCAGGAATTGTCGAAAATAGCCAGGGAACGCTTTTTTGCTGCCGGTGGAAATAATCTCGAAGAGCTTCGCAGGTTGCGGGAAGGCGTGCCGCTCTGGCCTTATTTGTTGGTTGCCGTCTTGTGCGCGCTTGCATTGGAACAGTTTTTCGCATTCATTTGGAAACGTTAGATATGTTAGAAAACGTCATATTCGATCCGCCTTTTCCGAAGGAATACATTATCGGCGCGGGGGTATTGCTTGCAGTCCTGACGGTCCTAAACTATCTGCGGGAGAATCCGAGCGCGGGGTGGTTCCGGCGAACGGTGCTTGCAGTGTTTCGGTTGGCCGTCATTATCGGCCTGACAATCGTACTGATGCGGCCAATGATGATCGAGCCGCAACTGGTCAGGGAAGGTAAGCCAATCTTTACCGTGATGGTGGACACTTCCGAGAGCATGAATACGCGCGACACGGATGCGGACGGGGAATTTGACGAAAACACCCCGTCGCGTCTGGAGGCAGTCACTTCTGCCTTGGATGCTGGAAATAACACATTTCTGCGCGAGTTGCGCCAGGACTACGATGTGCAGGTTTGCGAGTTTTCAGACAGCATGTCTCTGGCAAACCTCGAAGAGTTACTTCATCGCGAAAAGGCCACAGGACCGAAAACAGACATTGCAACGGCCTTGATGAATGTAACCAACATGGCTCCACAGCGGGAAAAAGTTGGTGTGCTCTTAGTTTCTGACGGACGCGACAACTTGGGCGGGGACGCTGCGCGTGCCGCTGCATTTCTCAAACCCTTGAACATTCCCGTTTGGACCACCACGGTGGGCACGACTGCTGAAACCAAGGACCTTCAGGTCGCTGCGCGCCTTAATCAAAGCTTTCTGTTTGCCAAACAGTTGGCATCGCTCAACGTTGACGTTAGCCAGGCCGGATATACCGGCTGGTACGCCAGGGTGGAATTGTTTCGTGAAGGAAAATCGATGGGGGTCAAGCAGATCAAACTTAAGAGCGGTTCTGAACGCATTTCGTTTCCCATAAAAGAAGACACGAAGGGCGCGTTTCAGTATACAGTTGAGGCGACGCCGCTACGCGGAGAAATGGACACGGGAAACAATCGCCGTTCGGTTTTCGTGCGTGTAGTGGACGACAAATCACGCGTCCTTCTCGTTGAGGCCAAGCCTGATTGGGAGAGCAAGTTTCTTCTTCGCGCTCTTCAAGCAGACCCAAACCTTCAGGTAACGTCCATCTTTTTTATCAAGCCGGGCAAGAGTCTGGCCATAACAGAGAAACTTTCTTACTCGGGACGTGAGAAAACAGCGGTTTCGGACTCCGTGCGAATGCCCAGGACCAAAGACGAGTTGTTTCAGTACGACTGCGTGATTCTTGGAAGGGGGATAGATTCCCTTTTCACTTCAGACGAATTGAACCTTTTCAAGGACTACCTGGAAGAACGTGGCGGCAGCCTCGTTTTTGCGCGCGGCAAGTCGTATTTCGCCCAGAATGAAGTGTTTGCGCAGCTTGAAGCCTTGGTATGGGACGAAGGCGCCGTTCGCGATGCACGATTCCATCTGACTAGCGCGGGTGCGGTGAATCCTATCTTTGATTTCGGAGAAAGCAGGCGTGCCGAAGCGATTATTCGTGAACTGCCCGAAATGGTCAGCATCACGCGGGTGAAACAGGAGAAGTCGCTGGCAGTGGTACTCGCAAAAAGCGGCACGGGCGTTGACGAAATGGCCACGATAGCTTATCAGCGTTACGGTAAGGGCAAGGTGATGACCATTGCGAGCGCTGGGTTGTGGAAGTGGGCCTTCATGCCTGAGAAACTGTCGCATTACGATGAAGTGTATGCGAAGTTTTGGGGGCAGATGATTCGATGGTTGATGTCCGGTTCGGATTTTCTGCCTGGACAGGACATAACTTTCCGTACCGAGAAGTCCTCATACAACCTGGGTGAGACCGTGCCGTTGGTGATTCAGACAAAGCTTGTGGACGCGAAGGAATACAAGCCCAAAATCGAAATTGTGCCGCCGTCGGGAGAAGCTACGACCGTTGATGTGGTCATGGAAGAGGACGGGTCGGGTTTTTACACCTCAAGTTTCCTGCCTGAAGAACAGGGGGAATACGAAGCGGTATTGCACAACAATATCGGGCAGCCCACAGATTCCCGCGTACGTTTTACAGTATATTCAGACTCTGTAGAAAGGCGATTTGTCGCGTCTGACTCGGGATTGATGGCCAGAGTGGCGCAGATTACCGGTGGTGAGGCGTTGACAATCGAGGATTGGGGGGGACTCCCCGGCCTCGTTAGGGATTTCAACCTCGCAAGTGTCGAGGAAGTAAAACCCGAAGATATTTGGGACTCGTTCAAGTGGTTCAGTTTGATTGTGGCGCTGCTTACCGTCGAGTGGTTTTTACGGCGGCGGGCGGGATTAGTTTAGGACAGGGTAATGCACGACATAGCAGCCATACAACCTATGATATCGCGTCTGAACTCTGCCCATCGCAGCCGTGCGATCGGCTTGGTTTTTGTGCGCACTTTTTGGCTTGCGATACTGCTTGCTTTGGTGCTGACACTGGCTGATTTTCTGTTCGCGTTTTCTCCGGTAACACGTCTGAGTATGGACGGCCTGGTAATTGCGGCAATTACCTTTGTTGCGGTGTACACTTACCGAACCTTGCGCCGTTCGCGCTCGAGGGCACGCATGTTGCTGCGAATGATCGAGGAAGGCAATCCCGAATTCACCAACACGCTCATAAATGCCGCGGACTTCGAGGACGTGCTAAAGGTTGAATCGCCGGAACACGTCTCGGCCGATTTGATGATGGAAGAAATCATAAAAGCGGGTCAAAATTGGGATATGCTGGAGGGCTACGAGGCGCTGCGGCCGCGAACGCTCAAGAAAGAAGAGCGTGCTCTGATATGCCTTGTGGGGATCTTTGTCTGGTCGGTCTTGGGGTTCTGGAGCGTATTCGCCGTTGTTGTGCCGCGCTACCTTTGGCCTTATGGCGATTTCCCCCCATACAGCGCAACGAAGTTCGAGGTTGATCCCGGTGAGGTGACTATCGACTACGGCGAAGACCTCAAAGTTACGGTCATTACTTCAGGTGAGCTTCCTAAGAGCGTTTCGCTTGTGTTGCGGGATCTGAAGGGCAACGACGTTTCGGAGTTTCTAATGTTTGATTCCGGCGACGGAATGTTCTTCCAGACCATCGAGAACGTTCAGCAGGACTTGGTGTATTTTGCGAGAATAGCGCGCGGACGCAGCAAGCGGTACACGCTGAATCTGATGACGACGCCGCGTATCGAGGATGTGGTCATTACTTATAATTATCCGCCTTATACGCGGTTGAAATCGCGAACCCGGCTGCTCAAAGACGAGGGCATAAAAGCGTACAAAAACACTAAGATTTCTATGTCGATATCGTCGAACCGGCCTCTCAAGGGAGGGGACTTGCGCGTGTATGACGCGACGCTTCCGCTTGAAGTGCGATCAAGACACACTGTTGTTGGGCAGTTTTCGATATTAGGCGAAGGCAGCTTCAGTGCCGGAGTGCTTGACGCGAGCGACAACTGGAGCGCCAACCGTTTTGAAGGCGAGATTGCGATGACGCCTGATGAGAAGCCGGAGGTGATGATCGAGAATCCGGGTATGGACTCCTTTGCGCTGCCGGACGTGGAAGTGCCGATCATTATCGAGGCCATCGACGATTTGGGTGTGGCGCGCATTGAAATATACCGTAACCACAACGGTTCGCAAGACCTTAGAAAAGTGGTCTTCACAGGCGACGGGGCCGACAAGGCTGTACGGGTAATAGAGACCCTGGACATGAAAGACCTGGGTGTGCGTCCCGGCGACATTATTGACTATTACGTTACGGCCACCGATTCCGAGCCGGACTCGCCCCATACTGTAGCGACTGAATCCTTCCGTTTGCAGATTATCTCCTACGAGGAATACCGCGAGTTTATGCAGTCTCAAGTGACGGCCACTGATCTTAAGAACAAATATGATGATATACTTAAGGAGTTCGAAGAACTGGCCGCGGGGCAGGAGCAAGTGCAAAATGAGACTGAGAAGCTGAGAAACAAACTCGAAGCCGAAGGATCGTTGACGCCTGAAGAAGAGGAAGCCTTGGCAAAGCAACAGGAACGGCAGGCCAAGCTTGCGGAAATAGCCGAGGATTTGGCGGAACGGCTTGAGGATGAAGCGGATAGGCCGGAGATCTTCGACATCGAGAAAGAGTATAAAGAGGCGTTGCGAGATTTTTCGGAGCGGCTCAAGGAGGCGCTTGAGCACATGAAGAATGCTCAGGAGAATATGGGCGGACAAGACGGCAAAGAAGGTGAGCCGGGCGAACCCAAGGAAGGGCAAGGGAAGCCGGGTTCGCTCAGCGCCGCGACCGAAGAACAGCAAAAAGCGTTGGAAGCGCTCATGCAGAATATTGCGGAGTTTAAGGAAGGCATTCAACAGGCCAACGAAAACCTTGAAAAGGTAATGGACGTGATGGGTGACGTTGAACAGTTCAAATATTTGTATATGCTGCAGAAAAGTCTTGAACGGCAAACGGCGTTTTACAAGGAAATGCAGAATCCAAGCCTGGACGACCAGATTCGGCTTAAGGAATTGTCCGAACAGCAGGAGGTGATCAAGGAGGCGCTTACCGCGCTGAAGGATGACCTTCGCGCACATGCTGAAGACCTGGATAAACTGGCTGAGGAAGCAGAGGCAAGCGAGCCGGTCGATGAAGTGCCGGAAGGGCTCGATGTGTTTGCGCCGTTGTTTAACAGAAATGAGGTGACGATATGAACACACTTAGAGGAAATCGAAGATTTGATGCCCTGGCGTGTTGGGCAATCGCACTGGCGGTTCTTGCCTTCGGCGCCGCGTCAGCGTCTGAGTTCGACACCGATGAGTTCCCCGATTTTACCGAGGATGCGGAAGTGGATGAACCGGACTATGCCGCAGTTGCGGCGGACGCGCGCAAGATTGCCGACGAGATCGAGGAGCGTCTAATCGAGGAACACATGGACGACGGAACGCTCCATTTGTCGAAAAGCGATCCATTTCAAGGCCATCCAAAGGTGAATGAGGCCTACATGGACATGGAGGAGATGATCAAGTTCTGTGAAAGCGTAGCGGGCGGGGCGGGCAGCGCGTGCCGCTTCAAGCTGGAGATAAAAATGGGCATGAATCCCGGAAGCACTTTGGGTCAAATGAGCAAAGGGCTTAAGCCGGGGAGCGGAATTTTTGGCAACATGGGCCAAGGCGCATCGGGTTATGCGGGCAGCCAGACGCCCTTTGGCTTGTTCGCGCCGGACAGTTTCGGAAAACAGTCGAGCAAATCGAAAAGCATAGGGCCGAAAAAAGCGCACAGTGATGCTATTCCCGATGGCGCTCCCGATCCGCTTGCGGGAAACGTTGAAGAGCTTGGAAACGAAAAGAACACGGATTTAGAGTTCAATGTCGAGGGTGACGAACGCATAATGGAAGAGTATCGCCGGATGATCGAAGCATATTTCCAGCGTCTGGCCGAAGAGGAGTAGGAACAATGATTACAAGGTATTTGAACATCAACATCAGGGCTTGCGGGCAAGGGGCTGCAGCCCCTTGTCTTTTCGTTGCGATGCTTTTGTTTTCTGTTTGTGCCTTTGCACAGACGCCGGCGTCCAAGGCAGCAAAACAAGAGCAGCCTGGGCGTCCTGTGGTGATCCAGGGATCGGTGGGCAGCGATGAAGCGAAGATACAGTGCGCGAACCTTATTTATGCGGGAACAAAGACTTCGAAATGTTTCAGCGACAAGTTTATGGGGACTGTGGCGCGCGAGACCAACATTGTGACTGATCGGCGGTTTTCGCCGGTCAAGCTTTCGAGTGACGAGTTGTTCAAGTACCCCTTTGCGGTAATGACGGGTGAACAGGCCTTCAGGCTGCTTGAACAGGAACGCGTGAATTTGCGCTCGTATCTTTTGCGAGGTGGATTTCTTCTTGCCTCGGCAGGTTGTTCTTCCAAGGAGTGGAACCAGTCGTTCAGGACGGAGATCAAGCGGATCTTTCCCAACACCAAACTGAAAAAGGTTCCGATGGACCACAAGCTGTTCAGCACGGTGTTCAACATCCGCTCTATACGCCTTGCAAAAAGCAGCGGAAGCGCCTCGCTCGAAGGCTTGGAGGTGGATGGCCGCATAGTGATGATTTACAGCCAAGAGGGCCTGAATGACACGGGGAATGCCGGTAAGGGCTGCTGTTGCTGTGGCGGCAACGAGGTGCAAAACAGCCAGGAAGTCAACGTTAACGTGATCACGTATGCGCTGACGCATTGAGTCATGATAGGGGCCGGGCAAGGGACTGAAGCCCCTTGTCCTTTCGTAGAACGGATTATGAGTACCTGGAGGCAAGGGGTTTTAGCCCCTTGTCTTTTGCAAGGAATGTAAATGATGCAGGGAGGTTTTGTTGTTCTTGTGAAAAGTAATGTTCTGAGAGCCGCAATGTGCGTAATGTTTGCCGTGTGTTCGCTGGCAGGCCTGACGGGTTGTGAGAAGACGCCATTGAGAGAACCGGGTGTGCCTCCTGAGACCTTGAGCGTGTTTTACACATGCGACACGCGGGGCCACATTCTGCCGTGCGGCTGCAATCCTGATGCGGGCGGCCTTGCGCGGCGCATGACGGCGCTGGAGCAATTCGGGCAAGGTGCGAAGCTTTTGGTTGATGCGGGCAACGTTGTGGCCGGAGCGCGGGACTGGGAAATAGTCGAGTTGGAATACCTGATGGACGGGTATGAAATGATGGGGTATGACGCGGTCAACGTGGGTGCGCGGGAAGTTTCGTTGAGCCTCGAACAATTACAGAACCTGGCGGCTGCATTTGATCTTTTCGTTTCAGCGAATGTATTGGACGAGGCCGGGGAACTGGTTTTTCCTGCTTATCGGATCATCGACGTTACGGACACATATCGAGTGGGCGTTCTTGGCGTAGTTGATGATGGTGTTAGTGCAAACGACCTTGGCGCCGGCCTTCAGATAAAGCCGCCTGCGGACGCGTTGGCAAAATGGTTGCCTGCTATTAAAGAAAAGACTGACCTGGTGGTGCTTTTGGCTTTTGTGGACGAGGCGGCTATGCGCGACTTGGCCGAGCGTTTTTTCGAGATTGACGTCATTATAGGCGGGAAAGTAAAAGACCAGGCGCGGACCCCTATCGAAGTCAACAAATCCCTGATTGTGTACGTCACGGAAAAGGGCAAGATGCTTGGCCAGTTGGACCTGCGCTTTGGATCTTCGGGAGAACGCGAACATGAGGGTACGCTCCATCACCTTTTAGACGAGTTTGAGGACCATCCGGATATTACCACGCTTGTGGAGGTTTACAATGGCGAAATGGAGAGCATGGGGATCGATCCGAATCGAGGAGCGGAGGAAGGACTGACGCCGATAACGGCGTCGCGAAGCGAAAGCGCGAACACCTATGTGCATCCACTGGCTTGTAAGTCCTGCCATCCTGACGCTTATGACGTGTGGACGCAGTCGGGCCATGCCAACGCCTTCGAGACGCTTGAGGCTGACAACGGAAAGGGTGACTGCCTGCCGTGCCATACGGTTTCTTATAAGGCGACGGACGGATTTGTGAGCGAAGAAAAAACGCCCCATCTTGCGATGGTGTCTTGCGACGGGTGCCATGGCCGCGGCTCATATCACGTGCGTTTTCATTCCAAGGGGGAAACTTCCGAAAAGGAGGCTGTACTGAAAAACGTGGAGTGCCAAACCTGCCATGATAAAGAGAACAGTCCGGACTACGACCGCGACGCTTATTGGGAGAAGATCAGCCATGGAACGGATTAGGAATACCTGGAGGCAAGGGCCTACAGCGGAACTGTTGAAAAAGTCCAACCAAAAAAAACTAAGCAAAAAAGGGATTAGGGCTCTTCTTAGAGACCAGCAAGCAGAAGCGAGTCCGCGAGCGAAGACGTGTCTGTCCCTTTTCTTGCGTCCCAGCCAGAAAAACTACTTACCCTCGTCGACCAAGATTAAGCATGACAACGACTTTTTCACCATCCCTACAGCCCCTTCTCTCTTAACGCAGCGGCTCGGCTTTCTCATGCTGGTCTTACTGTCTGCCGTTTCGTGCGCTCATGGCCAGACAACCCAGCCAGGCGTGCAGCCTCCGGAAATGAAGCTCGCTCCGGCCGAAAAGCCCATGGTATTGGCCTGGTACTACGTTTACAAAGACGGGATTGAGGCTGCGCAAAAGGAAAACAAGCAGGTGCTGCTGGACTTCTTTGCGGATTGGTGCGGGCCGTGCAAGATGATGGATTCGCAGGTGTACGCTGACCCGAAGGTCATCACCGCTTTGCAGGATTTTGTTTGCATAAAGATCGACGTTGACCGCGACCAGCGGGTAACCTTTGCATATCGCGCGCAGTACCTGCCCACGACTGTCGTTCTCAATACATATGGCGAAATTATAGATCGGCGAAGCGGATTCATGCCACGCGATATGTTTCTGCGTTTTTTGAAAACAGCCAAAGAACACGCTTCGAAAAAGACTGGCCAAGGCGCCGTGTCGATTCCCCAGACGGTACCCACAGGGGAGGCGCCGCCCCCAATGATCACGGTGGATGCCCAAAACTCGCTGTCAGATCTCATGGAACTTCTGGAGAACAAGGACGCGCGAGTACGCCAAAACGTTCGAGAAGAACTCGTGCGGCGTAATACAGCCGAGATTCGCGCCACGCTTGTTGACGCGTTGGATGGCGACTATCTCGGAATACGCGTAGCTGCATGGCACACACTTATTAGCATCGACGGTAAATTGAAAGATACCTTCGACCCCTGGGCGCCGGGCAAAGACCGCAAGTCGGCGATTAAGATGCTACGCGAGAAACTCTCCGATTCCAAGACATGATCTAGTACGTCAATCACATCGACTTTGAAAACCAGCGAAATCAACGGTTCTTCCAGCTTGGCGGCAGATGCACAGCGCGTGTGCAGTGGATGTGCGCGAGAGTGCCCCCAATAAAGTTCTTCCGAATTCCTTTTTTGCTGTAAGTCACTGAATTCATTGGTCTTCCCTTGCCCTGCAAGTATTGGCATCTGTCTTGCTCACTTCCTGGTACAAATCGTGGTTATGGGACTAGAATCCAGGCGCTGAGCGCGCGGGTTAGGAAAGGTAAACAGTTCATGCAAAAAGCGAAAAGCCGGTTTCTCTTAATGTTGTGTTATCTGGCCCTTGTGGTGTTTGGGTTTGCGGCGCCCGTGCTGATGGCGAGTCACGCAGTTCCACCAGCGGCCAAGGTGTCCTATATGGTTATGAACGCATTTCCGTTCATATTGTCCAAGTTCTATCAGGACATTGTACAAGGCGGCGCGGCTGGCGGATCTTTGCTCTACTTTGTGGTCATAGCCTTTCAATTATGGCCGCTTCCGTTGCTATCGGCGTTCCCAAAAGTGTGGAACTCCAGTCGAGTGCGAAAAGTCCTCCTGGGCTATCTGGGAGCGCTGCTTGCAGCAACAGTCGGATGCGGGATTTGGATGCTTCTCGATCCAGGTATGTTGGCGGGCTGACGGAACGGAAGTGCTTTGGCTGGTGTTTTGTGGGTGCCTGCGGCGCAGGAGCGCCTTGTATGCATTCCTGGTCTCCTTCGGAGCCCTTGGCAGAGCATGGGAACGAGATAAGGGGACGGCTTGTGGATTAGCTTGTCCCATGCCCGGTTAGGACGGTTCTTACTGTTGAGGCTAGTATTCTTATATCTGCAGCGAAGGAGACTGTGTTCATGTATATAAGGTCGTATCTCAGTTTGTGCGCGTAGTCTGTGTCGTAGCGTCCGTGGATTTGCGCCAGGCCGGTCAGGCCGGGTTTTATGAGCAGTCTTCTTTCGTAAAGTGGGTTTTCCTTGATGAATTCTTCCACGAATTGGCTTCGTTCCGGGCGGGGTCCGACAAGGCTCATTTTGCCGGATAGGACGTTCCATAGTTGAGGTATTTCGTCCACTCTGAATCTGCGTAGGAAGCGCCCGGCTTTGGTTACGCGTGTGTCGTTTCCGCTTGATAGGACGGGTCCGGAGTGCTCTTCGGCCCCGGCAACCATTGTGCGCAATTTGTATATGCGGAAGGCCCTTCCGTGTAGTCCGACGCGCTGTTGGGTGAAGAGCACGGGTCCTGGAGAGCTGATCTTTATCGCTGCGGCCGCAACTACGGTGGCTGGGGATGTAATAATGAGCAAGATTGCCGCGGCCAGTATGTCGAGGATGCGTTTTACCGGCTTATAGAGGCTTGTCGCGAAGAGTGGGCACAGAGGAATCAGGGGCAGTCCTGCAATACTGAGTACGGTAGAGCTTGCGAGGATTGGCAGGTCGAGGTTTGGAAACAGGAAACACTCGGCGGACAACGCGTCGCATGTCTTGAGTAAAGAGTGTAAATCGGCCTGCGGCAGGTCGAAGCTAGCGAGTATCACCTGGTCGACGGCATTTTCTTTCATAATCTTGTCGATGTCGCCTATTTCGCCAAGCACCTTTTCGCAATCTGCATCGTCCTCCGTCGAGCATACGCCTAGCAGGTCGACGGGTTTTGGTGCATGTTGCGTGATTTCGTCCATTAGTTCGCGGCAGACTTCCACAGGCCCCACCAGCAGAAGCCGTACGCGGTGTCCTTCCACGCGCAGCCATTGCAGAGTTGCCCAACGCGATAATGTGAACCAAGCCAACAGCAGGCAACAGTCCGTCATTGCGGCTAGACGTGATAGTTGCCAGGCCGGCTCATAATAAAGGAGAAGCAGGGCCGACAGCATGTATCCGGAAGCGACACCTGTTGCTGCGCCTCCAATGGACGCGAAAAGGTGGTCGGGCAGGGTGAGCTTGTGTCTGAAATCATAGAGCCCAAAATAATGCGCGGCCGCCAGACGTACGATAATGAACAGCGGCAGGAGCGTGAGAAAAGGCAGCGCGTGTACGGGAGGTATCCCGCCCGGGAAGCGCAGGTGCAGCGCAAGACTTGTGCAGGCGTATGCAGCAAGCACGTCGAGTGCCGCAAGCAGAACTTCCTTGCGGAACAATGGGCCTTTGCTTTCAGAGGTATTTGTTCTGTTATTCATTCAGCTTCAGTGATACGCACGAGTTATGATCCCCCAGCCATTGGGTCGCATCGTAGGTTATCATATGCGATGTGGCATTGTCAGCATCGCACTGGCGCGACAAACTGGAAAAAACAGGCTGGTTTGGGTACGATGCATTTTCGGCTACTGAAGAAGTGACTAGTATAATAAGAGTGGTTTGCGAGGTGTGTTTGTGATTTTTCGTAAGAGTTCCGGTATGGATCTGGCCGGATTTGTTCGGGGCGCTTTTTCTGTTTTCGTTTTCTGCCTTGTGCTGATAATGATTCCATGGACGCGCCGTCCAACTGAGGAATGCAAGGTTTTTCTGTTGGAGGGAGCGGCCTTTTTTCTGGGATCATTCTGGCTGGTCGTCACTTTGATCAAAAAGCGTCCTTTGTTCAAGGGCAAGGTGTTTCTGTGGCCGCTACTGGCGTTCTTCGCGCTGAACGTCCTTAGTGCGGCTTGTTCGTCCTATCCCGAACACAGCATAGCTGAAGTGTCCAGGCTTTTCTGTCTGATTCTGATCTATTTCACCGCGTCCCAACTTTACACTAAGCCACAGTATGTGCTTCGGCTGATGCTTGTAGTGTGTTTGGCGGTCTCGCTTTCTTCTATTTATGCCATATGCCAGAAGTTTGGTTTTGACCCTTTTCCCTGGGAAACTAAACAGTTGTCCACGGAAGTTTATAAGGGGCTTCCCGGAACTCTTGGCAACCCCAATGTTGCCGGGCACACGCTCATTCTTGCGGTTGTAATGTGCGTTGCTCTTGTAATTGAAAAACGGACTCGATGGTGTGCGCTTCTTCTTGCGCTTTTTCTGGGCCACCTCTGGTATACGAACCACCGGGCAAGTTTTCTGGCCTTGAGCATGGCCGTTGTTCTGCTGGTTGCAGTTATGATTGTTCGTACTCGTGCGCACAAGCCTCTTTCGAGCGTCTTGGCCGTGTCCGCGATGCTTTTTGCCGTTTGTTTTGTAGGAATACTGGGCGCTTTGGGATGGACAAAGCTGCAAAGCGAGACGCGCGTGCCACTCGACAGCTCATTGCTTCTTCGATACAACTCTTACAATAGCGCCGCAAAGATGATTGTTGAGCGTCCGCTGCTTGGATATGGGCCGGGTAATTACACAATCGAAAACCCCCGGTTCTGGACGGATTTCGAGCAACGTTGGTTTGCGCAGGAATACAAGATGAACGCGCATGTCCACAACGAGATGCTCGAATCGGCAATCGATTCGGGTGTTTTGGCTATGGGGCTTTACCTATGGGTTCTTGTGTCCGGGATCTTCTATGCGCTTTTACATTTCTTTGCGAGACCATCCGGCCAACACAGGCGGCTTGCACTCATGTTCGCATCCCTCTTCCTCGCTTTTCTGGTTGATGGTTTCTTCGGATTCAATTTTCATTCTCCAGTTTCGGGGGTGTTTCTATTTATAATGGCGGGTGCCTTTGAAGCTCTATACGCACCGGCGGAGGAACTGGGGGAGGAACGGAAATTCAACCTGTTCGGCGCTTATTGTTTTCGTGGAGCGGTGCTGGTTTGCGCGTTGCTCAGCTTTATTCATTCATCACAGTTGTTCGCATCGGAGCTAATGTATCAGACGGGAACCACTGCGATACATTGGAAGAGTTATGACTTTGCAGAGCGGATTCTGAAGCGTGGGGAATCGCTTGCGCCATCGAACTGGTTTTTTGCCTACGAGCGCGGGAAGATTGCAACGTATCAAGAGCAATACGAGGAGGCGGGTGAGCATTTCGAGCGTTCTCTGTCTCACAATCCCAATTGGATCCCCACTCTGGTCGCTGGCAGTGGCGCTTCGGCAAATGTGTATACGCGCGAGGAAGGCGAAGGCATTTCAATTATTGGGCCGAAGCGGCGTGCGGCGGCCAAGGCTTCCGCCGAATATGCCAGGCACGCGCTTGAGCTGTGCGGCCAACTGCCCGGGGCTGAGGGAACTCTTGCCCGTCTTGCCTTTTTTCAGAGCATGTTTTTGGAGAGAGAGGGGCATAGTGGTCCGGCTCTGGCTGATATGAGGGCGGGTCTGCTGGACAAGGCTATTCAACACCAGAGCAGGGCGGCCAGCTATAGCGGGGAACGTCAGGGTGAACGTTTATCCCGGCTGGTACATCTCAATTTCTTGCGTGGAAATTACGAGGCGGCAGAGGACGCGCTGCACCGTACGATTTATTTGAAGCCTGACTTTGAGCAAACGTGGGCGCTTCTGATAGGTGTTGCTATCGATTCAGGCGCTATGAATGAACTGAAGTCGATTATGCAGAACCAACTTGACTATTTTTCGCAGCGGCCTGTTCCGGATCCAGGCATTATTGGTATGCTTCATTATCGGCTGGCGCATATTTACGATGTGCTAAAGGATTATTCCGCGGCGGAATCGGCCTACAAGCGGGCGGTGGCCATGCGCGATCAAGACGAGCTTATATTGATCGACTTTGCGCATTATGCGCGCAGGCAAAGTGTCTTGGAGAATTTTGGCAGGTTTCTTTTGGTTACGAGGTCGAGATTGGAGGCTAATGAGAAGCCTGTTAATCCAACCATGAGCATTTTGACTTTGGTGTTGAGTGAGGAAACGCCTGAGCTTACGGAGGCCGCACAAATCCTGGGCGCTATGTCCAAGGATATTCGCAGCTCTGAGGCGTCCAAAGAGGAATTCGTGAGGGCAACATCGGTTGCGGATTTTCTGGCAGTGGAAGTTTTTAATGCTCCGCATTCGACGGAACACTTGTTTATCGCTTATCTGAACGTTGCTCGGGCATACGCCCTGCTTAATGAAGAAAAGCGGGCGGCGCAGGTGTTGGAGGCAGGTAAGGGGCTTCCACAGACCCAGCAGGAGAAGGCGGGTTACCTGGACTTTTACGCGAAGCTTCTGTTTCAGCAGAAGCGTTACGCGGACGCGGAAAGAATCCTGCGAGAATTCTACAGTGTGTCCTTGAAGAATCCCGTGTTGAGCCAGATGCTGGCGGAGGCGCTGGCTGCAAATGGCAAAGAGGCCGAGGCAGTGGTCGAATATTTGCGGATATTGAGTATGGTAGGCTCGGACAAGTCAAAGCAGGACCAGATTCGCAGCAGAATCGCCGAACTCAAGAAGTAAGCCGACGTTTTTTCACGGCGGTACCACAAAAAAGTGTGGCGAGACTTGCCCGCCACACTTTTTAGGTAGTGAGTGTTTCTTGGTCTTAGAAAATCTTCGTGATAGTGAAAGTGGTTACGTTCCCTTCGGGACGGTCTTCAGCGTCGAATTCCCATTGGCTGCGCAGGTTTAGGAAGGTCTTGTATTTCGGAATGAAAGCGCCGATTTCAGGGCCTGCCGCGAAAACCTGGTCTTTGACCTTGCGCATGTACATCGGGTCGTCATCGCTATCGTCCGACACCTGCCAGTGGCAGTAGCCGGCAACTCCCACGTCCCACATCCAAGCGCCTTTGATAGCTTTGCCAACGCCCCACTCGAAGTGGAAATCGTCGCCTGGCGTATTGTTGGTGTCTTCGTTCTCAGAGTGCATTTCATAACGGGCGAGTATGGATGCCGACCAGCTTTTTGACTTGTCAAAGTAGACCGTACTGCCTGCTGTGAACATTGCCGTCCAGAAATTCTTGGAAACGCCAGCCGCGCCGCCGTGTTCGCCGTTGGGAAGATACACGCCGAAGCCAAGTGACGCATCGTAGCGGGGTTTGTGCCAGGAAAGAGTGATTGGCTCGATCCATATGTTGCTGATTCCAAACTCATGCTCGTCTACGCCCAAAGCGCCAATTTCTATACTGGAATTTACCGTCGGCAGAATTGCGTCCATGCCGATGAATCCCCCCAGGAAGGTTTTGTCGGTGATCCAGATTACGCGTGTTGCGCTCGCCCATACGTCGAGATCAAAGTCTACATCCAACTTGTCTCCGTCCGGGTCAGTCAATGTGTTTGCTGAGTAAAACACGTTGTAGACACGCAAGTAGAGTCCTGGGGGAGGCAAAGTCGCTCCTTTTATTCCCTCGACCCCGTTTACGTAGTGGCCTGTTTCGCCAGCCATGGCGGTTCCCATACTCAACACGAGCGCACAAAACACCATACTCGCCGTGATTGTTTTTGCATTCATTACCTTTTTCTCCCTTGTATCTTTGTACATCCTATTGCTTAAACTTAAGATTCGTGCCCGATATCGGAGCTTGAATCAGTACCGTGACATTTGACGCATTTGTGTTATATCTCAGGTATATGCTCCAGCGATTCCTTCAGTGCGTCTTCATCGAGATGGAAATCTTCCAGGCCACCCTCAAGATATTGCTCGTATGCGGACATGTCGAAATGTCCATGGCCGCTGAGATTGAAGAGGATAGTTTTTGCTTCGCCCGCTTCCTTGCACTTGAGGGCTTCGTCTATCGCACCCTTTACAGCGTGGCTCGCTTCGGGTGCGGGAATGATGCCTTCGCACTTTGCGAATAGGAGGCTTGCTTCGAAACAGGGGTTCTGCTCGTAAGCCACCGCACGCATTACGCCTTCATGCACGAGGTGGGCGAGCTGTGCTGCTACGCCGTGGTAGCGCAATCCGCCCGCATGGATTCCCGGAGGAACAAACTGGTGGCCCAGCGTGTATTGCAGCAACAGCGGCGTCATCTGGCCCGTGTCGCCAAAGTCGTAGCGGTATGGTCCGCGAGTGAGTGTTGGGCACGCGGTCGGTTCCACGGCGACAAAGTCGATGTCCTTGCCATTCTTGATTTTGTCTTTAGCGTACGGGAAGGCGAGTCCTGCGAAGTTCGATCCGCCGCCTACGCATCCGACGACTACGTCGGGATATTCGCCGACGCTTTCCATCTGCAGTTTAGCTTCTTCGCCGATGATTGTCTGGTGCAGCAAAACGTGGTTCAGAACGCTGCCGAGACTGTACTTGATTGTGCCACCGCTTTTCACCGCCACTTCAATTGCTTCGGATATGGCAATGCCGAGGCTGCCAGTGGTGTCGGGTTTTTCCGCGAGCACTTTTTTGCCGAATTCGGTCGTGTCGCTTGGGCTGGGGATCACTTTTGCGCCGTAGGTTTGAATCAAACTGCGGCGGTACGGCTTTTGGTCGAAGCTCACACGCACCATGTAGACAGTGCATTTCATGTCGAACATGCTGCACGCTATTGACAGGGCTGTTCCCCATTGTCCTGCGCCGGTTTCGGTGCTAAGCTCGTTAATGCCTTCCTTTTTGTTGTAGTAGGCCTGGGCGACCGATGTGTTAATTTTATGGCTGCCCGAAGGGCTAACACTTTCGTTCTTGTAGAAAATCTTTGCGGGTGTGTCCAGTGCCTTTTCGAGCCGATAGGCGCGGCGTAGCGGGGTTGGCCTCCACAGCCTATAGGCGTCCATAATTTCACCGGGAATTGAGATCACCGGGTCCATGGAGACCTCCTGTTTTATGAGTTCCATCGGGAACAGCACGGAGAGGTCTTCAGGGCCGATTGGTTCCTTTGTTCCTGGGTGCAATGGGGGCGACATTGGGGTTGGCATATCGGGGTTGATGTTGTACCACGCATCGGGCATTTTTTCTTGATCGAGTAGGATATTGTATTTGTTCATTGTTGTCCTTTCGTTACTCCCAAGGCCATTACGACTATTGCGAAAATGAAGTTGCAGTTGTTGGGAGGGCATTGCCCTATAGTGCCCCTCCGAACGGCAGGCCATGAATTTACTCTATGAGATGGGGCTTTTTCAAATTATCCTCACGGCGTACAAGGCAAACGCGTCTAACTGTCCTTCATTCCATTATCTCACGATTTTCTTCCAGCGCTATTCACACGGATGACCAGCAAACAAAGGACAAAGAACCACGAAGCCGTAGGGTGGGCCTTGGCCCACCAATTCCCCGCAAAGCTCCCCCACTTGTCATCTCGAACCGCAGGGAGAGATCTCTTACCCAGTAACGCCGCGCCATTAACACCAAAAGCGTCCCCAAGCCCCATGTCCTCAGCATCCCCCCACCGCCTTCGGCACAGATTCATAAAACGACATTAACCTCGTCGACTCAACCCATCAGTAAAACTATAAAAACCCGTCATTGCGAGGAGGAACGACGAAGCAATCTACTGTCCTTACCCAGTAACGCTCAACCAGTTAAACCAAAAACATCTATAAATCCAAAACCCCATGTCCTTAGCAGGCGCGAACGTAGGGAGCAACCACGTACTCCGTTAGGAGACCGAGCGATAGCAGCAGTTTTTTCCGAAAAACTGCCAGGGTGACCGATAGGTCACCGGCAATCCTACTACCACCGTCCAACCGCCGCTCCTGAACAAATCATTATTGGTTGCGGCTATGCTGGTCTATGAGTATTATTGCTTTTTGGATTTTCGATAGCGCCAGTTTGTATGCTTGGGATTCAGAATAAGGCGATTGTTTGCACAAGGCTCGCCACTCCAAAAGCGCTTTTCTAAACACTGCGCGAATGTCATCGGGAACCTTGTCGTGATGTGTACATAGAGTATCAAGTCTAGCCAGGTTTAACTCGTAGTACAAAAATGGGTCGTCACGCACAGAGTCCCTCAAGTCATTCGCAATAGCGGATACAACTTGAAGCGTTTGTGTCTCTGTCAATCTGCCCTTTTCCAGGTTTTCTGAAATGAGAGGGAGAATCGAGGGCCCGACCCAGGGCGTTCCATCGTCTCTGATCTCTTTTAGTGATCTGTCGAAAAGCCTTGAGTCATCACAAAGACTACCGGCTGCGAACGTTAAGCTTATGCGAATGGGGAGGTTGGCAGCAGAATAGGGCTTTTTCTTGTACTCTTGAATAAAAGATTGGATCCGGTCGGCTGCGGACTTTCTCGCGGCAGGTGAGCCGATACGCCCGATCACTTTTGCTGCAGTAATTGTAATAAGAAGCTCTTTTTCGTCGGGATCATTCATGAGGATTACGAGATCATCCTCGATTCGCTCGTCGCCGACTTCTCCCAAAGTGTCGAGACACCTTCTGAGCAATATAGCGTCCCTCCCTGCGTCCGGGTCTTTGCGCAAAGTCATGACGTAATCCATTAGAGGCCTTGTTGATTCACGGTTTTTCAAGTCGCTAATGACACCCAAGAGAGTGCCTGGATGCTGTGCAAGAGGGAGACACTTTACTATTTCCGGTGCGACGGAATCGCCTAGTGCGACAAGGTCTTCGCGGGGCTTTTCTGAATCGGCCAATATCCCCATGATTTGTTCCCTTGTTGGCGTCTGAGCCAATGCAAGCGATATTGATACAAGGTTTATTACCAAAGCCACCCAAATAACCGATATTCCTTTTCTCCACATGAGTCATGTGCTCCTTTGCAAAGCGCTGAACAGATGAACGTCACGATACATCCGCGAGCCAGCTATCGTATCAGCGTGGGGTTGGGGCTTAGGTATCGCATTTGAATGTTTTTGAATGCGGCGGATGTGTACCATGCCGCGAGTCCGAGTGGTATTGATGGCTCTACTGATGGTCTAATATCAACTAGTCGTCCCGCCGGGTGTGCGTCGACGACTTTTTCGTCGTCGATCCATGCTTCGATGTGGTCTTCTGTGACGCGCAGGCGGATGTTGTACCAACGCTTGTTGTCAAATGACATGTATTCTGTTGTTTCGTTCTCTGACGCGTCCATTCCGTCGAAGGATGAGATTCCTACGACCACGCCTCCCCATCCTCCGACAATTAGCGTGCAAAAAGATTCTTCGTAAGGGAATGTGAGCCCGCAGAAGAAGTCATTTCCATTGAGCCGCATTGCGTCGAGCGAGATTTCGTAGTCCATTGTGGGTATTGGCTGTGTGTACGTGACTCCTGAAAGTTCCGCCGCTCCGTAGTCGATCTGGATTTGTCCGTCGCGTACGTGTACCTCGTCGATTCCACCGTATCCGCTGTCTCGCCACCCTGAGAGCGTTTCCCCATCGAACATGGATATCCACGGCTGTGGCCTTGGCTTATCGTGCGACACGCATGCGGCGACCATACACATTGTCAACAGACAGACAGCAGTTCTTCTTAGAACTGCCAAGGTGACCGATAGATCACTGGCGATACGTGAGCAGTAACGCAAATCAGTTCCTTTCCATAGACTTATAACTTGATGCTGAATTCTTTACTTCTTCTTCCCTACTTTCAAATGCTTCTTGAGGAACTCCGCCATGTCCCGATATGCCTCGTTCATGGACTCATAGTCCGAATCCATTTTCCTGACGCATTCGATCCCAAGTTTGTCCATCTCCTTTTTCAAATGTTCTCCGAAGTTCGGGTGGTGTATGTTGCCGACTGTGCGGGCCTTTTCAGAATGGATGATATAAGCGGGCGGATCGTCTTTCGTCAAATGGTTGATAGGCGAGGCATCCTTGAGAAGTGCATCCAGTTTCTTGTCGATCTTGTCTGTATCCCAGTCCCAGCCTTCGGGACATGCGAACAGAAGTGGCAGTGCCGGGTGTTTGTAAGCGTTGCCGGGAATGATTTTCTTTATGTCGCGCGGATCGTAAGTTGTCTGCATGTTTATTGGAATAACGCAACTGAGTCGTGTGGATTGGCGCGCCACGGGATCGTCGCTTTTCGGATCGGCCATATTGTCGTGGTATCCGATCCATTGGGATATCCCTGAACCGGCCGAACTGCCACCTGCGGCGACCCGCTTCGGATCGAGATTCCATTCCTCGGCTTTTGAACGCAAGAACTGTATCGCGCGTGCGCTGTCGTGCATCTGGGCAGGATACGGTGCGTGGTGTGACAGGCGGTAATTAATAGAGGCACAAGATATGCCTTCTTCCAGGCAGGCTTTCAGCAATTCTGGTGGTATCGATGCCTTGTCGCCACCGCGAAATCCACCACCGTGAATCCAAACGAAGAGCGGAGCTGACGAGTCCGAGTCAACTTTCCAGAAGTCCACTACATGCCGCTCATGCTCGCCATATGGGACGTCAGCGAATGTAGGCTCGGTTTTTTTCGACCGCCTTTCGCGTTCATTTTGCCTCTGTGTTCGCTCCTGTTGCGCGAAAGTAGATGGAATCGATATTGATACAATAATCAGCAGGACGCATAAGGCCTTAATTTTTGTTTTCATTTGTTATGTCTCCGGTGTCCATGCTTTGCAGTCGCAGAATATCCGCTTCGAATATATTAGACAACTCTGCCTCACTTAGCAACGCTTTTCTGTCGCTATTCCACGCTTTCTTTCATCTTGTGCGGAGAAAATGCGATTAGGCGGACAACCGGAGACGAAATATGGCATACTAGAGTCGGTCTTTTTCAGAGGAGGTATCTTGTTATGCAAAAGAGATTTGCTTTTTTCCCAGCTTTGATGTGCATTTTTCTTCTCGCGCCGTGTTTTGCCGAGGCCGCGCCCCAAGAACCCAAGCGAGGCCCCGTGGCCAAAAAGGCTTTGGCCGGGCCTTTGAGTAAAGTGAACGAGATTGTCTTTACGACCCGCGCGAAGTATAAGGACGGCCATTGGTATGCGAATATCGGGTATTTCTGCGAGGATGAGAACGAGAAAGCCAGAGCGGGTGACGGCGGGCCGGATATAGGGAAACTTTGCAAGTTAAACATACGCGAAAGGACTGTCGAGGTCCTTCTGGATGCGCAGGGTGGATCGGTTCGAGATCCGCAGGTTCATTACGACGGCGAGAAGATTCTCTTTTCTCACCGCAAGGCCGATTCGGACTACTACAATCTGTACGAGATCGGCACTGATGGTTCCGGGTTAAGGCAGATCACCTTCGGGGCTTTTGACGATTTCGAGCCGTGTTATATGCCCGATGGGGACATTATGTTCGTTTCCACGCGCTGCAACCGTTGGGTAAATTGTTATCTTACGCAAGTGGCTGTGCTTTATCGTTGTGATGCGGACGGCAAGAATATTCGCCAGATTTCAGCGAATGTCGAACATGACAACACGCCGTGGATGCTTCCTGATGGTCGCGTTCTGTATACCCGCTGGGAATACGTTGACCGCAGCCAGGTACAGTATCATCATCTTTGGACAATGAACCCGGACGGAACCAATCAAACCACATATTTTGGAAACATGCATGCAGGTGGCTTGTTCATCGACGCGAAACCAATTCCGGGAACTGATGACGTGGTTGTGTCGCTGTCACCAGGTCACGGACGCAATGAGCATGTTGGAATTGCCAGCATCATCTCACCCAAAAATGGCCCGGACGATCAGTCATACATAAAGCCTCTTCGCGAGAAATTCATGATCAGCGATCCGTATCCCATATCGCGGGACTGCTTTTTGATGGCTCAACAGAACAAGATCGTCGTTATGAACGGCGAAGGGCGCACCGAGGTTCTTCATGTGGCCCCAAAGGAGCAGTGGATTCATGAACCGCGACCTATTATGCCGCGAAAACGCGAGTATCAAGTTGTCACGCGCACCGATTCGGGAAAAAAGACCGGACAATTACTTCTGACGGATGTGTATGAAGGCCGCAACATGGCGGGCGTAGAAAAGGGCGATATCAAGAAGTTACTTGTTCTCGAGTCCCTGCCCAAACCGGTGAACTTTAGCGGTGGTGCCGACTTGTTGTCGTGGCTGGGGACATTCACGCTCGAACGTGTCCTGGGCACGGTTCCTGTAGAGGAAGACGGCTCGGCTTTTTTCGAAGTGCCCGCAAACAGGGCGGTGTTTTTTGTTGGTTTGGATGAGGACGATCTTTCTGTAAAGCGGATGCAGAGTTTCACCAGCGTTATGCCGGGTGAAACGCTCAGTTGCGTGGGATGCCACGAGCACAGGACCCGTACCCCGAAGGCTTCTGCGAGTGCCTTAGTGCTTGCTGCGCAGCGACCTGCGAGCCGAATTGAATCGTTCAGAGGCTTTCCTGACGTGCTCGATTTCAACCGCGACATTCAGCCTATACTCGACAAGCATTGCATCGATTGCCACAGTTTCGATGAACACGCCGGCAACATATCTCTGGAGGGCGATCTGGGAACGGCATATTCGCACAGTTATTATGCTTTGTTGGCCAACTTGCAGGTGGCTGACGGACGTAATGGCCTCGGTAACCGGCCCCCGCGCTCGATTGGCACCTCCGCCAGCGCTTTGATGGATAAGATCGACGGGTCGCATGAGGGGGTCGAGGTGTCGCCGGACGAATGGCGCACGATCTGGCTTTGGATAGAGAGCGGTGCGCCTTATGCAGGCACTTATGCCGGGTTGAGAACTGCCGAATCGAGGACTTATGCGCAATCGGGCATTGTTTTCGGCGGCCAAAAGAATCTGCTGAAACGGCGCTGCGCGGAATGTCATGACCTTAGCGATCCGACCAACGAGAACGGAATGTCACTGCCTTTTGCGCCAGTTATGAAGAGAAATCCGCGTGGACTCGACAGGCCCACGGCAATTCATGAGCGCGTTATCCTCGAAGACGATCCAATTGCAAGATTCAGTTCACAGATCCTTTTGAATCTTACACGGCCGGACAAGTCTCCTCTGTTGTTGGGACCGCTGGCCAAAAGAGCGGGCGGCTGGGGAAGCTGCGGCGATGTTTTCAAGAACAAGGAAGATCCCGACTACAAGGGCCTTCTGTCCTCGATCCGGCGATGCAAAGAGCGTGTGGATTTTGAGCCGCGATTCGGCACGCCTGAATTCAAACCGAATCGTCAATACGTCCGCGAGATGAAACGCTACGGCATATTGCCCGCATCATTCGACCTGAGCAAAGACGACATAGATCCATTTGCCACCGACCAAGCCTACTGGAAGTCTTTGTGGCACGATTCCGACTAAGGGATTGGCTGAGGCCGCCCTTTCCTTGGGTACTTGCCGCAGTGCCAGGTTTTTGGCTTGTTTCAACACTTAAGGGCATGTATCATGAGAACCGCGGATTCATCAGGAAAGTGGCACTTATAATGGGGCGCTTCCCGGGCAGTCTAAATCAGGTGACTCTATTCCCCGCACGCACCGGCAAGGCCGAGTCTGAAGAGCTGGCTCATAGGCAATGAGGAGCCGTGCCGAGGGCCGCAATACGGCTTGCCAGCAAAACTGGCAAGAGGGCTGAATATGAAGCACCAAGGTGACATCGAGCGCGGCGCGGCTGGGACCGGATGGCAGGCTTTCTATGTAGATGGCGTTGCTGCAGCGGAGGGGATCCCATGGGAAAGCTAAGCGGAATCGCGACCTGGCACAGGCGGGTGGTGATGGCCGCCAGTGGGGCTTCGGCCCTTCTGGGTCTTGTGGTGCTTGTGGGATGGTACACCCACAGCTTGGCGCTTATCCAGGTGCTCCCGTCGTTCGTGCCTATGCAATACAACACGGCGCTGGGCTTCTTGCTGTGCGGAATCGGCCTTCTCAGCTTCACTCGGGGACGTGCTCGTCTGGCCGTGGTATGCGGCGCGGCTGCCGGTGCCGTAGGCATGCTGACTTTGGTCGAGTACATCTTCGGCTTAAATTTGGGGATCGACCAGCTCCTGATGGAACACTACATCACCCTGGAAACCTCCCACCCGGGCCGTATGGCCCCAAACACGGCCTTGTGTTTCTCGCTGGTCAGCGCAGCTCTCCTGGTTATGGGGTGCTCGAAGCAATTCAAGATACGTCCCCAAGTTCTGGGTATCCTGGGCTCGCTCGTCCTTATTCTGGGCGTGGTCCCTTTTATTGGCTACCTAAGCGGGGCGTCAACAGCCTATGGTTGGGGACAGCTTACCCGGATGGCCGTCCATACGGCGGCCGGATTCATCGCCCTGGGCGTGGGTATTGTGGCCCAAGCCTGGATTGAGGGAATGGAGACGAAGGTCGAAGCGAACGACAATTCCGGGAGGCAACGCAGGAAAGTCTTCGTCTTGGCGGTTGCGATCATGAGTGTTGTCACGCTCACCGTAGCGTTGAATGTCATTCGAGAACTGCGGCATGCGGCTGTCGAGCAAAGGAAAACGGACCTGTCTACCCTCACCAGGAATTGGGCGGCACTGATAGGGGCCGTAGCCCGTTTCGATGCCATTCACAGCGAACAGGATCATCCAGAGGGCGCCGAGGCAGCGACGCTTAGCCAGATCGCCGAGGCGCAGGAAGAACTCAGCGGCGTTTGGAAAAGCGGGGAATTCTCGCTCGCAAAGCTTGATGGCGGCCAAATTGTCTATCTTCTCGGCGACAGGCTTCTTGCCCAAAGCGAAAGCAGCGGGACGCCCTTCGACTCTGAAATTAATGACCCCATGCTGCTGGCGCTCAATGGAGAGTCGGGGGTCCTTATCGTGTTGGGTCAAGGGGACGGGGGCTCTCTAGCCGCACACGAGCCGATCGGGCAATACGGCTGGGGACTGGTGGCCCGCGTTGACCTGGCCGAGTTGCGCGAGTCGTACCGGTGGACGGCCATACTGGCTGTGGGCACCGCCCTCGTCGTCATCGTGCTGGGTGCTTTCACTCTACTCATTACTGTGGATCCGACGATCCGAGGGATGGTGAAGCGTACGGAGGAGCTCAACAAAGAGGTCGCCGAACGCAAGCGGATCCAAAAGGAACTGCGCCAGTTTGAACACATCGTTTCTAATTCCAGGGATATGATGGCGCTACTGGACAAAGACTATGTCTACCTTGCCGCCAATGATGCGTATTCGATGGCATTTGAGAAGACGCGCGACCAGCTTGTTGGACATACGGTGCCTGAGGTCTTTGGACAAGAGTTCTTCGACACAACCATAAGACCCAATGCCGAAAGTTGCATGGCAGGGGAAGTGGTTCATTTCCAAGGGTGCTTCGAGTTTCCAGCTCATGGCGGACGACTCATGGACGTCGTCTATTCCCCCTTTATGGGTCTCGATGGAGAGGTCAATGGATTCGTGGTCATTGGCCGGGATATCACTGAGCAGAAGCAAGCTCAGGAGGAATTGCGCCGCCTTGACCAACAACTGCGCACGAGCGTGGAGCAGATGCCGATTGCGTACATAATGTGGGATAGAGAATTCCGTGCGGTTGAGTGGAACGAAGCTGCGGAACGAGTTTTCGGATATTCCAGGAGCGAAATGATCGGGAACTATCTCTTTGACTACATTGTGCCCGAGGCAGCGCGTCCTGCGGTTCGCGAAGTGCTCGACAAACTGTTGGCTGGAGAAAAATCCAATTACTCTGAACCGGGAAATAATATTCGCAAAGATGGGACTGTGATTTCGTGTCTCTGGTACAACACGCCCCTGAGGGATGAGAGCGGAAATATATCCGGGGTCCTTTCCATGGCGATGGACATCACAGAGCGCAAGCGCGCCGAGGATGAACTGCAAGTTAGCGAGGAGAGGTATCGCGCTCTGTTCGAGCGTTCCCGGGACGCCGTCATGACCCTGGCGCCCCCCTCGTGGAAGTTCACCTCCGCCAACCAGGCGACCGTTAAGATGTTCGGTGCGAAAGACGAGGCGCACTTCACATCCTTGGGTCCGTGGGAAGTATCCCCCAAGACGCAGCCCGGCGAGCACCGGTCGAGCGAGAAGGGCATGGAGATGATCGAAACGGCCATGCGGGAGGGCTCGCATTTCTTCGAGTGGACGCACAAGCGGGTCAACGGGGAGGAGTTCCCGGCTACCGTATTGCTGAGCCGCATGGAATGGAGCGGAAAGCCCATGCTGCAGGCCACGGTGCGTGACATCACCCACGAGGCAAAGCTCGAGGAGCAGTTGCGCCAAGCGCAGAAAATGGAGGCGGTCGGGCAGTTGGCCGGCGGTGTGGCGCACGATTTCAACAACCTTCTCTATGTGATCCAGGGATACACTGAGATGGCGATGAAAGATCTATCGGCGGATAGTCCCACCCACGAGCTTCTGGGGGAGGTTATGAAGGCGTCCGAGCGCGCTGCTATGTTGGTTAGCCAACTACTGGCCTTTAGCCGCCGGCAGGTGCTGGACATGAAGAACGTCGACCTCAACGGATTGGTCGCGGATCTGATGAAGATGACCCGGCGAGTTATCGGCGAACACATCACTCTTGACGTCCTTGCCGGCCACGATCTCGGGATCGTCAGTGCCGATCCTGGGCAGCTCCAACAGATTCTGATGAACCTGTGCGTCAACGCCCGCGATGCGATGCCCACCGGCGGCACGATTACCATCGAGACCGAGAACGTGCGGATCGACGAGGAGTATTGCGTGTCCCACACCTGGGCCAAGCCGGGGCGATACGCCCTCCTGAGCGTGACCGACACGGGCTGCGGGATGGACGATGAAACCCTCGGCCAGATCTTCGAGCCCTTCTTCACCACCAAGGACGTGGGCGAGGGTACGGGCTTGGGATTGGCGACGGTTTACGGCTTGGTCAAGCAACACAAGGGGATGGTCCATGTTTACAGTGAGGTCGGCAAAGGCACGACCTTCAAGATCTACCTGCCCCTGGTCGAACGCTCCGCCGCTGTCGTGGGCGACAAGATCGAAGGCCCCTTGCCGGGCGGGACCGAGACGATTTTGATGGCCGAAGACGACGAGATGGTCCGCAAACTGACCAAGGCCGTCCTGAAGGATGCGGGATACACAGTCCTGAGCGCTGGCGACGGCGAGGAGGCGCTACGAGTGTTTGATGAGCACGCTGACAAGATCGCCCTGGCCCTACTCGACGTGATGATGCCCAAGCTCGGCGGCCGCGCCGTCCTTGAGCGCATCCGCAAGGTGCGGCCGGGATTCCGCGTGCTGTTCTCCAGCGGCTATAGTATGAACGCTATCCACACCAGCTTTGTCCTCGACGAGGGCCTGGCCCTAATCCAGAAGCCCTTCCAGCGCGGCGACCTCCTGCGCCGGGTACGGGAGGTCTTGGATAGCAGCGAAGATCAGAGCGAATAACGCACGCTCTCTCTAAGTTTATTGTATCTTCTGTCATTCTCTGCGTCTTGTGGACTCCGCCAGGAGACCGAGTGAAGCAGAAGTTGTTCTTACAACTTCCAGGGGCTCCGCCAGGAGACCACGACTCTGCGGGGGATTTTTTCCGCGATTGTTTTTAATTCTTTGGTTGCCGCCTATGGCGCGCTATGCTGCGCTATGACGTCCATCGTGCAAAACTCCATACGCAACCTGTGTTCCGCGCATCAACGCAGCGATCCGCAACCACATCCGCATCCTTGCCCTCTACAC
>SDBV01002015.1_pt1 | contig 30414 bp, 31 predicted proteins | sample 2277081 | NCBI WGS metagenome assembly SDBV01 (sample SAMN10402039, study PRJNA504765) | marine sediment metagenome | isolation source: marine sediment core GS10_PC15, 223 cmbsf | place: Arctic Ocean: Southern Knipovich Ridge | collected 2010 | reverse complement strand
ACTTTTCTTTCCAGAATTACCGAAAAGTGTGATCGCTTTAGATCGTAGGACATTTGGTTCTCCTTGTGGGCCTAGCTAACTTCTTAGCTGGACCGGAACGTTGATAGTTGACACTGCTCACGAAGATCGCCACGAACGTCAGATCGGGAAGCCGTTACCTGAGGATTGCCACCCTCAAACGGAATATTTCCCTCTTCCAACTTTCGAGCCAGAGTCTCGTGCTCAGGCAGAACGTCCCCAGTACCGGCACTTGCGGTCACAAGGGAATTGCTCTCAGGAATCGCCTTGGCGATGGCGTCGCGCGCCTCGTCCGGCAGGTCCATGAGTTCTTCAGCCTTACTCAGAACAGCATCGAAGAATGCTACGGAACCCTCTTCGAACCCAGACTCGATGGCCTGGGAAGCGTCGCGGATACCGAGTCTCTTCAACTCGCTCCAGAGTGCGGCCTTCAACGGGTGATCCTCGCCACGGAAGAAGTTGCTGTTGTAACCAGCGAGCGCGATCTTTGCAGCGGTGAGGAATCGGTCACGAAGCTCGCCAACCTTCTCGGCGTACTTCACTTCCAACTCGCCCTCAACCTTTGCGCGGATCTTCGCAGCCAGCGAACCAGCTTCGATCTTCGCAGCGTATGGCTTTGCGTTGATTGCCGTCAGAACCTCGCCAACCCCAACCTTCTCCATCGCCTGGGCGATGTTCTCGGCGTAGGGACCAGACAGGAACGTCGAGCGTACCTCATCCGGCTTGGGCTGGTCAGACAGTTCAACACGAGCAATAGGCTGACCCTTGATGTCGATGTTCCAGTGCGGGTTATCCTGCCCCTCACCGTAGAGCGACATCACTACGTCAGCAGCTAAGACCTGCCCAACCTCATCGAAGCTCGAAAGCATTTCGACGTGAGCGGACTCGGCCGGATCCTGAAGCGGCTCCTGCATTTCCTGCTGAAGCCACTCTTCGAGAGTCTGCTCCAAACCACCACCACCCATCGGGTCTATGCCCTCGGGACCAGCAGCGGGTGCCTGCGGCATTCCACCACCACCCATCGGATCCATACCCTCAGCGGGCGGACCTTCGGGAAGTACCGGAGGTAGCTCAGGCAGCGGCGCCTCTAGGCCCGGCACGGGAGGTGCGGCCATCGGATCGACCGGCATGGGAGGTGCCGGAGGTGCAGCGGGTACAGGAGGTGCAGCCAGCGGATCAGCTAGAGGATCGGCCAAAGGATCGGCCATCGGATCGACCGGCAGCGGCATTTCTTCCGGGGTACCGGGGACCGGGGGAGCAGCAATTTCTTCAGCCAAGCCAGGACCGAAGCCCTTGACCTTCGTAGTTGCGGTGGGCAAGTTCGACTCCTTTCCTCGATCATCGCCCTTGGCGCTGAACGAATCGCTGTCTACTGCGTTTGCGTCCTGGGCGGGAGAGCCAGACTGCTCGTCTACCTCAGAACCAGCCTCGGCAGGATGCCTTTCTGGATCCTTGAACGGTACGTCCTCCAAGCTAACAATCTTGGGCTCCGTGAAACCATCATCGGATGCGTCAGGCTTGTGACTCGGGGCGTCATTCTGGGGACCGTAAAGTGTAATGTCGTCAATGCCGACATCTTCACGATTCTCAGTAACCTGATCCACTGCGTGGGTCTTGTACCAAGAAGTGATCTGCGCAACCAACTTGGGGTGAGCCTTCGCTTTGTCACTCTTGAGGAAGTCAGCAGCAATCTTCAGCTTGCGACCTGTCAGGAAAGTCTTCAGCCAAGCAAGCACGCTGGAAGTCTGGGCTCGATTCCCTTCCTTGGCGGCAGCCTCGGTGTGAAGGAACGCGAAACCGTAGCGAGCCTGTGCCTCTAGGGCCTGACCGTCGGTCGGCTGCCACCTGTCAAGGCCAGCCTGAACCTCGGCGCGTTTCGGATTCTTGTCGTTGCGATCGAGCCACTGAAGGACGTTAACGGCCCGCGCTACGTTGGGCTCGGCCTTCTTGCTCATGATTCGTCGAAGATCATCAATGTCTGCCGTAGTCAGAGGAACAACCGATGCGTGAGGATCATTAGGTGCCACGGAAAGCTCATCCTCCAGAGTATCGGGAAGCTGGACCACCGGTCCGCCTCCACCTTCATTCTTCTGAGAATCACCAGCGCCGTCATCAGCGGCGGCGGGAACTACCGGAAGGGGCTCGCCACCAATGGGAGCACCAAGAGGCGTCGAACCACGACCACCCTTGGCTGCCAGAGTGTCGGGAATAGTAGGAGTACCATCAACGCTGGACTCGCCGTCGTAAGGCGGGGTGTCGGCGGAGCCGTCATCCTCGGTGCCACCTTCGTAGGCGCGGGTCTCTAGATCGGGCGTGTTGGGTGAGTTCGTGTCGACTAGCTTCACCACATCGTCTGCGATCTCTACATCTGTGTCGTGCGTTCCACCCTGGGGCGGGACGGCGGGATCAAGTTCACCGGGCTCACCAGCGGTTACTTTGTGAAGTGCCGTGCGAACCTTTTCAATGTTGATTCCATGCGTTGTCATTGTCTTTTTCCTCGATAGAGTGATTTATAGGCTCAGGACCGCTTCTTTGATGCATATGACAATGGACTCGCACCTGAGCTTCAGTTACAGGCGAGTTTTGCTGCTATTTGATAAATAAGACTATTGAAGGCTAATTCAGACCTATCTTTTAGCATTTCGGCCGCGCATCAAAGAGTTGCCGTATTCTGATTCTTCTCCGCATCCAATACAACTCATCGACTTCACGCAATCCGCTGAGGACACGTAAGAAACACCGCAGCTACCACAAGAATGCAACAAATTCGCGAACTTAGACCCCCTAAGTGCCTTTTGCACATCTTCGAAAGTAGTAGGGCCAACATACTTCATGGGTCCACCGGAGACCGGAGAAAATACTTCTTCGGCTCTTTGTGTTGCTATAGTGCTGGATCCATCAGTATAGAGTCCGTAAGAGCCACCGTAATCGGCAGGCGGACCAAAATAATGATAACCGCCTTCTTCTCCGATGGGCTCTAACGCAACAGGCTTAGAAACATGTGGATTGTAGTGATAGCCGATTAAAGAGAAGTAGGTGCCCCGCAGCTAGGCTGCGGGGCACCTACAACCCCCATGTCCGTATCCGACGACTTCTGAAGAACCCTCTCGGTTCCTTCTGCGCGGGATACCCCAATTAAGGTTAAAAGCTATGTCGGACATTTTATCTCCGATGCTTGCGCCAATGCGCCTTTCGGTATTCTGATCTAGCAGTTTTGCACAGATTACACCTACATCCATACCACGAATAGCCAGTCGTCGTACCGTGTTTAATCTTTATTCCGCGATTTCGGTTACTAGCGTTTACAGATTCTCTAATCTTATCACGGGTTTCCTGTGAAACTTCGTGCCCCATTTTGGATTTACTGATCTTTCTACGAACATCCTCTGTGAACTGCTGCTTCTTCACATCTCGTGTGTTGTAACCACGAGGAGACATCGTATCCAGAGTTTTAATCCAGTATTCTTCCTTACTGTCAAGCTCGTGAGCGTCTTTCGCCACAGCCACCTCTTCAATAACAAAACTCCCAGCGCCGTATTTGTTAATAGCTTTGGATATCAGAAGCTTTGGCAATCTTTTAGCGCAACTTTTATGACCTATGAACCTTCTCTTCGGGGTCTGTACAGTCTGCCCAACGTATTGCTTTCCACTGGGACTGGTCAGCGCGTACACAACTCCGTAAACAGGCTCGCTCATTTACTCTTCGCTCTCTTCCGTTTCGTCTTTATCTTCGTCCTTGGAACCGAACGGGGGAGCTGCTCCGTCAAAAGGAAGATCTCCGCTCTGCACTGTATCGGGTTCTCACCCACTCCTCGTCTCCAGACTCCAGAAGAGTCCAATTGAAAGCGTGGACCATCGAGTAGGACTTGAAAGTCTTGCCGGGAATGTCTCTCTGCGTGGTCTGATGATCCGCTTCGCCAATACGCTTGTCAGCGCCCGGCTTCTCGTGCGGCTTCACACCACGATCAATGATTGACTTGAGGCCCCACGCAGGATGCAGACCTTTCTCGCCTGTATCGTCAAAAGTCTCAGACTTGTGCGTTGACCAATTCAGTTCCGCTATTGTGTACCCCATGATCTTCCTTTCATAGTGGTCTCTCAAGACTACTAGCATCTGCTGATCGTCAGCCTCGGGATTCTCCTGCTGCCACTGTCGCATAAGAGCATCTGATCTCTCATCGTGCAGACCCATACGCTTTGCTGTATCAACCAGTCTTGACGAACTATCTAGATTATCGTCCAGCTTGTTAGTCTGGTCAATTTGCGGCCCAGTCATCGGCCCACCGCCACCACGAAATGCAGGATCAACACCTACATCATCCGGGTGAGGGATAGGCTCGTTGCTGTAAGGCTCGCGCTGCTGCTGTTCCCAACGCTGGTTTTTCTTGGCCTCTTCGTCAATATATTTGTCTGTTTCCCGTCCCCACTCGCCTGGATCGCTTCGATATTCCTCCGGCCCAAACTGCGTGCCCGGCCCAATATTCGGATTACACTTTCCCCTCTTAGGGTCTTCACCCTCACCACAAGGTCGCCCCTCGGCAGGAATATCCCAACTCAAAGCCTCAGCTAGTGGATACATCATGTCCCTATACGTCGAGTCTTCCGGGGTCAGTGCTTCACTGGATTCCTCGGGAAGAGAATCAAAGTCCGTCTTGTCGTCCCACTCCTTCACACCTTCTGGTCCGAGAGCTTCCTTGCCCGCAGGGCTATGTCCCCACCGCTGCTGTCGTTTCGATTCCCAAGGTGCCACCGCACACTTCCTTTGCGTATACGCCACTTCCTAGTTACGTAATTTCAATTATTTCCATGAAACAAAAATTACCCGGTGTAGCTCCCCCACGAATCAATGCGTGACTGTTAATGTCCGGGGCATTAGCATACCAGCGTTCAAAGCTAATAGAGATTTTATCTCCTGCAACTGGAATTAGCTCCAATTTAACAACACTGGTAACGGTGCTTGTTGAGGCATTGTCTTCGGCCTCAGCACCCTTAATTAAATGAATTACAGGGTCTTCAATAGTGCCCAACTGCCCCACCCGAACTCGGAAATTAGCCTCTGTCTGGCAATACCAGAGGATCGTATAGCTAAGTGCATATTTCTTAGCGCCGTCGGGACTTCCCGGAATAGGAATATTACCAAAATTTGTAATAATTGTCTCGTACAAACGTGGAGTTTCTTTGAATTCCTGATCCACACCAGTATCGTTGGTGACGTAAGTTCTAGCGCCTCCCGAACCCGGGGGACCAGCTTCACCGATGTCACCCTTGGCACCTGTGGCACCAGCGGCACCTGTGGCACCAGCGGCACCTGTGGCACCTGTGGCACCAGCGGGACCGGCAGGACCAGTGGCACCTGTGGCACCAGCGGGACCGGCAGGACCAGTGGCACCTACATCCCACTCGCGCTTTGCCAGCCCCGGAGGCGGAGCTAGGGATCCGCGATCCTCATCCGTCTTTCCTTCGAGCACCAAAATCTCAGTCTCGAAAGGAACCTTCTCTCGATCTTCTTTCTTCCGATTCTTGTCTTTCTTAGGAGACATTAGTACACCGCATCCGACAAAGCCGTTGGATCTGCCGGATCCTCCACCGATGACTGCTCAAAGAACTGAACACCCGCACAAAGTTGATAAACGAGTCTACCGTCCACTATGGAACCCTTGCCCATAGCCATGCAACGGCAAGGCTTCTTGATGACCTCCACCTTTCCACAGTTAGAGCAGACGAAATTCTGCACCAGAGCGCCCATAGAATATCCATTCCGGCGACCGGAAAGAATGTCCGCTACGAGCTTTTGATCCTTGGTGCGATCGAAACCTGCTAGAGTCCGAATCTTCCACACATCATACGAAGGAACGTATTGCATGGTAGAGTCAAAATGGACGCCCTTGGCCTCCAGAGGATTCTGATTTTGATGGTCTATGTGGGTGGGCCGTCCGTTAAACGTCTGATAGACGAGACTGCCCTGCATGTTATCAAAGAAGGAAACCTCTTCGTAGGGAAACGATTGCAAGTTCCTGTTCGGGATGTCAACAGTGACGGAAGGAATATCTACGATGACATAATCGCGGATATCGGCGCTAAGCTGATACGTCTCGGCAGCAGCGGGGAGCCAACTCACGTCTAGATCGCGATTATAGTCAGCAAAGGCGCTCTTAGTTTCGAGCACACCGGCCGTCACACCGCGACCTTTTTTGAAGCTATACGAGTGGTTGGAGGCCTCTACAATGTTAGAGGCGGCTCGCACAGAACCGTAGACCTTATGGGGCTCCAATTTCTTCTCCTGATTCGGCTATTTGCGCAACAAGCACGCACATTGAAGAGATAACCTAGTCGCCGAGGTGCGACCACAGCTCCGCATTACAAATGCTCGACGTGACTTGAGCGCGAATGGCTTTTTTCAACGTAGCTTCATCAGCAGGAATTCCAGCAATAGTTCTATCGTAGGATATTTTCGTCAATGGTAAAATCGGATTCGGAAGCGAATTCGTCCCCAAAACCAAATACTTGTGGGCTTCTTCGTAATCATCCCACTCGGCTACAACCTCTCCTTCCCGGCTCAGGATAATCTTTCCACCCTTAGCTTCAAAGCGGAGAATCCCCGTTGGGTCTGAATCCACCCAATGCTCCCCGCCACCTAAAACCTGACCAATCTTGGAATGCAAAAAATCGATCCACTTCGGAAGATGAGCCTGTGCCACGGCGTACTGGATCTCGCAATTTATACGCAACTTGGTTCGCAATCTACTTGAAACACCAGCGGAAACTACAGGTAAGTCAGCGATAACGGGGGGCACTTTAGGTAGAGCTTTGTCGGCATTTGCGAGACAAGCCATGACGCTATTCGCCCGGTCAAGGTAGGACAAAACGCTGCTACCGGCCTGATCGAGATACTCCTCCTCCATGAGCTTCTGGCGATCCTTCATCTGCTGCTCTTGCGCTTCCTGGGGAAAGAGCTTTTCGTAGAGATCGGATTTCCGGCAGAATTGCTTGATGAGGCCAGATTGCTCCTTAGCCTGCATCGCAATGCCTTCCAGATTAGACATGTACGCCTTTTCCTCGCCGAGAATCTTGCCAGCGATATCTCCGCCTGTGTGATAACGAGTCCCGTCACGCTTTACCACTTCGAAATGACAACCGTTGATCGGCGTCTCTAGCATATAGATTGCAGCGACCTTGGGATGTCGTAGATTGAAACGCAGATCAAAAGCCAAAACCTGATTCAACTCGATGATTTCATCGGCGAATCCCAAGGCAATAGCTGATCCCGCTAAACGGTTGATTGGTTCGAAAGAATCCATTAGCCTATTTCCTTTTGCAACAGAGCCCAAAGTTCCTCACGGAACCGGGAACTCCTGCCGCGTGCTTCTTCGTCAAATAGATCATCCTCCGACCTGAAAGAAATAGCCGAAAAATGCTTAATGCGCTGGAATGATGCGTCAAGATCCGCTGCTGTTACCGCCCCCTGCACCTGCACAGAACTGGTCGCCCGGGGGTTCGGCTGGGTCGCAAGATCGTTTCGGGAGTCAAGACCTTTCGACTGCGGAGTCTCGCCGCCATCGGGGAACCAGTCTTCGTCTGGGAAACCAAAGTCTTTATCGTTATCGCCATCCCAGCTCTTCTTGATATACTCTTCGGCCTCTTCGGGCACAGACAGGCGCATAAGCTCGGAAGCCTCATGAATGGTGGCCACTCTGTGCTCTACAACCGCCCAGTTGAGACTTCTTCTCAGGTGAGTTAGATACGTGCCGCGGTCTATGCCGTATTGTGGAGCATAGCTGTGTTCGTATACGTCAATGACAAGTAGAGGGTACAAACCGATCGGCATGGCCCCACCATGAGAATCCAGCATGCACACATCCAAACGAGCATTCAGGGTACTAAACCCCACTATGCACCAACCCCGAGCAGCCTTAGCGGTGGGCTTAATGACGTGACTCCAGAAATCGTTCGACTTGACGTGCGGGAAATCTCTTTGAACAAGAGAGGTGAACTGCGGACCCGGAATCATTGGAGCACTGTTATCCGGCAAAATCACGTTCTCGAAAAATAGCTCATGTAGAAGAACAGCATTGGTAAGGTATGACTTATCGCTTTCCAGCTCCCGGAGTTTACCCGACGCAGGACTGGCGGAGTTCGCGAGATTTGGGTCGTAAGGATTTGAAAGCTGCTGGAGCGTCTCATTCAATAGGAGACAATACCCCTCATACAGCTTCCAGTGATTCTCGAATGTCTCGACACTTAGCTCGGGAGCTATATTAACGAAATTGTATTTTTGCGGCATTCCTTGATGCATTACCCTACTCCCGCCAATGATTTGGATCCGAATCCACTCATGTCTTGTCGCTTGGACATTCCCGCCAATAACGCCTTCTTACGATCTTCCGGGATATCGGGGGACATTATCTTAGCGAGAATCTTGAACTCTTCCATCACGGCCTTCTTCCCAGGACCAGACTCATCAAGACCAATCTGACTTACGTGCTCAGAGATGGATGCCACGGTTCGCTCTCCGACGTTCAGAGACGTGCCCACACCGAGACGACGAAGAAGATACGCCATCAACTCCGTTTTCACATCGTTCCCGTCTACCATGCCATTGATGGTCCGCATGGTCTCTTCCGGGCTAGTCAACTTCAACATGTTCGTTTTACTGGATACAAAGTGCTCAAGAATGTCAATAGCTTCAGTGGAAGACAAGGTAACAAACATATTGTTCTTGTCCCACACAGGAATGGATCGGAGCCCCGCGCCGGACATAACTTCCTGCTCCATTGCGGAGTCACCGGTGAACTGCTTTCTCCATTCTGCAATCTTCGTTCGAATCTTGGAATCTTCGTCAAGCTCTTCCAGCATCTCTTCAAGATTCAAACCAGCGCCAGAAGCCCACTGCTTCAAGGTAACCGGTACACCAGCCTCATCTGCGGTACGCAGCATTTCGAGGAAGTTCATATCTCCTTCAGGCTGGAGCTTCTTATCCCACACAATCTTGGGCATCAGAAGATCTTCTCGGGGGATCTTCATAGCCTTCCGGTAATCCAGACTAGGACTGATACGGGCAGACCTTCCCCCAGTACGGGCATCCCTCTTCACGAAGCCATGCACTCGTGCTAGGGTGGCGAAGATCTTCTCGTAAAAGACACGACGGTCCATGTAGGCGCGCAAGGTTCTGAGGGACTCCATGAAGACCGATAGAGCGGTTTCCATGTTGTTGTAGGTAGCATCGCCGCTGAGGAAGGCGTCGGAGATTCCAAGGGCTCTCATCTTTCCTTCAGTCAGAAAGGCCCACTCATCTGACAACTTCCAGAAATCTGCTCCTGCCTTGATTTCGGCTGCCTCGACACCTGTTCGAGTTGTGACAACTGCGCCTACAGGGTCTTCATCGGCCTGGATGAAGAGGCCAGAGATTGCCTCCAGTTCCTCTTCCGTTGGCTCCCAAACATTGTCAAGACCTGCCTTGATGTGGGTGATAGCTCTCGTGCGCCTTCGAGCGTTGGTTACAGTGCTCTCTACCAGCGACTTCTCCAGAGCCCAGAAACTAACAATGCGAGTCAAAAAAGACGTGCCAACGTAATCATAAGGGCTGGACCGTCTCGGTACGAAAATCGTATTCAGAGGGTTCAGCTTGTAGGTGCCCTGCTGTTCGTACTGATCGAGGTAACCATCCGGTAGCTGCTCTCGAACCTGTATGTCTCTGTCATCCTGAGAATGCAGGAAATTCTTCAGAGCGGGAGAAGCAATCAGATCAATCTTTGGATCAAACCCGCGAATCGGAATCGGCTCAATACGTAGGAAGTCGGGGTCATGAACTGTCCAGTCGATGAAGGTACCACTCTTGCCGTCAAAAATGAGAGAGGCGCAGAAGCGACCGATCGTCAGAAACTCTCGGACCAGATCAGGCATCATGGTCACGATGTCCAATCGCTCCATCGTGTCCTGATAAACCCGGAGAATAGCTGGATCTTCGATACCCGTTAAACGGCACTCACTGTACGGGAGATTGCTGTAGAGATCAACAGCAGGACCAACAATGGCGTCTCGAAGATAAATGAGACGCCATAACTGAGATAAACCCGCTTGGTCACGGGGCATCCAGTCTTCAATGATGGAACCGATTTCTAGGTGATCGTGAACAGGGTTGTAACGACTAATATTGTACTGGCCACCAGAACTGGCGCGGCCGAAGCCGCTCGTACCGCTGCCGCTAAAGCTACTACCGCCTCCGCCGCTGCCGCCTGACTGGGGCATAGCGGTTACCGTTTTATCGGTAACCGACCTAGCGGTTACAGTTTTACCGAGACGCGACCTACTATCTTTATTCAGATTGTAGGCGCTCCCTGTTCTTTTAGTACCGAAACGAAAAAACATAGACTACTCGTTTGATGGCATAACCACGTTGTGGATGGGGCAAAAAAGAGCATTTCTCGCACCAGCCAAAGTTACAGGTTGCATGTGAGCATAGCAAATCGGACACTCGTCAACTCGCTGAGGATATTCCACTACAGTCGAAAGGGACTGTTGGGCAGTGACAACATTTGCAGCACCCTTTCGAATGCCAGCCAACACAGCCTCTACCGTGGTCTCCGTATCCGCGCCAGCGATGCTGGCCGTGGTGCGCAGTTTGGAAGTCTCCTCCTTTGATAGCTTTAGTCTTTCGGCCACCGTTTTGACGTGATCCATAGAATTCTCCTAGAGGCCTCGGAAATTGCGCTTTGTCTTCAAAACCGCGCTGTTAGTGCGTTTGTTCGGGTCTATACCCATAGAACCAGCACTCTTAGTTAAGATAACCCCAAGATTTCCACCAGCCCCTCCGGCCGCTTCGATGGAATAGATCCTTTTCAGCTCAGGACGGACGATTTGGGTCATTCCCAGGCACAAAGCCCGAAACATGTCATCGTCTCCGTTTACGGGTTTAGCCACTCTACGGCCTACCTGACGGACGGTGAGGATTTGCAGAATGAGCCCCAAAATGGGCTTGCCTTCAACAAATTCCACAGGATTCTCGTAGGTTAGACGCAACTGTTCCACAGGCAACTCGGGCTTCGGTAAAATCAGCTCCCCCGCTCCCATACGCGCTGCCACCTCCACGAAGTCCGCATACTTCAGAGTCACCTGCTCGGATAAGACTTTGTACTGCCGGAGCTTCTGGACCAGCTCGGTGCTGTTCCAAGTGTCTGAAAACATATGCTTTATGAGCAAACCCTCCACCATAGGCAAGAAACAGTGATCCCACATCAGAGAGAAATTGATCGGGATGCCCTCTTCCGGGGGAACGTCAAATACGTAGTCCACCCTGGCCCGGTCGATCTTCGCGTCCCAGGTCAGCAGCATAACCGCAAAATGGTTTCTTTTCTCACCCGCGTCTACCAAAAGCATTCGAGGCTTGCGCTTGTCGATATGTGGAACAGTCACTTTGGCGTACTTGGTGGTGTTACCAAATTCATCTGTGTGGTATTCGATCTTCGTCTGCATCAAATTGTGACGATGGGAGTCCTGAATCATCAAGTCAATACAGTTTGGATTATCAATAAAAGGATCATTCGCAAGGGGAGGCACAGCACCAAAGTCCCGCTCGGCCACCATGCGACTTTTGTCGTACTCGGGCTGTAGACTCTCCCGGGAGATTTCAGGATTAGCTTCCCAGGTCGGGTAGTGGTAAGCGTAGATCTTTTTATTCGTGCGAGCTGCACGGATATTGCGCATGATCTTGTCGTCTTTAGCGGATGGGCTAGAAATGTTGCACGCGATTCCGTCCGGGCAATTGTAAAGCCCCTGCGCTCTCTTCTTCTCTGCCTTGGATCGAATAGTACGAAGGGAGTTGTCAAGAGCGGCAGAAATTTCATCTGCGGACATGGTAACGGATTGCTTAGTGGCATCTGCCTCCATCCACCCAATCTCGTCGATTGCGGTGAAGAAACGAGTCTTACCACGAAGGCGTCTCTTGTTAGGCGCTTCGTACATGCACGCAATTCTCTTGTGCTTATACACTAGGAACGTCTTAGGACGGTGCATTAACTCTATCCCGAGACGTTCTCCCACGTCAGTTAGAAGCTGGTGATACTCTTTGAACCAGGGAGCCTCGTCCACGTACTCTTTGAAAGGCGTCCACAGCAAAGCCTCCGCCTGCATAGCAGACACGGCGGTCATAGACATATAGAGTTGTGAAGAGGGAAGCAGACCAAAGAATCGTATCGGGTCTGGAATAATCAGATACCTGTGCAACTGGTAAGCAGCGATCATGGCGACTAGGGCAGACTTGCCAGAACGCTGTCCGGCGCATCCCGCTAGTTCGTAGGGAAAGTGAATTTCTCCCTTAGCAAACATATCATTCTTGGTCTTCTTGCATTTAGGACACTTACCAAATTCTAGAAGCTGAATGTTGTCTATAATTTCTGGAATTGGTTGGTCAAACAGATCCAGGGCTCTTTCGCTTCCATGCAGCCATTTTGGGTTGGAGCAGTCTCGGCAATACTCTTCAAAGAAACCAAGACCCGCCTCAATCTGACGGGGATAAGGAAGAACATTCAGATACTTTTTGTTCAGACAAAAGTCAACAAAATTTGGACATTTACGAATGTCGCTCTCGTCTATAACTGAGAACACGCCGGGATCTAGATCGGAGTTCAGAGCTTGGGCAACCAAGCTCGACGGTGACCAGTTTGTGTCAAAACCTTTGGCCATTACTTTCCTTTGAACTTAGCCCCTAGCAATTCGTCCAGTATACGTTTGCAGTCCTCCAGGGCTTCGTCACTACCCTGCGCCACGCCCTCCAAAAGATCTCTCATCTCGTGCTGTACTACCCCAGCGTTCTCGGGAGAGACAATAGACATCAGAGAAGCGCGCTTTCTTTCTGCTTCCGAAGTAAGAACTTTGATGAATTCAAACACTAGAGGTTTCAGCACCAACTCCGCTATCTCGTCACGAAGAACGGTAGGATCCTGCCTTTCCTCTATAGCCTTGATGAGATCCTTGGTCAAGTTCTGCATCTGCGTCAGAGCAGTAGCCGTTCCCTGTCTGGGATGTGCGTGGTACGCAATTTCGGCCATTTCAGTAGCGCGCAAGGTGACTCGAAGATTCCTGCGCAAAATCTCCTTCATAGGCAGAGCGTGTGTGGAGGCGTCGTCTAATAAGCTAGACAGGTTTTCAAAGGTCGGAATAACGAGTAAATCGCCCTCGTCATCACAGAATGGATCATCCCTATCGGCGTCCCTCTTTTCCTTCCGATTTCCCTTTGCTATCATGGAGTCCAGTAGAGCTTCGGACGCATCATCAGTTGGCTCTTCTTCTTCGCGACGAGCCATACGCTTAGACTTGGGCATAATGCTACAGTACCTTGTTACCGTCTGAGTCCATCACGGAGAAAGTAATTCCCTCCCCATCCTTGGAATACGTAATCTCCAAACGAGTATTGTCCTCCAGAACCAGTTGAATGCCGGTCCTATTAGACTTTAGTGTGGCAACGCTCTTTCCGGCAATCAACGACTTTATTTGCTCAAGACGCACTTGAGTTTTGTCTTTATCCATAAGCTCAAAAAACATCTTGTGCTCATACCACTTTCCGTCCTCAGCAATAAGAGCCTTGCTGCCAGCAAGATCTATAATCGTTACAATACGACCCTTTAGAAGAACCTTGCGTCTATCTGCAATATCCTTAGGATAAAAGATTATCATCGTCTTCCTCGGATACGCTGAACTGTTCTCGCATTCGGTGGTGCAGTGGGGAGTAGCCAAAATACCCGGAAAGGTTATTATCCTCATCCTCTTCCGATATGCTAAACTGGTTTCGGAAAATGTTGTACAGTGGAGAGTATTCTCGGAACTCCGTAAGGTTTCCACTCCAGCGGGACTGCCCCATATTGCGCAAATCCGAGATCATCTGATCAGAGGTTTCATCGGAGTCTTTGTCGACATTGTACGGGTTGATCCGGGTATCCTGATTACGGATCTCCTGAATCTTCTCGTTTATCTCGCGCCTCTGCTCTCGCAAGTCCCGGAGCTGCTCAAACTGCTCCGTGTCTTCTCGCTTCTTGCGGGAAGGGTCTCGGCGCAAATCGTGCAAGTAAGGGGAAATAAAGGGACCACCGGGCTGACCACGAAGAGAATCATCCTTTTTCTTGCGGTCCCCAATACGCTGGTCACCACGATCAATACGATCGAAACGCTTCACTTCATCCGGGGGAGAAAGGTGGGGCGGTTCCTCGATCTTGGGGATCTTGGGGATCTTCAGCGGTTTCGGTAGCGCACGCTGGGGCATGGTTATTCCTCCCCGGGCGACGCTTAGCGGTACTTACCGTTGAGGTCCCTCGCGATCTGCTGACCGTAGTCCTTGAAGCCATAAGCCTCGGAGAAATACTGACCTAGTTTCTCTTTGAGATTGCTCTCGGTCTTGTCTGACCAACGAAGAACCTCAGTCACCGATTCGCGCGGCACCGTAAAGGAGCCTCCGTCCTCGGCGTTGATCTTGAGACCGTTCTCCTGCACCTGGGTAACTTCGCCCTGTAGAACTTTTCCGTTCCAGTAAAAGCGTACCAGGGCACCGTCTTCAACCTGATTGATACCGGCCGAAAGGGCGTTGGCGAGGCATACCTTACCAGTGAACTGGGAAGTCATCCTCTTGCGTCGTTCGTTCAAGATCGCACCGATGTCGTCTTTCATTACCCTAGCAAGGAACTTGCTAGTCTCGTCACCCATCACCTCCCAAGTCTCTCCCATGTCGGAATCAACGTAGAGGGTGCTAGCGATGCAGGTCATGTTTTCGGCATCGTCCATGCGGCGTGTCGGGCGGTAGATCTCCGCAACAACCGAGATGGCCTCGATGTCGGCGTGAACCTTAGCCGTTGCCATCTGAGGAACTACCTTGCCTTCGAAGCTCTTTACCATGAACTCCGAAATGTGATTCCCGGTGGGTACGCCAAATCTGTCATCGAAACCGATGAGCAGTTGAGCCGTAATCTGATTGATGGAACGAAAGTCGCCCAAATAGAGATCAGCACGATGACCAATCTTGCTGGTCATCTTCTCTCTCAAGCGTCCGAGCATTCGCTGCTCACGATCTGCTCCCGTTTCAGGATTGAAAGACATATTGTTCTCCCCGCGCGAGTGAAAACTCCTACATGTAGATAATAAGCCTGCTTTTACACTATAGTTCATCAATAATTGAATCAAGTATCCCAAGCAGCCGAATTGCTGGATGGCGATAAACCAGCTCAGCTTCTACAGCGGCCTCAAGGACTTCGTTTGTTTTTTTCAGGAACCCCGGGGACAGGGTTAGGTGAGTAACTTCAAATTCGTCATCCTCGCATAAGTTCGCCTTCACCTCGGGAAGTTGCTCTCTGTGAAAGTCTCCCTCGAAACCCATTGATTCCATTGAGTTTTTTCTCAATGAAGCCATCCCCGTTTCTATAATTTTCTGGACCTTTGAAGGGGTTTCTTGGTACAGAAAAGCGATCTCCTCAACAGCCAGAGACTCGCCGTCCTGGGCAGCCATGTAATCCATGAGGCAATTTCTGTGCCATTCGTTCTCAATTCGATACGGACAACCCGATAGATTACAAGTAGTTACGATGGGAAGTTGCGTAACTGGGCAGGGTATACCGGGCCTGCGAACAGGTCCTTCGGGCAACTCTACGCCCAGGGTCTCTAGCCGCTCCAGGGCCATCTCCAGCTCCTCCTCGCCCAGCTTGGGGAGGCTGTCCAGTATTCTACTGAGTTCGGAAACCACAGATCTTCGAGGCATGTATGGTTATCTCTGGTAGAGGAAAGGTCCGTTTGATAGATAAGACAGCAATTACAGTGTCTTTAGTCTGTCCTTGAGTAGATCACCAAAATGTCCTCATGAGAATAATTGCTCTAGACCCCGGAAAGAAAAATTTCGCCGCAGCCGTCTTGGATGGCCGCAAGGTGGTGGAGACCAGATATCTTCGTCCGATGAAGAGTCTCCTGTGGGAGGACTTCTCTACTGAGGTGAAGGCTTTTCGAGACTGCTACTTTGAATACGTCACAGAATTTGAACCCGATTGTGTTCTAGCCGAACGGTACATGGCCCGGCCGGGGGCTCAAACTGGCGCAATTGGAGAATACATCAATATCATGCTGGGGATAATCAGCATCGTAAATGCCAGCAAAGGTATCCCAACACATTTACTAACGTCGGCACAGTGGAAAAACGCCCTAGGAAGCCGATACGGCAAGCATTCCAAGGGGATGAAGCATTTCATGCCCCATCTTTCGGCGCACGAGGCCGACGCAATCGGCATCGGCGTCTACGCTTTGGAGCAAGAATATCCAGAAGAAAAGGGAAAACTGTTGAACTATGTGAAGAGACTCCGACGATACCCTCACGTCGGTCACGAGCCTGCTGATGAAGACCTGTAAAGTATCCCAGTGCGACAAAAAGATCTATGTGGTTAAACATGGCCTGTGCCGAGGGCACTACGGGAGGCTCTTAAAGGGGACTGAGGTGAACACGCCTCTGAAGGTACACGATTCCTCCCAAGGTTGCAAGGCCGATGAGTGCGAAGAAAAGCACTTCTCCTACGGGTACTGCAAACTGCACTCTAGTCGCTACCGACACGGCATAGATCTCTACCGAGAGTACCGCCCAATAGACGGTTCAAGAGGCTGCGAGATTACCGGGTGCGAGTCACAGCATTACGGAAATGGCTACTGCACCAACCACTATGGAAGGGTTCTCAGAGGAGGGAAGAAGCGAGCACTTGTAGCTCAGTTGGGAGGGAAGTGCCAAGACTGCAATGGAGAATTCCCCTCCGAGTGCTTCGACTTTGACAACGTACTGGACGAACCTGGGCATACGGCAATAGGTCGTCTCCTGTCACGTAACGCCCCAGACGAGGTTATGCAGGCAGAACTAACCAGATGCCAGCTCGTCTGTGCCAACTGTCACAGGATTAGGACTGGGGCTCGATACGGTGCCTTGGATTAGAGGCCCAGAAAAGCCGCGATAGGGCCTGCGGCGGGGCCGGTGTAGACCGTCAGACCAGCAACAATGGCCTTGCGGACAATGAATGAAACCGTGGTCTTGAGATCCTCAAGGAACTTTTTCTTGGCGTTATAACTCGCCACTAGACCATCAATTTCATTTGCTGTAGCGGCAGCTTCGGCAACAAGTTGCTCGTCGCTAAGAGCGTCGATGAACTCAGAATACTTCACGGGATCGTACTTGTCACCGGTAAACGTTGCTACGACGGCTTTCAGATAGCCCTGAGCTTCGTCCACAAAAACGCCCTTGTGTTCGTTCAACACGCCGAGAAGCTCTTCCTTCGCATTAGCGTCCTCAAGTGCCTCCAGCGCAGCGTTCTTGACACCCTCAAAATCAATAGACATCGTTCTCTCCTCTAAAACCTTACTCTTCCTCTCCAGCTAGAATTTTGGCGTTGGCCCAAGAGCGCTTGAAGATTTCGAGCAAGGCACCGTGATTGAACTCCGACATAGGATTCCCTTCACGATTCAGCCTCTCAACAGCGGAAAAGCACTGAATGCTGTGCTTGCTAAGACCGATGGACAGCCCTTGCATCTCAGACGCTTTACCCAGAAGGTAGAACGCATGATCGTCACCGTGCATCGCGGCCTGGGAAGCTAGAGCAAAATCTCGGCACATCTCCAGGGTAACTTCAGAAGAGGCCAGATTACGGTCACCTAAGCCTCTGAGAGTGCTTCCGCTGTACGAGACGCAACCAGCCAAGGCAAAAGCTACGGCGGTCACTACTACTGCAATTATCGTGCGCATCAATCCTCCGATAGGGCAATTTCGCACAGATGCTCGCATTCTGCCGCTAGATCCGTATGCCCCTCGGACTCAAAAACTTCGGCAGCGTGCTCCAGTACAAAGATCAGGCGACGGGGGTCGCTCTGCTCATCCTTGAATTTTAGTGAATTTTGTCTACTTTCATCATTTAGCAGCTCGTTTTTCATTGGATCCCGAGGATGACCGTTCTGGAATTGCCTCCAGCCGTCATAATGCTCTTCTTCATCCTCGGAAAATGTCGGACTGCTGTGAAATTTGGTCTTTTCCAGCCCAAACCATTCGTTCGGGGAGGGGGTACCCTGCTCGGCAGGCTCAATTTCGTCGTCAGCTCGAAAAAAACTGGGGTACTTGGACATCGAGAACTCCTACCAAAAGATAAGCATTATCTTTCAATAGGGAGAGGTGTATGCCCAGAATGAGTCGAATCATTGACGGATTGAAATTCTGCGGTGGCTGCTCAGAGCAGGGTTTGGATCCCTGGAAGCCGATAACTGCTTTTGCCAAAAGATCCAATACTCCCTGCGGAGTACAGAGCAGATGCCGTGATTGCTGTAACGCAGTTCTTCGGGAAAAGCGTCTTGATCCTGCGTTTGTAGCTAAAAACAGAGTCCGAGAATTAGAAGGGCTCAAGAATAATCCAAAAAAGAATCTCGAAAACACAAAGAGGTGGGCCAGCAACAATCCTGAAAAAGCGGCGCAGACAAAGAACAACTATCATCGACGAAAGTACAAAAAAGACCCGAACTTCAGACTCCGGCAACGTCTGCGGTGCCGCCTACATCGTGCCCTCAGAGGAAAAGCCAGAAAAGCCGGATCTGCTGTTAGAGATCTTGGGTGCTCAATCGAGGAGTTAAGAAAATATCTAGAAACTAAATTCTATTCAAGAATGGCCTGGGAAAACCACGGCACTTATTGGGAACTAGACCACATCCAGCCCTTATTCTTGTTTAACCTAACCGATAGAAAACAATTCCTAACAGCTTGCCGCTATACCAACTTGCAACCTCTCACGATAGAGGATCACAGGAAAAAGACTAAGAAGGACGCAGCGCATGCTTCGAAAAGCCAATAACGTCAGATCCCTGGATGCCACGCAGAGAAATCGTTCCGATCATGTCTTCGACAAAATGCAGCACAAAGAGGACTATCCGCACGAAGTTGCTATGCTGGATCTGGTTCCCCGGATCCAATCAAGAGCACGAGATGCCCTCTCAGTGGATCGCGTGGAGACCCTGTTCTTCCAGCGAAAGCTCACTGGACGCAGATGCTCTTGCTTCCTAGTGGAATCCTCGCCCGACGCAGGGTGCCAGATTTGCTATGGAACCGGCATCGTCGGCGGGTATACCAAATTCGGAACTGTGGACTTCACAATCGACTACACCCACCCGGGTCTTCGAGCCGTAAATGTCCGACCTCTGTTCGAACTACAAGCCCGCCCTGTGCTCATGGGGCTGGATGATACTGCTCTAGACGGCTTCATCGAGGTGGATGTAAATGTCCGCCAGAACACCGGGACTATAGATTTCTGGAACATGGTGGTTCGAACGACCAGTTTGACACAATTCAACAGCTTAACAGCCTCCATTCGAACCCGGGACGAAGACGATTTCGTGCCTGTGACCTACGAATCTCTAAATGAGCGAGTCAGTCAGCAATTCCTAGTTTTCCGCTTCGACTTCCACCGAGATACTCTCTCTGACGCCAATCCTATCTTTTCCCAGCTCTTCTTGAGGGCCAAGCTAATTGAAGATTTAGCGGTATTCGTGGACATTCCCAGAGACCGGGAGAGCATTACTTTGGCGGAGTTCGGAATTTACGACTCCTGGCAGACCATTTCTGCCTATTTCGACAGTACCATGCCCAGAATCGGCGTAGAAGATTTCCTCTTCCGCTGTCGTGATCATGAACTTTGGAAAGTGGTGGATGCCAGCCCCAACAGACCGCTGAATATCCTCACTAGCCACGATACAACCCTAAGGCTCATACAGACTTTCGAGCCTTACGTGAATGTGCCTGTAGGGACCACGTAATGAAAATGTGCAGCAAGTGCCCTGTAGAGAAGAAGGCCAACGAGTTCTACGGGAACGTTGGCCTTGTGTGCAAAGAGTGCAAGAAACAGGACCGAAGAGAACATTACAATAAAGTCAAAAATAGTCCTGATTACAGATGCAGGAGGAGAGGAGAGAACAAGAGATACCGAGAGAACAACAGAGAGAAAGTAAACGAAATAAGAAGAGAATGGCACAGCAAGGCAATGAGAGACAACCCTAAGTACAGGGTAACCGTACTCTTACGAAAAAGGATCCAATCCCATATAAGAGCCAAGAAAAGCGGCTTACGGCATAAAACAGGATCGCCTATTGATTATCTAGGATGCTCTGTCGAGAAATTCGTAAGTCACGTAGAAAGCCTGTTCGATGCGGGAATGTCTTGGAGCAACCACGGCTCCGCTTGGGAACTCGACCATAGGATTCCTCTTGTCGCGTTCGATCTATCAGACAAGGAAGATTTCCAGAAAGCCTGCTATTACACTAATTTACAGCCTTTGTGGGTTAATGAGCACAAAGAGAAGACAAGAAAAGAGGTATTATCTTATAAGGGTCTGCCAAAACGCTGTGTTTTGCCAGATAATTTGCCTAAGGACGATGCTGCTGGCGATGGTCCAGAAACATCCTAGGAGAAAGACAAATGGCTAATCTAACAATCAATGCCAAGACAGATCTTACTTACGAGGAGATCTACGAAGGCTACGCAAACGGCAAGTCTCGACTGCCGAAAATCATCAAGGACATCGAGAACGGCGCAATAGCTCTCGCTGAAACCACTGGTGTAAGCATTCTTCGACGCCGCACCGATGGCGGCAACGCCCAAACCCCCGGTACCGTCGGTCAAGACAACACCACGGTAGTCGCTAAGCTCATTAGCTCCGACCGTTGGGATGCCCTGATCGCTGGTTACTCGGGACCCGCTGGCGGGTATGTAACGCCTCCGAGCTACAATCTACAAACGGTCGGCGTCCGGCAGGTTGTCAAGGAGCCGTTTGACCTGATCGACCAAGTTGCTGGCGTCAACAACGCCAACCAGACTAGCGGCGCATCCCGTAACACCAATTCTCTCTCTGGTCGTGAGGCCAAGATTCAGGAATTGGGTACCGGTGTTCGCATCCGCGAACTCGACACTCGCGCGCCCGCTGGCGCTACTGCTGACATCGACGTGCGTGACTTCTTCCCGAACGACCGCATCGGTGGTGGTGGAGCTACTGGGGAGATTCACGGTGTTGACCAGAGCATTCCCAATGTGCTACAAGCAGAGTCGGAAGGTCGAGCTGTTGGTGTCTCGGCAGCCACATACGACCTGACTAGCGCAACTGCTCTGAACTTCGAACTGGGCGCTACTGGTGGAGCTTCGATTGAGGTAGTATTCGAGGCACGAGCTGATTACACAAAGCAGGAAGTATGCAATGCTATCAACGCTGCTGTGGCGGCTGCTCAGCTCGCGAACCAAGATGTGGAGTCGTTTCGGGGTATCCCGGTAAACGATCCTGTGTGTATCATCCAAGGAGGTGGCCCTCTTGAGCTACATACTCGAAATCGCGGTCGGTTGAACGAAAACGGTGGTGCTGACTCTGGTCTAGAGATCACAGAGGATAACGCGGTATTGGGCTTCACGTCCGCAGATGATGTGGTCAGAGGCGCAACCGTAGGCGATGTCGACGGAACCTTCGAGCAAACTATCATAGACCTAGATAGCGTTGCTTCGGCGTGCCGGACAACGGTGCGATACGGTACGGTTCAGTTCGGCGTTCTTCAGATAGTTGGTACAACCAACGGTCTGGTGGCTGCCACTGCGTCGGCGTACATCGTTCACCCGGACTTCCTCGAAGACCTGATCGCTTACCAGTAAGCTACCCGGAGTAGCTAATGGAAGCCGCGCAGATCATACAGCGGATTGGTGTCACCTTGGCTCATTCCTTGCTTTCCGAAGCAAGGAAGCCAATTGGGGTGAATTACGAATCGGACCAGGGCGTAGACATGGACTACGCCCTGTGTTCGGTTTTCTACATCCATCTTCAAGATCTACAAAATTTGGTGAATATGCCAGTGGACCTTTGGGTCTCTGTCTTGTACAAACTGAACGAATCCGGGGAACAGGATCTCGGGTTCACAGTTACGCACCATAAAGTGGCTCCTTGCGAACTGACAACCTATCCTATTGGATCAATAGAACACGCCGTAGAAGTCATCAAGAAGTTCTTTACCTACAGTATGCTTCCGTATTTTGAAATGGAAGGCGCGGCACGGACAATAGACCTAACTTTCCTTGCGGGCAAGTACGGCAACGCCCAAGCTTGGGGCGATACGATCACCCTGAATCTGAAAGCGGAAGACTTCCAGTATGACGTTGATTACACAGGAGGAGTCTTTCGCGGATTCTCGGATCGACTTCTGAATAACATGATAAAGGATGTCCAAACTGCAATCGGGAAACCCGAGGAATTGAAACATAGGGTGTTCTCTTTGGAGAATGACATTGGAATAGTGTTCATTCCTAAATCTACCTATTCCGCTTCCAAATATGTGCCTAAGGAACTTTAGAGTGCTAGTATACAAAATAACAAATCAACTGAACGGTAAAATCTACATAGGTCAAACTATGAGGCCTCTGTCTATGAGATGGGGAGAGCATAAAAGAGCCAAAGAAGACATGGTTATATGCAGAGCCATTCGCAAATACGGCTATGAAAATTTCTCTATAAAAGAGGTGGATAGTGCTCTGACTCAAAAAGAGCTGGATACTAAGGAAAGAAAATGGATCCGAAATACAAACTCCCTATACACTGGATACAATACTGATCCGGGAGGAATACGGGGAGTACGTGGTCTTGGTAAGGCACGAAAAGGGCACCCACAAACTGAAAAGACTCGTAACAAGATACGCAAGAGTATGCTGGGTAAAAACTCTGATAATGTTTTCAGCAAAAGAGATCATTGCAACCAAGGTCACAAGTATTCAAAAGAGAACACAAGAATATACCGTGGACGTAGAATTTGCAGAGAATGCAGCAGATCCCGATCTACAAAGCATTATAATAACAGTAATGTAAGGAAATATGCCTCCAAATTCGACCCTATCGAACATGGAACATATAAAGGTTACTGCAAGGAACTTCGACTAAAAATGCCCACCTGTGGCATGTGCAAAAAGGCTAACCGAATTCGTATAACATAAGGCTAGTAACTATGGCGTTCTTAACAACTGAAGAGAATAATCCTAGAATCCTTACTCGGGGTACTACGCGAAAGTTCCGAGTTGGTTTCTTCACAGACGGATCAAAGGCTACCCCGCTTATTCCAAAGGACCCTCTTCTCTACCCGTCCTATGAGATCCTAGACCTCAACGGGGTCGCTGTTCAAAGCGGGGTGATGCAACAAGACGGAGGACCGGGGGAGTATAGCGCCCCTTGGTCAGTTCCCAACGACGCTACGATATCGAATCCTAACCAGCGATACGAGTTCCACGCAGTCATCATCACTAATACGAACGAGCAAGCCGAAATTACCCACCAGTTCGATGTGATAGATACTGAGGTCACTGCCACAGAAGACCGAAGCCAATGCTTCATCGTTCTGTCTGGTCAAGAACTGCGTTTGATGATTCGATCCACAGAACGTATTGACCTAGATAACTTTGGCTCTCTAAGCCTACAGGTGGTCCTTGGGGACACCCAGAACAGCGAATGCTTGCCTATTGCGCCCGAAGGCACCGGAGACACTGTAACCCTAACAGATGGTCAGATAACCGAAATTGCCAATGGGGATAGTTTTCTCTACTACTATGACATCGCTGCTGGAATTCTAGAAAATAACCAAGCATACATAGCACTCTGGCAGATGCGACAAAATTCCGAAGCTGCCCTAGAAACCCAGTTCCAGCTAGTTCGATCAGTAACAGGACAAATCCTGAACATGACAGTTCAGCTACGGATGCTTGTTGACAAGTTCCAAAAGCAGCGTGGTCGTGTGCAAGCATACGAGGATTCGGATCTGATTGAGTATCTCGATCGAGGTATGGAGATCATCAACACCATTCATCCGTTTACGGGCTGGCAACTGAGCTTCATCGCCGGATCTCAATTCAACGCATTCGTCCTACTGGCCTCTGCATGGTACGGTCTGAATGCTCAGTATCTTATGGAAGTGGATCTAGGATTCGCCTTCTCGGGCCAAACGGTCACCCTAGATTACGACCACGCACCCATGCTGGCTGAGGCGATTAACCGATTCAAGGATTTCATGGACTCCAACGTCTCTCCCGCCAAAATCGCCTTCGTCCGAGCCAACACCCCGGTCGGCGTCTTTGCCGGAAAACCTATGGGATTCCGGGCTCTGCACCGGTTCACTTTCCCGTTGCAGAGTTTCCAAAGTGGCGATATCATACAGACCCTTTCGAATATTGGGATCTTGTAAAATACAAGGAGAACACAATGCTTCAAAAATTGAAGAACAACAAGATCATCGTGGCTGTCGTAATTGGCGTGGCTGCTGCTGTCGACTCTGCCTTCGGGCTTGGCTTGAGTCAGGCCGTCATAGACTTCTTCAGTACCACTCCATAAGTGACCGAGCGGTTTCCGTCCGCTCTCTTTTAGTGACGATATATTATGACACGAGATGTAAAAATTGCGGCGCACTACAACGTGGACAGCAATGTTGTCAAGGTACAGTTGTATGTTACCGATTCCCATGACAATCTGTACCACCCTCAAGATGTACTGTCGGGCACCATTCAACTATTTAACGTCTTCACTCGACCCGAGACAGGTCTCCAAGAAATCGCTCTCGAAGATGTGGAGTTTGACAAGACGTATGCAAACGCAGATGGCTACTTCGCCATCTTCTTCATCAACCCTGCCGTAACAGTAAATCTGGAGGCCAGAGCCTCCGTAGAAATATCTGGTCAGGGTACCGTAGAAGTCACTACCACTGTTCTGCCGGACGAAGGAACCTTCAGTGACCACCCCTCTACCTCGGTAATCGGCGACACAGAGAACCGTTCCTGGCACACGGACAAGGAGCCACAGCGAGATGGTCAAGGCATCAATCAGTCTCCGCACCACATACCAGAACTGGAAGACTCTAACATTGTCGTTCCCGATGCCACGATAGTAAATACCGTGTATGCAGATCTCCAATTCGAGCAGCTAGCCGAGATACAGTCTGACAAGAGACTTCCCGGGAGCCTAACATACCTAGGCGGCGGAGACAGGTTAATGCCGAAAACCGGCGTTCTTGTGCTCCAGCCCATAGACACGCCACCGTGGGAACTCGGCACATCTACGTTTGTGGAACAAGCAGCTACCGAACTTCTGTCTAACAACCAATATCTACAACAGACTGCCAACGGTTATCCTTCGAGTTACGACCTCGTTGACTCGCCCGGTATAGCCGTCATCTCGACCAGACTGCCGACCCTCCAGAGTGAGGGTTTTGACGCCAAAGCCTGGACTCTGCAACTCAATGGCGCAGTGCCAACATCTATTTCTCCGTTCAACACCGCCAGCGTAGGCGTATCGACACCAATTGAGTTTGACAGTGCCAAACCTATCTCCTTGTCCATCCTTGCGGGAATGACCAAGGATACAGAAACTACCTCCATTACCGAAGCCAAATTGATATTCACCTTCTACGACTTCGCTGATCGAGAGCTTACCTCGATGTCGCAGACATTGAGTGTAGACGATATGTTCAACGCTCGCCCCGTGAGGCCGTTCAGCCTATCAGCCAAGCTGTCGGACTACCCACCCACTACTGAGAAGATCACTTGGAGACTACAACTCAGTTCCGTGGAACAAGGGGATTTCATTACTCTCATTACAGCGTTGCCCAGTATGACCCAAACTCCGTTCGCAACCAGTCAAGTTCTGTCCGGTGAATCCAGGGTCAAGGATAACCTTAGCTTCGCACCGGACGTTCCATTTGACTTGGAAGAGGGTGCGGTTGTAGTCAGCATGGCCATTGGTTTTCAGGGTACCCCCACGGAAGAGAAGTACATCTACGACAGCAGGTCACCGGGGACACTGTTGAACGGTTCCGCCTTGAAGGTAGAGCCCACAGGCGAACTGACATTCCTGATTTCAGACGATACTACCACTGCGTCTCTTACCACTTCTACAGCTCCGGCCTGGGTCAGCGGAGCAGTCTCGGAAGTGGTGGTAGAATGGAGCAGCACAGCACCATTGATGAGAATCTCGTTCGACGGGGTTATCGTAGCCGAAGACACCGTTACGGCTCTCCCCGCGAATCTGGCTGGAATCACCACGCCTGTCGTTCAATTGGGTTCGGACGCCAATGCCGTAAATCACATAGACAGCGAATTCCTCAGAGCTGTATTCATGAAGAGACCGAGGTAGGATAAAGAAACCGATATGAGGACGTGTAAATTACAACACTGTGAAGAAGAGCTACATTGCGGCGGTTATTGCAACCTGCACTACAAAAGGTCTAGGACCGGTGTTGATTTGCTCAAACCGAAGCAGATTAAAGACTCCAGTAAAGGATGTTCTGTCGAGAATTGCCAAAGAAAACACAACGCTAACGGCATGTGCGGACTTCATGACGCCAGAGTAAGACAAGGTACACTGCTAGATCAAGAGTTCCAAAATAAGGACGGAACACAGGGATGCGCGTTCGGCAATTGCCTAAAAAAGCACCATTCTCACGGATATTGCGCCAATCACTGGGTAAGGGTAACAAGGCTTGTAGAAAAGCAAAAATAGTACAAGAGTCTGGGGGAACATGCCATGACTGCGGCGGCCTCTTTCCTGACTATTGTTTTGATTTTGATAACGTAAGTGACGACCCAGGACACACCTCTATTAGCCAACTCCTGGACAAAAATGCTAATATGCGGTTGATCGAAAAAGAACTAAAACGCTGCGAAATGGTCTGTGCAAATTGCCATAGAATCAGAACTAATCTCCGCTACAGCGGAGCAAGCGAGCTAAAAGCATGCAAGTAATATCTAAGTCCATAGAAGATCCGATGGTCCAGGCATTCGCCCGGTCGGTCGAGGCAGCGGGCGGAAAAGCCCTGCTTGTCGGTGGACTTGTGCGAGATAAATTCCTTGGCATCGAGGACTCGAAGGACTACGATTTCGAGATTTTTGGTCTTCCGATGGAAAAAATCAACGAAATCCTAAAGCAATTCGGAAACGTCAAGGAAGTCGGGCAACAATTCGGAGTCTTGCACATACAGGAATTAGATTGGGACGTGGCCTTGCCACGCCGAGAAAAGAAAACCGGTGAGGGCCACAAGGGGTTCGATGTCATACCTGATCCTACGATGAGCATCGAAGAGGCTGCACGCAGACGAGATTTCACGATAAACGCGATGTCGATGGACCCCCTGACGGGAGAAGTTATAGATCCCCTCGGGGGTATAAAAGATCTCAAGGCGGGTATCCTGCGTGCCGCCGATAGCGGTACTTTCTCTGACGATCCATTACGAGCCCTACGTGCAGCCCAGTTCGCTGCAAGATTCGATTTTGGGGTGGAACCACAGACTCTTGAATTGGTGGCCGCACAGCCCCTTGAGGAGCTTCCGGGCGAAAGGATCTTCGCGGAGTTCACAAAGATGCTCCTGAAGGGCAAGAAACCCTCCCGAGGCATCGAGACTCTGCGTCAGGCAAACCTCCTGCGGTACTTCCCGGAAATCGCAGCTCTACAGGGGGTTCCTCAAGACAAAGACCACCACCCCGAAGGCGATGTCTACATTCATACTAATATGGTGATTGACGAGGCAGCACGCCAGCGTACAGGCGATTCTGCGTTTGACTTACCTCTTATGTTCGGAGCCCTGACCCACGACTTCGGCAAACCCGAGTTCACTCAAGATCTGGGCGAAGGCCGTGTGAAGTCTTTGGGACACGAGGAGGGCGGAGAAGCTCCGGCCAGAGCATTCATGGATCGAATGCGCGCCCCGAAAGAACTAACCAATCAGGTGGCAACTTTGGTAGCGACCCACCTGCGCCCCGTGCTAATGACCGAGCGCGCGAAGGGCGGCGGTTACCGCAGACTGGCTCGCATTCTGGATGCGGCAGGTGTGAGTTTCGAATTGCTAGTTGCCGTTTCCAAAGCTGACACACTGGGACGCGCCACGGATAAATCCATGCGTCGTGACACTACCCTACAGGACAAGTTCATGCGAGAAGCCAACGAATACGTCCTGAAAGCTGCTCCCCACGGACAAAAATCTCTGGATGACACGGTTAAAGGGCGAGATTTGATTCAAAGAGGCTTCGAGCCCGGTCCCGAGATGGGCAAGTTCCTAAGGCTCACCAGACATATCGAGGACGAAACAGGACTAAAGGATCCCGACAAGATCATCGAGTTGGCCAAAAAATTCGTAGAGCATACGAGCGACACAGACAAAGGCGAGTTGGACTGCGGCGACAGCCACATTCGCCCCGGAGAAGAGTGCTATGACGGAAAGTACGACGAGATGAGAAAAAGAGGAATCACTGACAGCGCACAAGGCCCGGATGGGTTCCGAACTCATCCCGATCCCGATCAAGCCGACTGGATTCTGTGGAATGAGTACCACTGGCCCCACAAAAGCGGCACGACAACAGAACACCCCGGCCTAGCTTCTGTCACGGCCGAGCCTGCGCGCGAGCACAAAAGATCTTTGAAATTCCAACCCCGCTGGTTCGACACCGGAACCAAGTGGTCGGAACGTCATACCGAACCCGGAGAAAAGGGAGCCCGAGACGGTTTCGGTGGTTCCCTCCCATACGGCGGCAGTGAGAACCCTATGTCACCTCCTGAAGGTCCGCCACAGGATGAAGAGCACTGGACAGGCGTGACACCGGAGCCAAATGCTGTACGGAGAAGCGGCGCTGAATCCGAGATGCCCGAAGGGCAACCGGCTGAGTTCCCGGTCACACATCCACCCGCGAACAAGATGCCTGGGTTCTTCCCTTGGGATGAGCCCCCCAACCAGCTTCTAACTGCGCCCGATCCGCACCCCTCTCCCATGCGTGGCGGCTCTGAACCCGGGTTCCAGAGACATCCCGGCGGCGGAGGACTAGACAGAGCACCTATGATCCGACCGCAGGGCAAGCCCAAGCCCAGTGGATTTTTTCCTGTAGTGAACCTTCCCGGTGACCCTGGGAACAGATTTGACGCCAACCTAGATTCCGAATCTGTAGAAGGGGAGGTTCCTCCGGGACCGGGTTCCCACAGCTACGAGAATCGAACAGGCAAGGGCTTCGACAAAAGTCGGGAGAAACTGGATTACGACTACACTGGCAAGAAAGCTGGCTTCCTCTCAATGCCTTTACCCAGAGAGGTAGAAGAAGATGTCTCCGAATCCGCAAGGACTATCGAAGATCTGATGAACATAGAAACCATCTTCCCCAAGCACTACAATCCAGAGTGGGGAGGCGGCGGTCCTACTATCGGGCCTAGCACGAAGCATAGGAATGAAAGGAAGACTCACGATATGGGACACGATCCTTTTCCGGGTGCCGACGGACCTCCGAGTGAAAAATATTTCCCGGTAAAGTCAGACAACGACATGCTACAGAAGCAGGTACAACCTCTGATTCCCAATCAAAAGTTGGCCATCGCGATCGACCCAAAGGGAGACCCTGGAAATAGAATCGTGATGATGTCCCCCCTGTTCCCCGATGTCAGCCCTGCAATCCAGGCATTGCGCAGCCACAGGTTCGAGAAGCACGGTGCCGTCGTTGTAGACGGTCCCCCTATGTGGCTCATGGGTCTTGAGGGTGTGTTACAAGCGATAGACAAAAGCACTGCTCACGAAAGCACGAACCAGCTATTCCAGAAGGTCGTTGACCTGTGTATGCAGAAGGGCTTGTCGATTGACTACACACAAGATCCTAAGCCGTAATCAGGACTCTTTGATCCTTTTGATGATGCCGGTCGTGTGAACATCAGTCCCTACATCCACACACTTCACCTCTCCCGCGTACTCCCGACCAACGACTGTCTCGGGATCGTGGTCTGACCCCTTTACAAGAATGTCTGGCCTGATCTCTTTGATTAGCTCCAGCGGAGTCTCTTCGTCAAAGACAAACACCTCATCCACAGCCCATAGTGCTTCCAGCATTTCACAACGCTCGTCCTGAGGAATGAAGGGCTTCCGCCCTTTGACCTTCTTGAAACTGAGATCGGAGTTGAGACCCACGATGAGAGTGTCGCCCATGAAACGGGCCTTCTCAAGATAGCGGACGTGGCCTACGTGTAGGATGTCGAAGCATCCGTTGGTGAAGACTAACTTTTTAGAAGCCATTTGACCAGTACATCCCCATGACAGGGTAACGGAGCACAACAGCAAACGAGAATCTTGCCTCGTAGCTCCTCCAGTTCCTTTAGCCTATCGGGCACAATATCCTTTTCGTATCTCTCGATCGCCTCGCGCCGGGTCAACGGGTCCACTAGCCACCGGTTACCCCACTTGGAACCCCGCCCTATGTAAACATACGATGAGTCGGATTCCCAGTTCTCAGGAGCACTGTTGCGGTGTATAACTGTGGCGGAAAGGCAGGGACTCGAACCCTGAACGGTTTCACCCGCAGACGTGTTCAAAACGTTGTCCTCATCCAAGCCGGATCCT
>SDBV01002014.1_pt1 | contig 30417 bp, 27 predicted proteins | sample 2277081 | NCBI WGS metagenome assembly SDBV01 (sample SAMN10402039, study PRJNA504765) | marine sediment metagenome | isolation source: marine sediment core GS10_PC15, 223 cmbsf | place: Arctic Ocean: Southern Knipovich Ridge | collected 2010 | reverse complement strand
GTAGAGTATACGCTTCACTCGGTAGATGTATCCTATTAAACCGACAGATTTCCATCAAGGGCAGGGACAGTCCTCAGGAGTACAGAATTCCCACGTATCCCACAAAGGAGGAAGATGGTAAGACGTCCCAACTGGTAGTGTATGTCAACATTTCACCCGCCTCAATTCCCGCTTTTCTTGCAAACGAGAGAGCGGTGACGGCGGCACCGGCAGAACAGGCGGATTTCTCCCCCACCGCCAGCTCAATAGCCTGCCCGGCATTCATAGAAATAACGGCTTCGATGAACCGTTTATCATTGACCTCTTTCACCCAGCGTACGGCATCGTCTCCATGGCCGTGGGGTGCGAAACCGTATGAATCTCCGTAGTGGGTGAGATCTGTCGAGCCCAGCACAACAACCCTCTTATCAGTCACCTCTGAGGCTTCCCAGATGGCTTCTCCCAACCGTATTGAGACTTCCGAGGGTGGGGCACGGAAACCGAGAACCATGGACTCTGGAAAGAGATACTGCACAAAAGGCAACTGCACTTCGACCGTGTTGTCCGGAGTTGTGTCTGATACAAGATCAACCCTGTTCCCTATCTCTTTCAGTAGTTCAAGATCCGCTCGAGCGATCCCAAGAGGGGTCTCGTAACCTTCCTCAAAGCAGGCATAGATCCCGTCTGCGGGGCCAAGGTGCCCCCCCACAACGATAACCGTAAGGTGATCCTTATCCATCCTCCTTATCACATCCAGAGCCAGTTTTCCGGAAAAATCCCATCCTGCGTGGGGGATGACTCCCGCAATCGAGCGCGCGCGACCTGCCGAGGATACGGCGCGACCTGCCGAGGATACGGCGCGACCTGCCGATAACTCTTCCTGACCGACCGGGCCAAGTTCTTCTAAAAAGGCCTCGATTTTTATGCGGGTCTGTCTCTCGGACGCGGGGTACCAGCCGGGGGGAAGATACCTTTTTTTAATGCTCATAAGGACCCCCTAAATGACTCTGCTAAACCTTTACTTGAATAGCTACGTCTCATGGATCTAAGTACGGACAGAAAGCTGATGTATGAAAAAGCTATTTACAATCTAAATATAATGCCAATAATAGGAGTATGGGCAAAAAATTATTAACAGGATACCTTGTCTTCTGTATAGTATTTTTCGTTGCCCTGATATCGATTACCGCCATAAGAGTGAAAACACGGTGGGATCACAATTACACTTCAACAAAACGTCGTTTTGACCAGCTCAGCAGGGTCTCATCATCCCTATACCTGAGTGCACAGAGCTTCGGGTCCGAGACCTTTCTGAGTGAAATTCGTAAAAAGATAGCAGAGGAGCCGCGACTTCTCCTGGTGGCGATTTATACAAAAGCCGACGGTCTATTCTATCTCTTCTCGAAGAACCAGGACTATCTGAAGAGTTCGGATAGAATCACGGCCCAGTGGAAGGGCAATCCCTCCTATCAGAATCAACCTGCAGGATCAGCGGTGATCAGCGCGCCGCTTTTGGAATCGTCGGAAGAGAGACTCTTTCTCGACGGGCTTTATGTGATTTTCGGCAAAAGCGACCTGTTTCCGATTTTGAAAGAGACCTTCATCGTTCTATTTGTGTTCTTCATCGCTACCTGCATCGTGCTCCTGATTATTCCGGCAGGCGGACCCGTGGCGGGAAGACCGAGAACTGAGTCTCGGCGCGACCAGCCGAGGCGTGCAGATGGGCTCAGTCGGAGGGCCGCACCTCGCCCACCCCACACTCTCCCCGAGCCGGCAACGGAGCTGGGAGACGAAACCGAGGACAAACCCACGCACCGGAGGGATTCGTTACAGCTCTTCTCGCCGGACACGGGCCTGGGGTGGAGTGATCACCTTCCCCAACGAATCAAGTTCGAAATCGACAGAGCCGCGGCAACAGATCAGGACCTCATACTGGCTTTAATCTCACTCGACAACTATGGCTCAATCCCCAATGCAGATGCAGTCTACGCCAAAATCGCCGGGATGTTACTGGAGGAGTTTACCTTCCAGGACCTGGCATTCGAATACAGAGAGGGCTCATACGCGCTGATCTTACCGGATACTGATCTGGACACGGGAATCTCCCGGCTCGAGCTATTTCAGAACCGGATTACCTCGGGGCAAGATCTCCGTACGACGATTACCCTGTGCGTCGGTCTGAGCAGTAGAAATGGAAGACTCGTCAACGGTGCAACTCTCTTGACAGAATCCTCAAACGCTCTGAAGAGGGCACAGAGCCAGGGCAAGGGGGCTCTTATCGCTTTTAGGGCTGACCCCGAAAAATACAGGGACTTCGTTTCCAAAAAAACATAGATCCACACACCACCCGGACAACACCACTTCCGCTCCCAGTCGTCAACTCAACATCGGGATTGGGGACAAAAGGCAAAACCCGTCTCTTGACATTTCTGCTCCGTGTTCCTATATATGCCAAAGAATGATTAGCTTTCAGAACCTCACTAAATATTACGGTACCACCTGTGCTGTTAATAACCTATCCTTTGATATTCAAACCGGTGAGATCCTGGGTTTGCTGGGACCAAACGGGGCCGGCAAGACCACGACACTTCGCATTCTTACATGTTTTCTACGGCCAACTTCGGGTACGGTAAAGGTCAAGCAGCACGATATCACACTCGAATCGTTATCTGTTAAAATGCTCATCGGTTACCTTCCGGAATCGGCGCCACTCTATACAGATATGCTGGTCTACGACTATCTGATGTACGTGGCAGCGATGCGAAACTTGCTCGGTGAGCAAAGAATCAGAAGATTGCGCGAGCTCGCCGATCTCTGTGGTCTCAATGAAGTCATGCATATGTCCATAGGCGAGCTTTCAAAGGGCTATAAGCAGAGGGTGGGGCTGGCTCATGCAATGATGAGCGATCCAGAAATCCTTGTCCTGGATGAACCCACCTCTGGTCTCGATCCCAATCAAATCGTGGAAATCCGATCTATCATCAAAGAGATCGGCCACAAAAAAACGGTTATCCTCTCGACCCATATCCTGAGCGAGGTGGAGGCAACCTGTGATCGAATCGTTATCATAAACCGAGGCCAGCTCGTAGCTGACGGAACGACGGACACGCTGAGATCGTCGAGCCCCGGGGCACTGACGGTCTACCTGACCCTGCTCGGGGCGCGATACGGTGAGATCGAATCGTATCTCTCTTCCATAGCGGGAATCGAACGTGTTACCCAGGTCCAGGCCACCGAACCGATAGGCTCCTCTGAAATCCAGACACGTGTGCAGATTGATTGTGGGGAGGATCCGAGAGCCGAGATTTATCGGTTGGTTCGAGAGAAGGATTGGATTCTGATAGAACTGCAAAAAGAAAAGAAGTCACTCGAGAACATCTTCCGTGAGGTGACTCTCTCGGAGGATGCAAATCAAGACCCGGAGGATGCGAATCAAGACCCGGAGGATGCGAATAGCAGAAGGCATGAAACACGATTCTAAAAGACCAGACAGGAGGTTCCTGTGTCAGGTAGATCCATAGCGCATATTCTCAAGCGCGAATTCAAGTCCTATTTCCTCTCCCCTGTTGCATATATCGTGATATCACTTTTTCTGATCGTAACGGGTTGGTTCTTCTTCTCCGTCTTTTTTATTGCCGGAAGAACCGATCTGAGAGACTTTTTTTCTATGCTTCCCATCGTGCTTGCTTTTGCGATACCGGCTATCACGATGAGATGTTATGCAGAAGAGATAAAGAGCGGTTCATTCGAAATCCTGTTGACCCTGCCTGTTACCCAGCTGGAAATACTACTGGGTAAATACATGGCCGCTCTCGGTTTTATTGTTATCATGTTCATTCCGACCCTCTCCTATCCGCTCTTCATTTCCTCTCTGGGTGATCTGGATTGGGGTCCCGTAGTTGGAGGATACATTGGCACCGTCTTGCTCGCAGGAAGCTTCTGCGCAGTTGGATTACTGGCCTCATCGCTCACAAGAAATCAGATCGTGGCGTTCATGATAGGACTGGCTATATGTTTCTTTCTGACCATTGTTGACAGGATGCTCATTTTCTTTCCAGCGATTATCACCGGGGTTCTCCAATTTATCGGTGCAGACTTTCATTTCAGAAACATATCAAAGGGAGTCCTCGACAGCCGCGACCTGGCGTATTTCCTGAGTCTCGGCTTCATAGCTCTATACGGCACTCACATCGTCGTAAAAAAGAGAGGGTGAGGTGGTATAGATGAAAGACTCGAAATCATGGCTGCATCCCTCAAAAGGCTTGCGGTTTATCCTCTATCTCATTCTCGTTGTACTTGTCAATGTAGCGTTCACCTCACTGTTTTTTAGAGTTGATCTAACAGAAAAACAGATTCACTCGCTATCCCGCATCAGTAAAACTCTTGTAGCCTCACTGGAAGAGCCTCTCACCATTAAAGCCTTCTTTTCAAAGAATCTTCCACAACCCTACAACAATATCGAACAGCAGCTCAGGGACCTGCTGGAGGAGTACTCTCTTCACGGCAATCAGTTCTTCAACTACACGATCGACTCCATCGATCAATCTGATGACACCCTGAGCGGCTCCAGCAGCAAACGTGTGAAAGAGTTCGAGGAGACGGCGAGGAACTACTCGATCTACCCGATTCAGATCCAGAATATCGAGAGAGACGAAGTAACCCTTCAGAGTGCCTACATGGGTGTCGCCTTTATTCACGGCGACATGGTGGAAAACATACCCGCTTTGACCTCTGCTGAAAACCTCGAGTATCGAATAACCGGTATGATAAAACGGCTCAGCGCGAAAATCAGCGCCCTCCTGTCCCTGGACGAAGATATCGAAGTGAGGCTCGTACTCTCCTCATCTCTCTACAAGTTAGGGGGAAATCTACAGTCCGTTCCAAAGGAAATCGAAGGTATCGTGAAAGAGCTCAACAAGCGTACCTACGGGCGTATTCGCTTCATGCATTCCGATCCCACGCTGCAGAAAGACTCCTTTTCATTTATCGAGCAATATCAGCTCAAACCCCTGATACTGACAAAGGTGATCGGAGATAGAGAGGAGAAGGAAGAGGCCTATGCATCCGTGGTGGTTTCATACAAGGGGAATGGCGTCGCTATCAAAATGATCAGTCGAGGTATCTTCGGTTACCAACTCCGGGATCCCAAGAAGCTGGACTCGGAGATAGAAAGGATCATAGAACGGATCATTGGAATCAATGAAGATATCGGTATCCTGGCTGACTTCGATTCCCTGAAAATCTCCGGGCGCCCTGCCGGTACCGAGACGGGTAGACGAGTGAGCCTGCAGAATTTCAATAGAATCGTATCTCAGGGTTACACTCTCAAAGAGGTGCCCCTTGGGAAAGATGATATCCCCGAGGGGCTGTCCACGCTCATCATCGCCGGTCCCAGGGCTAAATTCGACGACTACAGCCTTTTTCAAATCGACCAGTTCATCATGAAAGGCAACTCCGTCGCTTTTTTCATCGACACACACATGGAGCTCATTCCCAGACAGGGCGAGCCGAGATCGCCTTTTGGCAGTCAGCCCGTCTACATCCCTCTGCAGACAGGTTTGCATGAGCTGCTACAACACTATGGTGTCTCAGTCAAGAAATCCTATGTAATGGATCTGAACAGCTTTGTACAGAGGAGACGGTCGGCCGCAGGAGGGGTACAGGAGATCCCCTATTACTTTGCACCAAAAATCGGCCCTGAAAGCATCGGTACTGAAAGGCCTTTCATGCAAAACATCAAAGGCCTGGTGATGCTCAATGTCTCTCCGCTGGAGCTAAGGCGGGAAAAGGGCAACGGGTTTAACCCGTCTCTCCTCATCTCCTCATCAAAGGAATCATGGGAGGTATCCGAGAACATCAATCTGTATAATCCTCTACTAATTCAGCCCCCTACAGAGGAAGGCGACAAGGGTCCGAGAAAGCTGGCATACCTCTTGGAGGGTCATTTCAGCAGTTACTTCAAGGACAGGGATCTTCCGGTTCGTCCCCTGTCCGATGAGGCGGAAGAGAAAGGTGAGGCCGATACTGTTTTCTCAAATGATGCAATCAAAGCAGAGGTTGAGTTCCTTCCCGAGACGCAAAACGGAAAGATCTTTATCGTCGGAACCTCTGAGATACTCGGGGATAGCGTTCTCGATCAAGCGGGCTCGAATACGAATGCGACATTCATCCTAAACCTTCTTGACTATCTCAACGGTCAGGAGGATTTCGCTATCATGAGAAGCAAAGGACAGCGATACAATCCCCTGCGAGAGACAAAGCCCGAAATAAGAACCGCTGTTAAGACCTTCAATATTGCCGGCCTACCCATAATCGTTATTGTAACAGGTGTGTTCGTCTGGTTGCGGTGGATGGCGAAGAAAAAACGTATACAGTCTGAGTTTGAAGGCAGGGCCTACCATCGCCGTAAAAAACAAAGCTAGCGAGGTGCTGTCGATCATGAAAATCAAGCTCGAATATATCATTCTCGCAGTGTTGGTGATCGCAGTCTCTCTCTACCTGCTATTGAGGGAGAGAGACCGCATGCGGTACAAATTGCCAACACTCGAAACAATCAGCTCGGAAGATTTAAGTCGCATAATGATCAAACGAAAAGCGGAAGGTGTTGAACTGGTTCGATCCGGTGATATATGGGAAATTCTACCGGACGGCCACAGGGCCGATGCACAGAAGGTGAGGGACATCCTGAACACGATTCAAACCCTCTCCATTGCGGACCTGGTTTCCGTCTCGAAGACCTACGACCGATATGAATTAGACAATGAATCTCGAATCGAAGTAACGGCTTTCCAGGAAGATACGGTTGTTCGAAGGTTCTATATAGGCAGCTCTGCGCGGAACTCCCGGCACACGTACATCATCATACCGGATGACGCAAGAGTTTTCCACGCCAGAGGGGACTTTCGCAGTACCTTTGATCGAGACCGCGAGGACCTTAGAGACAAGCTGGTACTCTCGTTTGATTCGTCGATTATAACTGAAATCGAAATCGAAAGAGACAGCGGATCTCTTCGACTCATCCGTACGGCCGGAGTGGATGACGCTCAAGAAGATACCATTTGGAAAACCCCTGCAGGAGAAGTGTGGGATAAAGAAAAAGTGGACAACTTACTACAACGACTCTCAAATCTCAGATGCACCCGGTATCTTGGCCAGGAGGCAGATCCCTCGCAGGCTCTAGCCCGCGTAGTCCTAAAAGGAGCCAAAACCTACAGACTGGACATCTTTAATAAATCAGGATCGGAGTATCCTGGCGTTTCCTCGGAGACCGATTCCGCCTTTTTACTCTCTTCATACATAGTGGAGGAAATAATAAACCTTGCCGATTCGAATTAACAAGGCGTTCCTACGCCAGCTGTTCCTACAGCCGGGCGCGAGAGGGGAGAAAATGAACAACGTATGGCTCCTGGAGAATGAGATCATGGACTACGCTTGGGGATCGAGAGAGGCTATTCCGCAGCTACTCGGCACAAAATCACCGTCGGAGAAACCACAGGCGGAATTATGGATGGGCGCTCATCCAAAGGCGCCTTCAACAGTACTCATGGAGAGGGGATCGCTTTCTCTTCTGGAACTGATACAGAAGAATGCGCCGTTGATCCTGGGATCATCCATAAGCGATCATTTTAAAGGCAAGCTTCCCTTCCTTTTCAAGGTGCTCGCCGCCGCAACACCTCTCTCTATTCAAGCGCATCCCAACCTGGAACAGGCTCGGGAAGGATACGCCAGGGAAGAATCGGAGAAGATACCCATCGACGCTCCAAACCGAAACTATAAGGACAGGAATCACAAGCCCGAAATTATCTGTGCACTCACCCCCTTTTGGGCACTCAAGGGTTTCAGAACCGCAGAGCAGATGCTTGCTCTTCTGGGTGAGCTTAATTGCAAGTCACTTGAGATCGCTCTCAAAACATTTCGCGCCAATCCAAGCCCGGATGGGCTGCGTCAGTTTTTCAAAGGACTTTTGACCCTTTCCCGTCATGAACGGGACGTCGTAATCGAAGAGGCAGTGAAAGCTGCCTCAGGAATGGCAAATCCAACAAACGAGATCAGATGGCTACTAACCCTGCATAGACACTATTCGCAGGACATCGGCATCCTTAGCGTCATGATCCTGAATCTGATTCAGCTTCAACCGGGAGAGGCAATCTCTATGGAAGCGGGAGAGCTTCACGCCTACCTGGCGGGTGTAGGCATCGAGCTCATGGCAAACAGCGACAACGTGCTTCGCGGGGGACTGACGCCAAAACACATCGACGTTCCGGAGCTCCTGCGGGTTTTAAAATTCACCGAGTCCGAAGTGACTGTCATCAGACCCAAAAAGAACGACATCGGTGGGCGGATATACGGGACCCCCTTCAGGGAGTTCCTCCTATCCTCCATCGAGCTCGAAGAGAATAAACTCTATACGGGTGAAAGAGTGAGGAGTATTGAAATCTGGATCGTCATTAGAGGAAAGGTTCTTATAACGGACCTTTTGGGGGCTCCGGACCTGAAAGCAAAGATGGGGCAGGTTTTTCTGATTTCCTCTTCGGTCTCTCAGTACACAATCCGGGGAACAGCCATGCTCTACCGTGCAACGGTGCCCCCGGTTTCCCTATAGGCAGAGAAAGAGAATCAGTTTCTAATCGTTTCCGGGGTCTTGCTGGTACTGATCTTGTCGATTTTTTTGAGACGGAAGGTTATCTTTCCAGACTTATTCAGGTTTACGATAATCTTACTGCCATTTTTGAAACGTCCCTTCAGTATCTCCAGAGAGAGAGGATCCATCACCTCTTTTTGAATGGTCCGTCGAAGAGGACGGGCGCCAAACTTCTCGTCATTCCCGAGATCGATCAGATGCTCTTTTACCTTCCGCCTGATATCCAGGCGCATGTCCTTTTCCGCCAATCTATCCGAAACATCCATGAGTTCTATCTCGAGAATCTTCCTAAGATGATCTCTGGTCAAACTGTGGAAAACCACGATGTCATCTACGCGATTGAGAAACTCGGGATTGAAAAACTTCCTCAACTCGCTCATAACCGAGGTCTTGATCTCGTCATGCTTCATGATTCCCTCTTCGGCATGGAAACCCAGAAGAGTATCCTTACTGATCTGACGTGCCCCGGCGTTGGATGTCATGATAAGCACGGTATTCCGAAACGAGACAGTGTGACCCAAATTGTCTTGAAGCTGACCCTCCTCGAGCACCTGCAACAGCAGATTGAAAACATCGGGATGTGCCTTTTCGACCTCATCCAGCAGGACGACTGCATACGGACGGCGACGTATCCGTTCGGTAAGCAAACCTCCCTCCTCGTATCCTATGTAGCCTGGAGGGGCGCCCACGAGACGCGAGACATTGTGTTTTTCCATAAAATCTGACATGTCGATTCGTATGAGAGCGTCCTCGTCACCGAATAGAAACTCAGCCAACACCTTTGCCAGGAGTGTCTTTCCTACACCCGTCGGTCCGAGGAAAATAAACGATCCCAGCGGTCGCTTGGGTGAGTTTAGCCCTGTCCGAGACCGGCGGATAGCTGCAGCGACCGTGGCAATCGCTTCGTCCTGTGCGATGATGCTCTTATGCAGCTCTTTTTCGATATTGAGGAGTTTCTGGGATTCCGTCTGGGCAATTCTAAAAAGAGGGATACCGGTGATCTCCGAGATGATCGCTTGTATTTCCTCAACGTCTATCAGATTCTCCTCGGCCTTAATAGTGCCTTCCCACCTCTTCTTGCGTTGCTCGATTTTGGATTTCAGCTGTCGAACAGAATCCCTGAGCGCGGCAGCCTTCTCATAATTCTGCATGCTCACGAGATTGCTCTTCTCAACATTCAGCTTCTCGACCTTTCGCTCCATCTCTGTGATCTCACTGGGGCGCACGTTGGATGAGATTTTCATGCGGGAACCGGCCTCATCAATCAGGTCTATGGCTTTGTCGGGAAGAAATCGATCGGATATGTAGCGATGAGAGAGCGTCGCTGCAACCTCCAGCGCGTCGTAGGTGTAGGTGACATGGTGAAAATCTTGATAGCGGTCCTTGATGCCTTTGAGGATCTCCACCGTTTCTTCGACATTGGGCTCGTCGACGTAGATAGGCTGGAACCGTCGTTCCAACGCGGCGTCCTTCTCGATATATTTCTTGTACTCATTGAGGGTCGTAGCTCCGATACACTGCAACTCTCCCCGGGACAGGGACGGTTTGAGCATATTCGAAGCGTCGATGGCGCCCTCGGCTCCCCCGGCGCCTATAATCGTGTGCAGCTCATCGATAAACAGGATTACGTTTCCCGAGGAAAGGATCTCTTTCATGACCCTTTTGAGCCTCTCCTCAAACTCACCTCTGTACTTCGTACCGGCCACAAGGGATGCTAGGTCCAGGGTCAGCACTCGCTTGCCGATGAGCACATCCGGAGCCGAACCTCCGATGATACGTTGAGCCAATCCCTCGACAATGGCGGTCTTGCCTACTCCAGGTTCTCCAATAAGGACCGGATTGTTTTTTGTCCTCCGAGCCAGTATCTGAATAACTCTCTGAATCTCTACCTGTCGTCCAATAACAGGATCGAGCTTGCCCTGTTGGGCAAGGGTTGTCAGATCGCGGGAGAAATCGTTCAGCGTTGGTGTCGACTTGCGATTCTCCGATGAAGAGCCGGAACGTTTGCTATGCTCCGAAGAGTTTCTGAACTGACCCATACCCGTGATACGGGTTATTATATCCCTCAGCACCGTCAGCGTGATATTGTAGCGGGCCAGGTATTTCGCGATGATACTCCCGCTGTCCTTAACAGAGGCAAGCAGAAGGTGTTCCGTCCCAATGTATTCGTGTCCAAGGTGACGGGCTTCTTCGGCTGAGTTCTCCAACAGGCGTTTCCCCCGTGAGGAGTGAGGGACATCACCCAGTACGAGGCTGCCTCCCTTTTTGGGTATTGACTTTTCTATTTCGATCTGCATCTCGGCAATATTCACTTTCATTCTCTGCAGAGCCTTCACGGCAACGCCCTCTCCATCCTTCAATAGAGCGAGCACGATATGCTCCGGCTCGAGCTGATCGGAATGATACCTCTTTGCCTCTTCCTGCGCCAATATCGTCAGTACCTTCTGAGCCCGTTGGGTCAGACCTTTAAACATGTTGACCCTCCATCGTTTCGGTCGCCACTTTTGTGTCCCTTTGGGTCAGTCCCCTAAACATTCACACCCTCCTTTAGTCTCACCATCGGCAAGTGTCTCACGGACGATTTTTGCTCTTTGAATATCAACCGCATTTGGCCGTCCGGCCATCTCCGAATCCTTTTGGGCCATCTCCGAATCCTCGAAAATCTTCTGCACATGGGATTTCTGACATAGAAAAAAAAGCGCGTTGACTTTCTCTAGAGGAACCTTCGGAATCAAATTAAGGCTGATACCAAGACGCAAACTAGAGAGCAGGCCAATAGCCTCCCGAGAAGTTATGCTCCTGCAGTTTGTAAGTATGCCGTAGGCACGAAAAACTTTGTCTTCCACCTCTTCTGTGTTACGTGTTAACAACTCGCTGCGAGCCTTTCTCTCATAATTAATGAGCGGTGTCACGATACTATTTAGATTGTCGACAATTTCGGCTTCGCTTAAACCCAGGGAAATCTGGTTAGCAATTTGATACATATCACCGAGAGAAGAAACCCCCTCTCCGAAAAATCCTTTAACCAAAAGGCCCACCTGGGTGATAGCTTTTAGTGCCTTTTCGATCAAGCGGGTCATGACCAAGGCAGGCAGATGAACCATGAATGAGGCCCTCATACCTGTCCCAACATCGGTCAGGTTGCTATTCAAATATCCCAACTGGAGCGAAATCGAAAAATGCAACTTGCCTTCCAGAAGTGAATCGAGTCGATCTGCCTCTTCATAAACCTCGGACAACGTCAATCCCTCTTTGATACATGATATCCTCAGATGGTCTGTTTCATTGATCATTACCGAGACCGATTCATCTTCACTGAGTACCACAGCTTTATTTTCAGCCAGCGAAAAATCTTGAGTGATGATATTCCTCTCGAGCAGCACCCTTCTATCGAGAGGAGCCAAATCTTTGATGTATAATATCGCAAAATTCCCCCGGACGGGCAACTTGTCGAAGGCGCCGATGATCTTATCTCGTACGGCAACCTCTACATCGCTGCTCATGAATCCAGGGAAGGGGTAATCGACGAGATTACGGGCCAGTCTTACGCGGCTGGATACAACAACATCCCCCTCTTGGCCTGATTCAGTGAACCACGCCTTCTTCTCCAGCAGCCCTTTGAAATCATTCATTGAGGCCCCCGGAAGCACGACTCTCAAGCTCTTTTATCTGATCTCTCAGCAGAGCCGCCTCCTCGTAATCTTCCTTTTTGACAGCGCGGTCCAACTTGCGTTTGAGCCCTTCGATATCGATCAACAAGGTTTTGTAGGCCATGAGTCGCTTGGGGTATTTCCCTCGGTGCTGAGTTCGTCCGAACATTTTTCCTACAATACGGCTTATCTCCTTCCGAAATACCGTATAGCACTCGCTACATCCCAGTCTTCCGCCCTTCTTAAACCGCTGAACCGTTAATCCGCAGCCGGGACACACCTTTTTGGAAGAAGATGAGCTTGAAATCCCTTTAACATCGACCAAGCCGGTCAGGAGATTGGTTATCGAAAAATCGAGGTTATTCTCTCCAGAGGTAATGCCCTTTTGCGCGGCACACTTCTCACAGAGATGAAGCTCGACTTCTTCATTCCCGGATGTCTGTTGTATATGCACAACTGCTTCTGCTTCACCGCAGATATCGCATTGCATTTCGTCGTACTCCACAAAATATAGCGTAACTATTCATATTCACATTGTCAAGAAAAAGAGGGCCGTTCCTACGCCAGGCCAGTCCTCTGGCATTAAGCCGTTCCTACGGCCGGGAGGGGGGAGGGGGGGGGCCGCACCGCCGGTTCACACTTTGCGGAGAACCTCCAGCGGCCGTATGCGACCGGCACGCTTTGCGGGAAGGTATGAGGCCAGGGTGGAGAGCAGGATGGCAAAGGCAGCAACGGCAAGGATTTCAAAGAAATCGATCCTTATAGGAATACGTTCCAGATAAAAATCCGGATTGAGAAGAGTGATCGGATGCTCCAACTCGATTGACAGAAAGGGAGAGAGGATCCAGAGGAAAAGAGCCTGCGCGCCATTTAGAAATGCCTCAAGAGCTCCTATAACCTCATTGATATTCACTGCCAGAACAAGGCCTGAGGCAATGCCGAGCACCGAGCCGGCGAACCCCACAGCGAACCCTGTAATCACGAAGCTCGACGATATAAGTCCCGGACGGGCACCCATGCTTTTCAGGATACCGATCTCCCGGGTTCTTTCCATCACAATCATGACCATAGTGGATGAGACATTCACGGAAGCCACGAGGATGATGAGACACATGATAAACACGAGCAGGGTTTTTGTTGTTTTAAACGAGCTATACTGGTTCTCTTCCAACTCAAACCAGGTATTGATACGAAAAAGCACCAGTTCGGGAGGCAAGACCCGTCGAATCGCTCGAATATGTCGGTCCAAATCACTGTAAGGATCATCCACCTTTATAGCGACAAACTCACGGGAGCTCTCTGCCGGGAGTATCTTTTTCCCAATCGCTAATGGTACATAGATCCACAGTTTATCCAAATCTTGATACCCGGTAGTGAAGATCCCGCGAACCCTGAAACGGCTGACTCTGGGTATATACCGTCCGTCCTTCATCCTTTTAGCGGTAAGAAGCTTTACTTCATCCCCCACATCGACTTCCAGTCTCCGGGCCACGACCTTTCCCAGTAAGGCACTGTTAGGAAGCGATAGATCGAAGCTCCCCTTGTCCAATATGAAGAATCGTCGAAACGCTGCATCCCTCTCATAGATCCAGGGAGGAACGCTCCTGACCTGTGCTCCAGTTCTGCCGGCAGAGGAAAATATCAGTCCAAGACCCTGCCGCTCTATAAAAGCGAGGTTGACATTTTCCAACTCTTCGAGGGACCTCTGGATGCGCCGTAGTTCATGATCACCCAAACGATCGAAGATATGAATCTGCAGGTGGTATGTGCCAATCTCGATGAATCGCCTCGTAATCCCCTCGATCATCCCATTGGCAACCTCCAGAACCACGATCAGGGGAATCAAGCTGAACCCGATTGCGAGTACGGCACCGATAAGACTGTGATTCCTATGTTTTCTGCGCAGTCCAATAGTCTTCAGTGCCATGAAAAACGCAGTTCGCAAAATCATTTTGCCACCAACACCCCATGGACAAGCTCGAAATGCCGATCGCTGAGACGAGCCAGTGCTCTGTCATGTGTCACGACGACAAGAGTTTTTTTATATCTCTCAACGAGCTCGAATAGGAGATTCTCAATAACCTTTGAGTTCTTCTCGTCGAGATTTCCTGTGGGCTCGTCAGCAAGAATGATTGCCGGGTCGTTCACCAATGCTCTGGCTACCGCAACCCGTTGTCTCTCCCCTCCTGAAAGCTCCACCGGGTAATGGTGTGATCGGGCAGCCAGACCGACGGAATCTATCAATTCCTCTGCTTTTGTCTTCGCCACATCGGAGCTCTCACCTGCTATATAGGAGGGCATCATGATATTCTCAAGAGCTGTAAAGTCCCTGAGTAGAAAGTGAAATTGAAAGATAAACCCGATTGTATCGCGCCGGTAATCTGACAGCTCATCCTCACTCAGCGATGTTATATCCTTCTCTCTCAGAAAGATCTGGCCGGCGGTAGGAGTATCCAGTCCTCCAATCAAGCTCAAAAGGGAAGTCTTTCCGCACCCACTTTCCCCGGTAATAACAACCGTCCTTCCCTCCTCAACGGAAAGGTTCACGTCTCGAAGGACCTCGATGGTCTCCGATCCGCTCCGATAGTTTTTCTTTAGAGACCGAGTGGTTAAAAGAGCCACGTGTTATTCATTCCTCATGATGCTTGCGGGTTTGAACCGACTGACGCGATTCGCGGCGAAGGCCGCACTCAAAGTGGAGCAGAGCATGGCGACAACACTGATCAGGAAAATCTCCGGAAATAGCACCCGCGTCGGCACCTGGTCGATATAGAACACCAGGGGTGAAAATATGGAAATCGGCGGTATCGAAACATCTTCTGCAAAGGGTCTCAGAACGGCCTCACCGATAGGTATAAAAAAGCTGTTGACCCCCTCCTCCACGATTCTGAAAAGGACATTGATGTTATGGGCTACCAGAAGCCCCAGTATCAAACCTATGAGACTTCCCAAGAAACCAATCATGAATCCCTCCGAAACGAAAATGTTCCGGATGGTGTTATCGGAGGCACCAAGAGCCTTGAGAGTCGCGATGTCCTCGATTCGCTCTTGGACCGATCTTCTGAGAGAATGAAATATATTCAAACCGACCACAACAAAAATCAGGCCAATGAGAAACATCATCGTCATCTTTTCTGTCAGAAGCGCTCCGAAAAAAACCCGGTTGAACTCCCGCCACGATTGTATATCGATTTCCGATGAATTTATCAGCGCCTCGATCTGTCTTACCGTCTCTGCATCTTTGAAGTGATTCTTCAGCTTGATGCCGTAAACAGGAACGAGACTCTCCTCAAAGAGTTCAGCTGTTTCGAAGGAAATAAAAGCCCAATTCAAATCGATCTCATAAAAACCCGTTTTAAAGAATCCTGTAACGGTTAGCTCAACGCCGGCCGGGGAAGATGCGTTAAAGGATTTGCCTGTAACGGTGAAAATCGAAACCTCGCCTCCCTCGCGAAGGCCAAGTTGATTGCCCAGTTGAGCTCCAACAACCACTGACCCCCGTGGTCGGAGGGTCTCTGCGTCGGGTCTTTGATATCCGCCGGCAAAGGATGCGCCAAATCCCCTATCCGTCTCAACAGCTTCAAGCGGAATGCCTCTGAGAATACACGGGTGCCGCGTGTTGACGATGCCCTGCAGCTCCACAAACGGCGTCACAGCCGAGACGTTTTTCATCTGCCTGATGTTTGTGAGGACTTCCTCCGTCAGCCCCTTCCCGCTGTAAATCTGAATATGATACGACTTGACCTCCAGGATAGGTTCTATGAAACTCAATTGGAAACCATTCATCACCGCCATAACTGCGACCAGTGTCATCACTCCCACCGCTATGCCCAAAACGGATAGTCCCGAGGATGCGATACGTCGATGTCTGCGTTTCGTTCTGAAGTACCGGGCGGCTACAAAAAGCACAAAATGAGTTCTCATTCTTTGTTGAAAGACCTCTCTGACACCACCTTCCCGTTCTGCAGAAACTGCTCCGAGGTCTTCTCGCCGCCGGTGTAGTAAACCCGCAAAACCACCTCCTCAGCCCTGTAAATCTCTTCATACCACGATTCGTCGTCCGTATGGGTCTTTACCTTCTCTAAAGATCCTTTTCTATAGAGCCGCTCCTTCCAGATTTCTCCTTCTTCGTCGTATTCGTATTTCCATTCCACCCGCCCCGAAGAACCAGTTATCACTTTCGCGGTTAGCTGATCCTCGTCATCGTAGGAATAGAGAATCTGCTCCTTTATGCGTCCCTCCTTCTCCTCCCTCTGCAGTCTGCCGGAATCATCCAGGTGTTGAGTCGTCCGCAGATTGATCTGTCGGTCATACTCCTCTATGGTGTGCGGTTTTTTTTCATCGGAACGATACTGCCAGGATTTCGAGCTGCTCAGTGACGCCCCATCCCACACCTCCAAATAAATCATCCTTCCTGATGTATCGTAGCGATAGATCTGCATCCTGGAATCCTGTCGGCTGCGAGTCTCGGCCAATCCCTCACCGCCTCCAAAATTGAACGCGCTGAGCCGAAAGCTTCCATCGGGATAGCTTCTTTCGATTTCCCGCAGCAATCCCGTTTTTGTATAGGCATAACGTTCGCGATAGAGAGAAGAATCCTCACCGTCAAAAACTTCGACAGATGATAGCGTTTGGCCGCTGTACTGGTAGCGGCTTCGGCTGAGCACGTTCCCATCTGCCTCTGAATACCGGATCTCTTCGAGCAGCTTTCTGTTATCAGCATAGAGATGATACGATGAGAGCTTGCCCTCGCTGTAGGTTCGTTCCTCACGAACAGTGCCGTTTGTGTGCAACGTTCGCTCCCATCGCTTCTGCTCCTCACCCTCGGACAAAAGCCTGCTGACCCGTTCTCTGATTTGCTCTTCAACACTCAACACGTAAGTATGCTCGCTTTGAGTCGCGGGATCGATTTCATCAAAAACCATGCCCAGCGAGTTGGATCGAAAGAGTCGGGTCTCACAAAAACTACTGCCGACTGCGAGCAGAAAAAGAAGCGCGGCCAAGACTGGCGAACGTAAAGCAGAGTGCACTGATTGATGATTAGGATCCAACGAGATTCTCCAGATAAGCATCAGCATCAAATGGCGTCAAATTATCCAGCTTCTCACCTGTGCCAAGAAAGGAAAAAGGCAAACCAATCTTGCGACAGATGGGGACGACTATTCCTCCTTTGGCTGTGGAATCGTATTTCGCCAATATTATCGAATCGATCCCAATAGCCTCGTGAAACACCTCGGCCTGGTGAAGAGCATTTTGCCCCGTAGTGGCATCAATAATCAGTATTTTCCTGTAACCATCGGTGCCCATCTTGTTCTTGATCACACGATCAATTTTCGAGAGTTCCCGCACCAGGTCTTGTTTGGTGTGCATACGGCCAGCCGTATCAGCAAGGACCAGCTCCGTCCCCTTGGCTCGGGCACTTGAAATCGTGTCGAAAATGACAGCGCCCGGATCGGCGCCCGGCACCTGACTAATCACGGCAAGACTCAATCGCTCACCCAAAACCTTGAGTTGATCAATAGCAGCAGCTCGAAAGGTGTCTCCGGCACTCAGAAGTATCCTCTCGATACCGTGATGGCGTCTGTAGTAATCGGCCATCTTGGCGATGGTAGTTGTTTTTCCGACTCCATTGACACCCAGTATCAGAAAGAGATTCAACCGGCCCTTCTCCGGAATCAGTGATGATACAACCAGCGAATCGCGCAGAATATCCTTTAACTCCGATAGGATACCCTCCCTCGACTGAAGCTGGCTCTTCTGGACCCGCTGACGCAGCGTATCCACCGTTTCCATTGCAACCAGGGGCCCCAGATCCCCTTCGATTAGAATATCTTCTAATTGCTCATAGAACTCATCATCCTGTTTTTTCAGGCCGAATAAGCTCTTGAGCCTGGCTCCGAGTCCAACTCTGTTGCCCATTAATATTCCCCTCTAATCCAACTCCACTGATTGCTGGCTGGTATAATTAACGAAATCAACATACTCCAGCATGTTGAGAAACATTTTCACGAAGAGTGTTACACTTATAAATAGGGTGACAAAATAGCCGGCATAGGTTAATTCCGTATTTCTGCGAAACTTGTTGTAGTCGTCTGATCCCATAACCGAGCTGTTGGCCGCGCGAGCGTTGTCAACAGCGTATCCATATAGAAATATGGGAATAGGAAGGGACACAGCCCAGATACCCAGAGATGTATAAAACGTATCTCGTTTTTTTTCCTGCCAGTAGATCTCGTCCAGTATCTGCTTTCTCAAATCAAAATCCAGAAGAGGGGGGGTCGATTCATCAATATCATAAACCAGATCCTTGAAGCCTTCCCTTTTGATGAGGAGCCGCTGGTCCGGATAGAGGAGATCCAACTCGAGCGGTGTGATGCCGGACCACTGAGAGTCGAGATAAACGTCAGCCCCCTGTGGGTTGGTATTGAGAGTTATTGCCAAAGTTTCCTTTTGCTGTAACTCGATACCGACAGTCTGATGCTCGTATGCAGAGAGCGTGTACTCTCTCCGCTCATCGGTATACCCCGAAGCCGTCACTGAAACCGTGGCTCTGCCCGGTCTCAAAAACCGCATTCTGGTCGTGCCAACGCCTCTAAAAGTATCATTAACGACTACAGAGCTCATTCCAGGCTGGGGCACGACTGTCAGACTGGCCCACTGACGACCCAGCACCTGCTCTGCCAAGCCATTAATTGCCTCATCCAGTAGTGTTTGAAGTTCCTCCGCCGACCCGCCTGATTCGTACGTGTAAACCTCCCTTCCCAATATGGTATTGAAACCGCGGATCTTCAGAAACAGATATCCTTGAATTTCCTCTATGGCGCCCCAAACAAGAAAATCTAAATCCTCTCGCCTGGCCAGGCCGAACGGGGAAAATTGGGGCGAGAAGAGCAGAGTGCCCATCCCATCGCCCTCTGCGATGACAATGGGTTTCTCCACCTTGACGACCACCTGCTCGTGCTTCAGCTCTTGCAGCCACCGGATGGCATCCTTGACGGCCGTCTTTTTTCGATCCAGCTCTACGAGGGTATTTCGCGTCGCCTGTGGATTATAAGGATCCGTATCCCGGCTTAGAAGCAACTCCTTCTCTTCCTGTTCTATCTCCTGCAAATCCTGGAGGTGGCTGTGTATCTGTGTCTTAATGATTTCCCGCCGGTGGGCATCGATCTCTTGAGCATCGAGACGATGTACATCCAGGGATCTCAAATCTTCTCGAAGTAGAAGTGGAACAGAGTTCAACAGGTAGCGATGCTCCTTCGCGACCGCTACCGCCTGAAAAGACGAGAACCCCACTGTCCAGTTTTCTCTTGTCTCTTCGGGAACGGTCTTTAACAGAGACAGAGAGTCATCCCAGAGCACACTTTCCTGTGCCCGAGCAAGCTGGAAAGGTGAGATCAACAACAGAAGAAAGCAAAGCTTAGTTATTCTGGGACCAAGCAAATTTTAGATACTCCTCGACAAAGGAATCCAGTTCGCCATCCATAACTGCCTGAACGTTGCCTGTCTCCAACTTTGTTCTATGATCCTTGACCATGGTATACGGTTGAAACACATAGGATCGTATCTGATTTCCCCACGAGATATCTTTTTTCGTTTTTTCCAGCTCTTTCCGATCCTTATCCCTTTCTTCCTTGTAGTGCTCGTAGAGCCTCGATTTGAGAACCTTCATCGCCATGGCTTTGTTCTTGTGCTGACTCCTCTCATTCTGGCATTGGACAACGATACCCGTTGGGAGATGCGTAAGCCTAACGGCTGAATCCGTTTTGTTTACATGCTGTCCACCGGCTCCCTGCGCTCGATAGGTATCTACGCGCAGCTCATCTGGATTGATTTCAACTTGTATGTCATCTTGGAGCTCAGGTAGACAGAACACCGAAGCGAAAGATGTATGACGTCGGTGATTCGAGTCGAAGGGCGATATTCGAACCAGCCGGTGGATACCCGACTCGCCCTTGAGATAGCCGTACGCGTATTCCCCCACAACATGAACCGTCACCGATTTGAGCCCTCCCTCTGCTTCGAGGAAATCGACGATCTCTGATTTCAATCCATGACGCTCTATCCAGCGTGAGTACATCCGCAGCAGCATACTGACCCAATCACATGCTTCGGTGCCTCCCGCCCCTGAATGGATTGTGAGAAACGTTGAGCTGGAGTCATGCTCACCAGAAAAAAACTCAAGCACTCGAATGTCCCGATACTTTTTCTCTAGCTGCTCGAGAGAGTGCTCTATATCTCCTTCGAGGGTTACGTCCTTTTCCTCGACGGCCAGTTCGAACAGATCGACGAGATCCTGAAATCCAGGCCTCAGCGTGAGCCAGGGATCGAGGCGGTTCTTTTTCTTTTTAAGCCGGGCGAGAACCTCTTCGGCTCTTTCGCGGTTATTCCAAAAATCGGGATGAGCGGATTCTTTTTCTAATGCAGAGATCTCCGTCTGCAGTTTTCCGGGGTCAAAGATGCCTCCAGGTTTCTTCTATTTCATCGCCTAAGGTAGTGATCCTGGTCTGAAAATTTTCTAACAACATTAGCCTCCTCGAACACTCAAAACGAACACCGGCTTTGACGCAGTCGCGGATCGATGCACTAGCCGGCTGTGATGACTTTGAACCTCCGCCATTTTTTTTCTTTCAAAGCCGTAATTGCCAGAGTCCCATCGATGGGGAATTGGTATAGACGTATAACATCAAATGAGTCGGTAACACGGTCTAGGTCTCTCTTCAAACGATTCAGCGATATGTCGCTAATCGAAGTGGACTCATGTACATCCTGCAGCACCATCTTAAATCCGTACTGACGAAGTAGGTCGAATATCGCAAGCCTGTGATCGTCCGATGAGCATTCGCACGTAACCGCTACAAACACGGACCTAATGTAATCTCTTGCTCATCATCTGTCAAACCCTTCAATGTGCCTTCTTTTTCTATGGACAAAATTGACAAAAGCCGATTAGTATAACGAGATGACTAAATTTGCCATGCTATTTCTCCTCTTTTGCTCAATTGTAACGATTGGAGCCCAGTCCTCCGATGTGACGACTCATAGGGACGTGGTATTTGCGCCATTTGTTTCACGGCTCAAGGCAACAAAGCGAGAATCCAGTGTTGTGCTCACCTGGCGGGATTCTCCTGATATCCAGGGCATCAACCGCGTGTACAGATATACTTCAGAGATAACTGACAAGAACATTGACCGATCTCTGCAATTGGCGCGAATCGGCCATGGAAAACAATCCTATATCGATTACCCGCCGGACACACAATCCTATTACTATGCCGTGATCGTCGAGTCTGCGGAAGAAGAAATCTACAACATCTTCATTCCTTTCAGGAACAAAACCATCGTTCCTGTGAAGATCAAATTTATAGGAGCCCCGGAACTTCTAGCGGCCAGGATAAGCGATATCCGGGCGGAGGGCTCTACCGAAGGAATCAACATCAGCTTTGCAAGTGACAAGCCGAACCGGGATCTCATGCTCTACCGCAGCGATTCCCAGCTGGAGAGTCTGAGCGATCTGCTCAACGCCGTCTCCTGGGTCTTGATCGAGGGAACAACCAGGTATCATGACATACCTCCTGCTGGAATAGGATTCTATTACGCGGTACTGGACGCTGAGCTGGTAAAAGCCGGGAAACTCAATTTAGTACTGGGCGAAAACTCCACGCAATTCCCGGTTCAGGTGCCTTTGGAAATGGCCGAGAAGGTAAAAACACCTGATAGCGAAACCTCCACCCGTATCATGCCTCTTCCATATCTCATCCTCAGCAAAGAGGTGAAGACAGGTGATGAGCTCAAACCTTCTATTCATCTTCCCCGTAGAGTAGAGCTGAAGCAGGCAACCTCAAAAGCCGTTGGCGAAATTTTGGCTGATGCGCCGCTTCTAAAAAAACCACAGATGAAGGTCGTCCTTCTCGATTTGGACCAAACCGATAATCCCACCGGCGAGGAGTACATCCTGCAGTCCATTCTCCAGAAACATCTCCTCTCTGATCGTTACTCCCAGGCTGAAACAGAGCTTATCAATTTTTTGCATGTGCGACGAAAGCGTGAGATCGAAGTACGGGCTCACTTTTATCTCGCGCAGAGTTACTATTTTCAAAGACGGTATCGTAAGGCTCTCACGGAGTTTCTCGTGGCTCAAGATGAGTACTATAAAGAGGTGAGGCACTGGGTCGACGCCTGCTTCGATAGGATAACCTCCGAATAACAGACACGAACAATCGACCAATCTCGACACGGTGATCGCGATTCACAAGACTTTCTCCCCAAAATTACAGGATAAGAACGAGAGGATCAATGCGAGTTCTAAAATTCGGTGGCACGTCATTGAGAGATGCGGAATGGATCAGTAAGGCGTTAAATATCGCCGAAGCTCAGTTGGACGAAGGAGTCGTCCTCGTCGCCTCTGCCATGGCAAAAACGACAAACCGTCTTCAGGAAATTGCCTGCCGGGCAGAGGAGGGTGACTTCGAGAGAGCCGAATATCTGATCAAAGATCTCGAATCATCTCATCTGGTGACGGCTAAAGATCTTCTCAAAGGTGATCTACTCAACGCATGCAGCAGTGAGCTCAACTGGCTTTTTGCCGAGCTGAGCTCTGTCGTGAAAGGCCTGTCTCTCCTCAAAGAACGAACTTCTAGAAGCAACGATCTGATTCTCTCGTTTGGAGAACGTCTCTCCACAGTCATCGTAGCCAATACAGCAAATATCCGGGGCATGGAAACTCATCTACTCGATTCCCGGACTTTTATGAAGACCGATGACAACTTCACACAAGCTAATTTGATAGACGATTTAACCTACAGACTTATCAGGGAACAGATAGATCCTCGTCCGAATCTGCTTATTGTTACTCAGGGATTTATTGCCTCCACACATGACGGTACGACAACGACCCTGGGGCGAAACCAGTCGGATTTCACGGCAATCATTATCGGTGCGGCGCTGAGCGCCGAAGAGGTACAAATCTGGACAGACGTAGACGGGATAATGACTTCTGATCCGCGACTGGTAAGCAGAGCTTCCACTATTGGGACCATAAGCTACCGGGAAGCCGCCGAGCTTGCCCATTTCGGCGCCAGAGTCATCCATCCCTCCACGATTCAACCCGCCGTCACACATAGAATCCCCATCCATGTCAGGAATACCGGAAATCCGGAAGGCCGGGGTACGAAAATTGTTCCAGGCTTTCCTTCGGAGGGGCCAAAGGCAATTACGTTCAAGAGGGATATCACTGTCATCAATATCACCTCCGCTCGAATGCTGATGGCCTACGGATTTCTCAAGGCAATCTTTGAAATATTTGAAAGGTACGAAACTCCGGTTGATCTGATTGCGACTTCAGAGGTGTCGGTCTCGATGACCATTGACGATCCTGTCAATCTTGACCTGATAACCCGGGATTTGAAAGAGCTCGGCATCGTTAGCGTCGAGAATGATCAGTCCATTATCTGCCTCGTCGGACAGGATCTTTGGAAGAACTCTGAAATCATCTCGCGTGTCTTCAGTACACTGCAACGAGTCCCCATTCGGATGATATCTCTCGGATCCTCCGATACAAATCTCTCTCTCGTTGTTCCCCAGACCGAGGTGGAAAAGACCGTCAAATGCCTCCATAAAGAGTTTTTCGAAAAATAGTGCTCCCTGTTGATTGAAATTAATGTATCTTGTACTTACAAAGAGTGAGCCGCAAAGCATGGATATACAGTTTATAAAGTTGCACAGCTGCGGTCGGGATTTTATCCTCCTGGATACCATTAAAAACACCTCTCCGGAGGAGAATACCCGCGAATCTCTCTCAAAGGCCATATCGCATCGTTACTTCGGTGTCGGTGCCTTCGGTTTCCTTATCCTTAACGAGGGAACCGAGGCGCCTATCGAGATGCAAATGTTCGAATCGGATGGCATCGAGTCCGAGCCCGGACCGGATGCTTTGCTCTGCTGCGCACGCTACGCATTCGACGCGGGATTGCTGGGTACAGAAAACAGCCACATTCAGGCGCAAAACCATAACTATCACGTCGAGATGATAGACAACGAAAGCATTATGGTCGAGCTGGGACCACCCTACCACTGGCAAGATTCACAAGAGCTGAAAGAGCAATCGAATCTCGATGTCGACGAGACGATTACCGTGGGAAATAAAGACTGTACCATCACACCACTGGATTTTTACGGCCTTCACTCGGTGGTCTTTGATACCGACAGTCCATTCAACTTATCGCGGGTGGGCCGACGATTAGCTCGGCATCCCGCATTCTCCCACCCTCCTATGGTTGAGCTCGTTCGAGTCTACAGCCGCGAAGAGTTAAAGGTGCGTGTTTGGAGCTCTGATTCGGGAGAGCTGTACTCATCTGCTGCGGGAGACAGCGCCGCAGTAGTCGCTTCGGTTATCCATGGATTCACGGATCGAGATGTTCTGGTTCATAATAAGGGCGGGGACATCTTCGTGAAATGGGAAGAAATCAAGAACCATATTTTTGTTACGAGCTCGGTGGAGTACTCATTTATCGGGACATTTTACTGGGACACTGAGGAGGAATCGCTTGGATAGGATCTTTGACCGGCTTGGTAAAGTACTTCTCAGTTGGTTAAGAGTTTCCTCGGACAATACCAGCTCCACGACCGATCCCCACATGCAAGAAGCCTGGAATGAGCTTAACGCCTATCTAAACGGGGAAGAGGGTTACCATTCGCAAGGAAGGTCTCGATATTCGCAATTCAATTCTCAAAGAGACAGGTCGCAGGATGATGATACCCGAAGGAGAAATGAACATGCGAGTCAGGGGAAGAATGAAAATCTGAGAGAAGATTACGCAAATCTCGAGGTGCCCGTAGGTGCCTCTTTCGAGCAAGTCAAACGGTCTTACAAGAAAATGCTGCGCCGATACCATCCCGACAGACACTTTACAGACCCTGAGAAACTCAAACTGGCAACAGAAATCACAACGAAGATCAACGAATCATATAACAGAATCAAATCCAGGGATCAGAGATCCAGGGATCATCACGCTTGACATCGGCATTGCATTGTCCTATGTTTGAAACAATCGTATGAAGATATGACGAACTTCTTGGTGTTATTCGCGGCAACCCTGGCAGCTCTGTTGTGCAGCCTGTTACTGATGCCTGTCGTCATTCGACTTTCCCACCGTAAAAAGTGGTATGATATCCCGGACAAGAGGAAGATTCATACTGGCCTGATTCCGAGACTTGGCGGCATGGGAATGTTTCTGTCGGTTGTCGTCGTCGCTATTCTCTCCTCGATTCTGTATCTCCATTTAGCCGGAGGGAGGGGATTTCTAGAGTTCCGATACCTTTCGGTTTTTGCGGGATTTGCACTCATTTTCTGTGTTGGTCTATACGATGACTTTCGCAATATCCGGGCTTTGCCCAAGCTGTCGATTCAGATTATGGCAGGCGCAGCTATAGTGGCAGGTGGTTTCACAATCAGCAAACTCCCGCTACCGTATATCGGAACGATCTCCCTCGGCATTTTTGCCTATCCTGTTACAATTCTTTGGCTCGTCGGAATCTCAAACGCACTCAACCTTGTGGACGGCATGGATGGATTGGCAGGGGGTATTGCGGCCTTTGCGGCGATTTCCATGGGGATTATCGCGGTGATTCAACAACAGGTGGTCACCGCAATGTTGGCCTTTATTCTTTTCGGCAGCATCGTAGGATTCCTCGCATTCAACTTTCCACCAGCTAAAATCTTTATGGGCGACTGTGGAAGTCTCTTTCTAGGCTTTGCTCTGGCCGTTATTCCTCTCATGGGTATCTCCAAGGCAGCGTCTTTCAGCGCCCTTATAATTCCGATCACTCTTCTGACCATTCCGATCATAGATACCTTTGCGGCAATTATTCGTCGGCTGCGTGCCGGGCGATCCATAGCTTCACCTGACAAGGATCATATTCATCACAAGCTTCTGGATATGGGATTGAACGAAAGAAAAATACTCTTTTTCCTCTACGGCTTCTGTTCCTATTTAAGCATCGTAGCTATTACATCCGTAGTACTTCCCCGTGAGACGAACGTCTACTTCATCCTTGTCGTCTGGGTGGGGAGTCTGCTGGGTTACTACTTCCTGGATTTCATCAAAGAAAAGAAACAGACATCCTCCAACGCTGAAATACAAGAGAAAGACTCATCTGCGTCGTAAATCTCTGATTACCAGTCTACCCATTTGTCTCTAGACCATACTCCTGAATCTTTCTGTGAAGGGTCTTCCGGCCAATGCCAAGAACCGAGGCGGATTTGCTCTTGTTGCCCTTGTTCTGATGGAGGGTGACGGTGATCAGCTCCTTTTCCGCATCCGCCAGTGATGTGCCCATAGGAATTTTAATATAGTTGCCGTCGGAGCTACTCTGTATCGATGGAGGAAGATCATCCCCCACGATGATATTCGATTTGCACATGACCACTGCGCTCTCGATACAATTCCTGAGCTCCCTCACGTTACCGGGCCAGGAGTGGTTATAAAGGGTCATCATCGCTTTAGAATCTATGCCCTCGACAATCTTGTCATTCTCTCTTGCCAGTTCTTTGATGAACGCCGAGACCATCATCGGAATATCCTCTTTCCGCTCACGGAGAGGGGGAATATCGATGTTAACAACATTCAATCTATAAAAGAGGTCTTCTCTGAAAAATCCGTCGGCTATCGCTTCCTTGAGCTTCCTGTTGGTAGCAGCGATGATTCTTACATCCACCTCGAGAGTCTCTTCCCCTCCGACCCTCTCGAACTTCTTTTCCTGCAGAACGCGCAGGATCTTAATCTGAACACTCTGATTGATTTCACCTATCTCGTCGAGCAAGAGGCTACCCATATGAGCAAGCTCGAATCGTCCCCGTCTTCTGTCTACCGCACCGGTAAAGGCGCCTTTCTCATGGCCAAAGAGCTCGCTTTCGAGCAGAGTCTCCGTAAGTGCAGCACAGTGGACCTTAATGAGTGGTTTCTCTCGTCTGGGAGAATTGTAGTGGATCGCATCCGCGATGAGCTCTTTGCCCACACCACTCTCCCCCGTAATGAGCACCGATGCCTTTGTAGGTGCCACCTGCTTGACCACCTCGTAGATCTTTTTCATCGAGCTGCTCTTCCCAATGATGTTCGCAAACTGGCTTTTCCTTTCCAGCTCCGCCTGAAGGGCCCGATGCTCGAGCACCAACTCTCGATTTGAGAGAGCTCGCTTAACAAGAAGAGAGAGGCGATCAAGATTGACCGGTTTTGTTAGAAAATCTTAAGCCCCATCTCGCATGGCGTTTACGGCGGCCTCGATGGATCCATGGCCTGTGAGAATGATATCAGGAACCGTTGGGTAAGATGCCGTCATCCTTTTCAGGAGCTCCTCTCCGCTGAGTCGAGGCATCTTCAAATCGGCGATAATGAGGTCGACATCGGAGGTTTCAACTCTCCCGAGAGCCTCCTTACCATCGGGGGCAAGAAATACGTTGTAACCATCCAGCTCGAGGGATTTACCGAGTCCGACACGGATATTTTTTTCATCATCAACGACAAGAATATTAAACCTCATACTGCTTCTCCCCCTTAAATCCGATCAACCGCTTCTCGCCCTGCGGAATGGGAAAGCTAATCGTAAAAGTCGTCCCCTCTCCATACTTCGATTTTACCGATATCTCTCCGTTGTGCTCTTTGATGATCTTAAAGACCAACGGCAATCCTAATCCTGAGCTGAAATCCTTGGTAGTAAAATATGGCTCGAATATCTTGCCCATTGTTTCCTGCTCAATACCCTCACCGTTGTCCGTGATCTCCACCAGAACCATATCGCCATTGCTGCGGGTCCGAATATTGAGCTCGCCGCCGTCGGGCATCGCGTCGAGAGCGTTTTTGATCAGATTGAGCAACGCGTGCTTAACGTACTTGTCATCCAGATGTATCTTTGGAGTTTCATGCAAATCCACGGCAATACTCACATTCGCCTCTTCGAGCTCGAACTTCATGAAATCTAACAAATCCCGAATAACCCCATTGATGTCCTGTGCAACAAGCTTTGTGTCCATCGGCCGCACTGAGAAAAGAAAATCCACAACAGTCGTGTTGAGTCGATCGACTTCCTCATTGAGCACATCCAGATATTCACTCAGTTTTTCCGTCGCAACCATTTCCTTACCTTCCATCTCCTTCTGCATGAGTTGAAGATGAATACTCATGGAGCCCAGCGGGTTTTTTATCTCATGAGCAACTCCGGCTGCGAGTGTGGTAAGGGAAGCCAGGCTTTCGGCTCTTCGCAGACGAGCCTCCTTGCCCTTTTTTTCTGTCACGTCTTCGACATGGATCAGACTGCCTTGAATTGCACCGTCCCGAACAAGAGGCATGATGCTGTAGGATACAATTCTGCCGGTCCCGTCTTCGAGAACGAAGGTCCGATCCCAAATTGTTTCCTGTGCCTTGAGCTCCTCCCTCACGAAATCGGCTATCTCCTGATCATCGATGGTTTCCCACAGTGGTCTCTCCATGAGATCTCCAGGTATAAAAGGTATGAATCTCTCAGAGGATTTGTTGAACATTAAAATGCAGCCGTTTATGTCGGTAACCACGACCCCATCAGACATGGAGTCCAGAACCATCTCCAGGAGATCGTTTTCGCTGGAGATATCCCCTACGATAGCCCGAATTTTATCCGGATCCATCTTCTCGAGTTTTTCCAGAGCTCTCTGGATGAACCGTTTCATATCGCTTCCCTCATTCCGTAAAAAAGACTCTCCAAGACGAGAGATGGATTTAGGTTCATTACACTCATCTGTCTCAAACGACTCTGTAAGAGATTGGCCCACCGCTCGATGCGATCCATGTCAAGCGGAGCTTGACTTGCAACCTGCGGTTGACTTGCAAGCGGAGCTTGACTTGCAACCTGCGGTTGACTTGCAAGCGGAGCTTGGCCGCCCGCTGCGTGTTCGTACAGCTGCGAACGGAGCAGAATCAGAAGCTCCTCTCCAAAGCTCTCCAAGTATTCAACGGCCGGCCTGCCCTTAAGTTTATCCTTCATCTCTTCAACAAGCGCCCCAATATCATCCTCTCCGCCCAGAATCATGCTCATAAACCTTTTCGCCACCTCTTTTAACTCGGAGGGATTGATACCCTTCCACGCCAAGAAGTACTCCCGTAGGTTGCTGTAGGCCCCTTCCTCCTTGAATATCCTGCTTAACACATCGATCTGCTCACCGGCGGATCGTTCATGAAAGGCATAGGATCGCAACCTGGAGAGAACAGTTTGGATGAGCAGACCCTTTCGTGTGGTCAGCAGCAGTAGATATGTGTCTTTAGGTGGTTCCTCGAGTATTTTGAGCATTGCGTTACGCGATCCCTCCTGCATTTTATCGGCATTTTCCAGTATCACGATCTTTCGTCTCGAGGGATTGGACAGATGGGACCACTGACACATTGCCCTGATCTGATTGATGGGAACGTTCTCAGCAGGCAGATGCGCAGCCAAATCTCCACAGAGCGACACGATGCGTTCGAGCTCTCTCTCCAGGTTTTTCACGCCCGATAGCTCTCTTCCCGGTATGAGGGACTCCAGGGATTGCTGAAGCTCGATAACGCCGGTCAACGCCGATTTAATCCGGCTACCATCATATTCCCACAGTATCGGATCGAATCGCCGCAGGAGCTTCCTGACAGAACGGATAAAGAGGTACTGGGATTCGATCCTGAGATTTCTCCGAAGAACATCAGCAGAGGCAGGTATCTCGAGGGAGAAGTAACGCGGTCCGAGCAGCAGAATACCCGGATGCACCAGCTGTCTGTTTTGCTCACAGGAGCTGCAGCCGCAGCTCCACTCCCCTCTATCCTTCTCGCATAGCAGCACCCGCGCTACTTCCAGCGCCGCTGAGAGTTTTCCGGAGTAAACGGGGCCGTGAAAGAGAAGAGCCGGGGGCAGCAAACTCGATTCGAGCTCTTCCCTCAAAACGCTCACTGTCTCTCTCTGACCAATGATGTTCTCTAACATCGATACTTGCTCTACCAAAGGAACGTTGTCGATTTGAGTAAGGCAAAGAATGCCAGGACGAATCGCTCTTGATAAATATAATAGCGTATCGATTCGAATACTATCAACATCCCTCTAAAATACACCGGATTATAAGAATCCGCGTGGGCGACTGAGCCCTGGCGAGGATACGCC
>SDBV01002013.1_pt1 | contig 30426 bp, 34 predicted proteins | sample 2277081 | NCBI WGS metagenome assembly SDBV01 (sample SAMN10402039, study PRJNA504765) | marine sediment metagenome | isolation source: marine sediment core GS10_PC15, 223 cmbsf | place: Arctic Ocean: Southern Knipovich Ridge | collected 2010 | reverse complement strand
AGGATCCGGCTTGGATGAGGACAACGTTTTGAACACGTCTGCGGGTGAAACCGTTCAGGGTTCGAGTCCCTGCCTTTCCGCCACAGTTATACACCGCAACAGTGCTCCTGAGAACTGGGAATCGGACTCCTCGTATGTCTACATAGGAAGAGGATCCAAGTGGGGTAACCGGTGGCTAGCGCCTCCGTTGACCCGGCGCGAAGCGGTCGAGAGGTATGAGAAGGATATTTTGGAGGACGGTAGGGTAGAGAAACTGGAGGAGTTGCGAGGCAAGATTCTCGTTTGCTCCTGTGCTCCGCATCAATGTCACGGAGACATACTGGTAAAATGGCTAGAAAAAAGATAGTCTTCACAAACGGATGCTTTGACATCCTGCATGTAGGTCACGTTCGCTATCTAGGGCAGGCCCGTTTAATGGGCGACACCTTGATCGTTGGCCTCAACACTGACCGCAGTTTCGAGAGTGTTAAGGGACGCAAGCCCTACACGCCTGAGGACGAGCGTCGCGAGATGCTGGAGGCCCTGTGGGCTGTGGACGAAGTGATACTCTTTGACGAAGGGACTCCGCTGGAGCTAATCAACAAGATCAGGCCAGATATTCTTGTGAAGGGGTCAGACCACGATCCAAAGACCGTCGTGGGCAAGATGTTCGCCGGAGAGGTCAGGTGTATAGATGTCGGAGCCGACGTTCATACGACCGACATCATCAAAAAAATCAAGGAGTCCTCTGATGCCTAGTCTTATCCCCACACTTAGACAGCGCTTGTCCGCACGGTGGGCATCGTGGAGACTAACCGCTAAAGAATATAATCCTCTTGATAGTCCTGCGTTCACGATGTTTCTATCTTTTGTGTGCGTGATAGTTGGCTTGGGTTGCATGATGTACCTGATCGCGCTGTTTGTAGTCATGGCCCCCGGACCTTAGTCGGGCGATTTCCAGAGTCAGGATTTACTTGCTGCTCAATAGCTCCATACCCACGGGCGCGGGGCATGTCCGCCCGGCGGCAAACGATCAAGATGAATGAACCTGCCAGAGTGTGTGCCGTTCTGTTTGATGCCTATGCCCGTAAATCCCAATTCCGGCGCTAGTTTCAAGATATTGAAGGCTTTTACGCCGCTGGCTCCGATATCCACAGTCAGGTTATCCTCCGTTATGATGGTATGTGGTCCGGTTAGGCCGGTGGACGAGACGCTGGCGTTGTGTTCAGGGCATCGGTAGCCACTGGTAATATGGATTGGGGCGTTGAGTGCAACCCGCAGTTTCTCTAGTTTCCAGATTGCGGCGTCAGAGAAATTCATCTGTTCGCAACCGCATGTGCAGCGTAGTTCGTCTTCATTAAAATGCGGCGTGATTTGTCTTCCGCTCATATCGTTCTCCTTCATTTGAATTCCTAAGATTTTGGCCAGCCATAATAAGAACCTCATGGAAGCTATGGTCTCGGGTTCTGTGTGTAGTCGATCGACAGACCCTTCTGCATGCACAGGTCAACGACTTTCTGGAAGAGCTGGTCTGTGCTTTCGTGGGCAGTGCTCTTGTCGATCGCTTGTAGTACACCCTCAAGACCCATGAGCCACATAGGAGGCCCATCCACAACGACGGCACCGTGCTTCTCGAATCTATGACTGCGCAATGCCTGGATCGCGGGACTGACATCGGGGAACAGAGGAGACATCAATACGATTCTGTTTCCAGGGTCCCCCTTTGGGTCAATCGCAATGGCCAACTTCTGATTGGGAATCAGAGGTTGTACCTGCTTCTGTAGCATGTCGTTGTCCGACTTTACGGGGAAATATTTTTCATTCGGTGGTCCGTCGGCACCCGGAAAAGGATCGTGTCCCATGTCGTGAGTCTTCCTTTCGTTCCTGTGCTTCGTGCTGGGTCCTATAGTGGGTCCGCCTCCTCCCCACTCTGGATTGTAGTCCTTGGGGAAGATGGTCTCAATGTTCATCAGTTCCTCGATAGTCCTAGCGGACTCGGAAACGTCTTCAACTACTTCTCGGGGTAGGTCCATCGAGAGGAAGCCGGGTTTCTTACCCGTGTAGTCGTAATCTATCTTTTCTCGACTCTTGTCGAATCCTTTACCTGTTCGATTCTTGTAGCTGTGAGAACCCGGTCCCAGAGGAACCTCTCCTTCTACAGATTCGGAGGGACCGACACTGGTTTGGTTTTTTTCTTTGTTGGTGATCTCCTCTCCAGACTCCCTCTTCGTGTAGTAATGAGGATCTGTGTCTAGATTACGTTCTGCACGATTCATCGCTTCCTTTTCATCACCCTCTTCGTGCTCGATGCCAAGCTCCAGTTCATGCTGATCGTAGTTGGAGTCTAGGGCAGCTTCGAATCTGTTCCCGGGGTCACCGGGAAGGTTCACTACAGGAAAAAATCCACTGGGCTTGGGCTTGCCCTGAGGTCGGATCATAGGTGCTCTATCTAGTCCTCCGCCTCCTGGGTGTCTCTGGAATCCGGGTTCGGAGCCACCACGCATGGGAGAGGGGTTCGGATCGGGAGAAGTTAGAAGATGGTTGGGCGGCTCATCCCAGGGGAAGAATCCTGGCATCTTGTTAGCCGGTGGATGTGTGACCGGGAATTCAGCAGGCTGCCCGGGAGGCATTTCTTCGCTGGTAGTACCGCCTCTCCGTATCGCATTTGGCTCTGGTGTTACCCCTGTCCATTGCTCTTCATCCGTAGGCGGACCTTCGGGAGGTGCCATAGGGTTCTCGCTGCCATCGTATGGGAGTGAACCACCGAAACCGTCTCTGGCTCCCTTTTCTCCGGGCTCTGTATGACGTTGCGACCACTTGGTGCCCACGTCGAACCAGCGCGGTTGAAACTCCAAAGATCTCTTGTGCTCTCGGGCGGGCTCAGCCGTGACAGACGCTAGGCCGGGGTGGTGTGTACGTGTTCCACTCTTTTGCGGCCAGTCGAAGTCGTGCCACAAGGCTCTGTCTGCCTCGTCCGACTCCGGGTGCGTCTTAAACTCGCTGGGTCCCATAGTGCTGTCCGTCACTCCCTTTTTCCTCATTTCATCGTACTTCCCGTCATAGCACTCTTCTCCCGGACGAATATGACTGTCGCCGCAGTCTAGTTCATTTTTATCACCGCTGCCCATGTGTTCTACGAATTTCTTGGCTAGTTCGATGATCTTGTCGGCATCTTTCAGTCCGGTCTCGTCCTCGATGTGTCTGGTTAGCTTCAGGAACTTACCCATCTCGGGACCGGGCTCGAAGCCTCTCTGAATCAGGTCGCGTCCCTTGACCGTATCATCCAGAGACTTTTGTCCGTGGGGAGTGGCCTTTAGAACATATTCGTTCGCTTCCTGCATGAACTTGTCTTGCAAGGTAGTGTCACGTCGTATCGCTTTCTCAGTGGTACGACCCAGTGTGTCGGACTTGGAGACGGCAACCAGCAGTTCGAAGCTCACACCTGCCTCGTTCAGCACGCGAGCCAGTCTTCGGTAGCCTCCCCCTTTTGCGCGCTCGGCCATTAGCACGGGGCGCAAATGGGTCGATACCAAGGTAGCCACTTGGTTGGTCAAGTCCTTGGGAGCCTTCATCCTGTTCATGAACTCTCGGGCCGGAGCCTCTCCGCCCTCTTCGTGACCCAGGGACTTCACCCTGCCATCGCCTAGATCCTGAGTGAACTCGGGCTTCCCAAAGTCGTGGCACAGGGCTCCGAACATGAGAGGCATATCGAACGCAGGATCGCCTGTACGTTGGCGTGCTGCCTCGTCTAGTACCATATTCGTGTGAATATAGACATCGCCTTCGGGGTGGTGGTCTTTGTCCTGGGGAACTCCTTGCAGGGCCTCGATCTCCGGGAAGTAGCGAAGGAGGTTAGCCTGACGCAGAGTGTCGATGCCCTTCGAAGGTTTCTTGCCCTTTAGGAGCATTTTCGTGAACTCTGTGAAGACTCTTTCCCCTGGAAGCTGCTCAAGCGGCTGTGAGGCCACAAGTTGGAGAGTCTGTGGTTCTACCTCGAAATCGAAGCGAGCTGCGAACTGGGCCACCCTGAGGGCTCGGAGAGGGTCGTCAGAGAAGGTGTTGGGATCAGCGGCCCGCAAAATGCCGTTTTTGATGTCCTCCACGCCCCCCAGCGGATCAATAATCTGGCCGGTTAGGGGGTCTTTGCTGAGGGCGTTGATGGTCAAGTCTCGGCGTTTGGCCGCCTCTTCTACGGTCATGGTGGGATCGGGCGTCACGTCGAAGCCCTTGTGCCCCTCACCGGTCTTCTTCTCCCTCCGAGGCAAGGCCACATCCCAGTCAAGCTCCTGAATGTTCAAGACACCGAATTGCTGGCCGACTTCTTTGACGTTTCCGAATCGCTTTAGGATCTCGTTGACCTTCTCCATCTCCAGGCCGAAGACCTCGAAATCGAAGTCCTTAGAGGGCAGGCCCAGGATCTCGTCGCGCACGACTCCACCGACAAGGTAAGCCTTGCCACCCGCTTGCTCGACTGCACGAGCAAACGCCTGGACCATCGCATCGCTTTCAGCCTCTATTCTCATCTAGGTCTCTTTAGGAAAACAGTTCGAATGAATTCACTGTCGATGTGCTTCGTAACGTCTGCATCTGAGCCCAATTGAACTACCGATGTGGTGACTCCCTCCAGATTCACCGGGAGCGGTGTAGTATCATCGGTCTCAAGAATTTCTCCGTCGAGGGTGATTTGCATCAAGGGTGCTGTATTGCTCCACTCTACCACCACTTCTGAGATGGCCCCGCTGACCCAGTTAGGGATTGTAGAGGTCGTCAGGAGCATAGTGGTAGTATCGTCTGCAATCAGGAATGTAAGTGTGCCGGTGGCGTCTACTCTCAAAGCAGTACCGTTCAACAGTGTCCCCGGTGACCGGCTGTCGTAGATGTACTTTTCTTCAGTGGGGGTACCCTGGAAACCAATGGCCATGCTGATGACCACTGCACCCTCTTCCAAGGCAAACGGAACATCTGGTGCGTAGCTAAGGTTATCCTTGACCCTAGAACCGTCAGACAGAACTTGGCTGGTTGCGAACGGCGTCTGGGTTAGGCTGGGCAACGCCGTAATTAGAGTGACGAAATCTCCCTGCTCCACGGAACCTAGTTGTAGTCTCCAAGTGACCTTCTCGGTAGAGGGAGGGTAATTGGATACACCGTAGGGGCTGGCTGATATGCTGAACGGTCTCACTGGTCTCGCGTTGAACATATCGTCTACACTCAATGCCTGTGACATTGAAGTAAGCTCGCGATCAGCGAAGTCGTAGAATGTGAAGATCAACTTGGCATCGGTAATGTCGGTTGTCTCGGTATCTTTAGTCATTCCAGCGAGGATAGACAGGGCGATAGGCTTGGTAACGTCAAAAGCAATTGGAGTTGCTATTCCGATGGCGGCGGTGTTGAACGGAGAAATAGATGTCGGTACAGCACCGTTTAGCTGCAAAGTCCATGCTTTGGCGTCAAAGCCTTCACTCTGGAGATTTGGTAGTTTGGTTGAGATGACAGCTATGCCGGGCGAGTCAACGAGACCGTAACCCGTAGGAATGCTGTTGACAGCTTGTAGGTATTGATTGTTGGGCAGAAGTTCGATAGCCGCCTGCTCAACAAATGTAGATGTGCCAAGTTCCCACGGTGGAGTGTCGATGGGATGGAACACAAGAACTCCGGTTTTCGGCAATAGACGATCTCCGCCACCCAGGTATGTTAGACTACCGGGTAACCTCTCGTCCGACTGAACTTCGGCCAATTGCTCGAATTGGATATCTGCATACACGGAATTGACTATTGTGGCGTCGGGGATGACAGTGTTGTCATCCTCCAATTCTGGGATGTGGTGTGGAGACTGATTGATGCCTTGTCCATCTCTCTGAGCTTCCTTATCGGTGTGCCAGGAACGGTTCTCTGTACCGCCAATTACCGAGGTAGAAGGATGGTCACTGAAGGTTCCTTCGTCCGGCAGAACAGTGGTTGTGACTTCAAGAGTACCTTGACCGGATATCACCACTGTGGCCCTAGCCTCAAGATTAACGTTTACAGCAGGGTTGATGAAGAAAATGGCGAAGAAACCGTCTGCATTTGCATACGTCTTATCGAAGTCTACGCTTTCGAGGGCGATCTCTTGGAGACCGGTTTCGGGTCGAGTGAAGACGTTAAATAGCTGAATGTGTGTTCTATCGTCACCCAATTCTGCTAATACGTCTTGGGGATGGTACAGGTTGTCGCAGATGTCAGTAACATACACCTGTACCTTGACAACATTGCTGTCCACGTTGTAGTGCGCCGCAATCTTTACATCTCGGGTCATAATATGTCACCACTAAAAAGGGCGGGCGGAGACCGCCCGCCCCTCAGATTCAGCTAGCTGACTGAATTACTCGGTCTTGCTTGTCTTGTCGTTCTTTGCAAAACCCCAGTTACCGCCAAAGATGTCAATCACTTTTCGGATTCTGGCAATCCGTGAGTCGCCCTTGGGGGAAGGAGTTAGAGCGGCCATAGCGGCAGCAGCCGTTACGGTCGAAGTCACTACCAGCCAGATAGCTATTTTGTTAGCAACCACCTGTTGCCAGAACTGGCTTAGTTCCTCCACCGCGTTCTCCCCTTACGGAGCCACAGTCTCAGTAGCGAAGAGGTCGATGACGGTCTGACTGATACCGAGATCGAAAGCGTAGTCTACCGCAACAGCCACGCCGATGATAACAGCCGTGACAATTTTGTTGTTCTTGATTTTGTCGATTGCGTTTTGAACAAATGCAGGCATTGTGTTCTCCTATGTTGATGAAAGTGCTCTTACCAGAGATAATCAGTTACAGGATTCCGATGTTGCTGAGAGTCTGAATGATATCTCCACTTTGGAAACTTTGAAGAGGAAAAGTGAACCGGTGCAAAGCCCGGAATCCCATAGGCTTTCCAGCAAAGACGCCGACCGGGGTGCTGGCTCGGACGAAGGCGACCTTGGCGGGGCTGACGTTGGAATCCATGAAATCCTTGAACCTGTTAATAGCCTCAGCCAGCATGGGCGCATGGTCGTAATCCAGGGTAACAGTTTGGCCAGAAAAGGCGAAGCCTAGATCAACTTCCATTAGATACTGAGCGTTCAGTCCGTACCACGCGGCAGCCAGTAGGACGAATGAGTTGAATTGAGATCCGGCGATGAAGCTCAGTTGCCAGCCGGTAAACGGATGAATTGTGTTGATGATTTCTAGACCTCGATCGAGATACTCAATTAGATCCGAATCCTCGTATGCTTGTACACGACCACGTTGCTTTTGGAACTTGTCAACGAGCTGCCGTAGCTGAACTGTCATGTTCAGTATTTGTCCAGTTACCGAGCGAACTAGCTGGAATTGGGTTTCTAGGGCAGCTTCGGAATTTTGTCGCATCTGCCAAAGTGCGATGTACGCTTGGTTGTTTTCTAGAAGTCCAGCAGCGATGTCGTAGTAGTAGAGAAAACTATCTCCATTGACAACTTCGGTTATCTGACCATTTGTTAAGGTTACAGTGTCTCCTGTGCCTTCGGGCGCAATAGCCAAGCATTTGTTGCTCTGGGTATTTCCAAGGACCACCTGTAGACTTAGAGAGCCGAAGTTTTCTAGGTCAATACGCTCTGTGCATCGAATCATTAAACGCATTTCTTGACCGGATAGAACGATGAAGCACTGGCTGCGGTCTTCCGTAGCAGTGACCTCGGTATCTATTACGTCGAACTCGTTGCTAATCTCGGACTGTTCATTCGTATTAGTGATGATGGATGCGCGAAACACGTACCGCTGATTAGGGTTCGATAGTGTCGCGTCATTGGGAACCGACCAGGAGGCGCTATATTCCCCCGGTCCTCCGTCTTGTTGCATTACTCCGCTTTGGATGGTGACTCCATTTAGGTCCAGAACCTCATAGGACGGGTAGAGAAGAGGGTCCTTTGGAATAAGCGGGGTAGCCTTTGATCCGTCTGTGAAGAAACCGACTCGGAACTTTCGTGTGGTGCCACGAGTAAGGATCCGGGGGTTATTTTCCTCTGTTGTAAGAAAAGCCATAGATTAGCCCCGTTCTCTAGTACGTTCGCGATTAGCCTTTTTGCACTCACCGCAGGTAGGTAGTTTCAGAAGATTTGTTATTTTGTATATCAGCACTAGAGTTCCTTAGGCACATATTTGGAAGCGGAGTAGGTGGACTTGGGAATGAACACGACTCCGATGTCGTTATCCAAAGAGAACACCCGATGTTTTAGTTCCTCTGCTTTCCCCATAGAAGTTTGAACATCTTTTACCATGCCATTTAGAAGTCGATCAGAGAATCCTCGAAAGACTCCGCCTGTGTAATCAACATCGTAGGGAAAGTCTTCTGCTTTCAGATTCAAGGTAACAGTATCACCCCAGGCTTGTGCGCTGCCATATTTACCTGACAAGAAAGTTAGGTCTATCTTCAGAGCAGCGCCACTTAGATCAAAATACGGAAGCATGCTGTAGGCAAAGAACTTTTTGATGACTTCTACGGCGTGCTCTATAGATCCAAGCGGATAGGTTTGCAACTCGCACGGAGCCTCTTTGTGGTGCGTAATTGCGAATCCGAGATCCTGTTCCCCAGTCTCGTTGAGCTGATACACAACAGAGACCCAAAGGTCTATAGGCATATTCACTAGGTTTTGCAGATCTTGTAGATGAATGTAGAAAACCGAATGCAGGGCGTAGCTCATGTCTACGCCCTGCTCCGATTCGTATTTCACCCCTATTGGCTTCCTTGCTTCGGAAAGCAAGGAATGCGCCAAGGTGACACCGATCCGCTGTACTATCTGTGCAGCTTCCATAGCTAGTAGTTACTAGCCCCTGATGAGATCAGCGAGGAAGTCCGGGTGAACGATGTACGCCGATGCAGTGGGAGTCACCAGACCGTTGGTTGTACCGATGACCTGAAGAACACCAAACTGAGCTGTACCGTATCGAAGCGTTGTTCGACACGCGGAAGCTGCGCTGGCCAAGTCAACGACAACCTGAGCGAAGGTGTCCTGAATATCGCCTACGGTTGCACCTCGAAGCACATCATCTCCTGACGCGAATCCCAGTTCCGTGTTATCCACTGTGATTTCAATACCAGACTGATCTGCTCCACCTTGGAGACCTCTCTTGCGAGAGTGCAACTCAAGAGCACCGCTGACAATGACGCACACATCATCGTTTACCGGAATGCCGTCGAACTCGGTTGCTGCGGGGTTTGCAAGCTGGGCAGCCGCTACAGCAGCGTTGATTTGCTTTCGGACATCATCAATCAACCAAGTATTCTTCGCCTCGAATACCACAGCAATTTCGGTTTCACCTGTCGCACCCATCTTGAAGTTCAAGGCTGTTGCGCTGGTAAGGTCAAAGTCAGTACCGCTTCCTTGGCCTGCTGTGTTACCAACCGCTCGTCCTTCTGAATCCGCTACGAGCACAGAGTCGGAAACTCCTCCTCCCTCATCATCGCTGGCGTGAACTTCACCTGTCCATCCACCACCGCCGATGCGGTCGTTCGCGAAGAAGTCTCGCACGTCGATATCAGCAGTAGCTCCAGCGGGCGCGCGAGCGTCTATTTCGCGAATGCGAACGCCAGTACCTTTGTCTTGAATCTTGGCCTCGCGACCAGAGAGAGTATTTTTCTCCGAAGCGCCGCCGCCGGTCTGGTTGGCGTAGTTGATGCCAGCAACTTGGTCGATCAGGTCAAATGGATTCTTGATGACCGCACGCACATCTACAGACTGTAGATTGTAGCTCGGAGGCGTTACGAAGTCTCCAGACCCAGTGTAGGCAGCGATCAGAGCGTCCCAGCGATCGGAGCTAATGAGCTTAGCTATCGCCGTGGTGTTGTCCTGACCAACATTACCGGGGGTTTGGGCGTTGCCTCCTTGGGTTCGGCGCCGAAGAATGCTAACACCAGTGGTTTCAGCGAGAGCTATGTTGCCGTTCTCGATGTCCTTGATGATTTTCGGCAGTCGAGACTTGCCGTTTGCGTAGCCTTCGTAGATCTCCTCGTAAGTAAGATCTGTCTTGGCAGTAAATGTTACCTGGGCCATTCTATTTCTCCTAGAACGCTTCTGGACCATCGCCAGCAGCGCCGTTCTTAGGTCATTTCTTCAACAAAAACAGCGTCAACAGAGGCACACACGGCCTCACCTATAAGATAACCTACGTGGTTCCTACAGGCACATTCACGTAAGGCTCGAAAGTCTGTATGAGCCTCAGGGTTGTATCGTGGCTAGTGAGGATATTCAGCGGTCTGTTGGGGCTTGCATCCACCACTTTCCAAAGTTCTTGGTCCCGGCATCGGAAGAGGAAATCCTCCACGCCGATTCTGGGCATTGTACTGTCGAAGTAGGCAGAAATGGTCTGCCAGGAATCGTAGATCCCAAACTCCGCCAGGGTAATGCTTTCTCTGTCTCGGGGGATGTCCACGAAGACCGATAGATCGTCAATCAGCTTGGCCCGCAGGAATAGCTGCGAGAAGATCGGATTAGAGTCCGATAGAGTATCTCGATGGAAATCGAAGCGAAAAACTAGGAATTGCTGGCTGACCCGAGCATTCAGGGATTCGTAAGTCACAGGTACGAAATCTGTTTCGTCTTGGGTTCGAATGGAGGCCGTTATGCTGTTGAATTGTGTCAGGCTGGTCGTCCGAACCACCATGTTCCAGATGTCTATGGTTCCGGTGTTCTGCCTTACATTAACGTCCACCTCGAAGAAGCCGTCTAGAGCATTATCATCCAACCCCATGAGCACAGGTCTGGCTTGTAGCTCGAACAGTGGTCGAATATTTACGGACCGCAATCCCGGATGGGTATAGTCGATAGTGAAGTCCACGGTTCCGAACTTGGTGTATCCCCCTACGATGCCGGTTCCGTAGCAAATCTGGCATCCCGCATCTGGCGAGGATTCCACGAGGAAACAAGAGCACCTGCGTCCGGTGAGCTTTCGCTGGAAGAACAGGGTCTCCACGCGATCCACTGAGAGGGCATCTCGTGCTCTGGATTGGATCCGGGGAACTAGATCCAGCATAGCAACTTCGTGCGGATAGTCCTCTTTGTGCTGCGTTTTGTCGAAGACGTGATCGGAGCGATTTCTCTGGGTGGCGTCCAGACCTCTGACGTTATTGGCTTTTCGAAGCATACCTCTCCCTATTGAGAGATAATAATCGCTTATCTTCCGTATAGGAGCACCGATGCCCAAGTACCCCACTTTTTTTCGTGCTGACGACGAGATCGAACCCGCTACGAAGGGTACTCCCTCCCCGAATGAGTGGTTTGGGACGGATAAGACCAAATTTCGCAGCAGTCCGACATTTTCCGAGGACGAGGAAGAGCAGAATCCTTACGACGGCTGGAGAGAGTTCCAGAACGGTCATCCTCGCGACCCCATGAAAAATGAGTTGCTACCCGCCCATAGTGGAGAAAATTCCCTAAAGTTCAAAGATGACCAGAATGACCCACGTCGCCTGATCTTCGTATTGGAACACGCCGCCGAAGTCTTCGAATCTGAGGGTCACACGGACCTAGCGGCAGAATGCGAGCTTCTGTGCGAATTTGTCATATCGGAGGATGATGATGCGTAAGACATTTGCAGCAGTAGTGACGGCCGTAGTCCTTGCCTTGGGTTGCGTTTCGTACAATGGGGGTACTCTCCACAGTCTGAGTGACCGTAATTTAGGCTCTTCAGAGATCACCTTGGAGATGTGCCGCGATTTTGCTCTATCTTCCCAGGCTGCTATTCACGGAGAGGACGATGCATTTTTCCTCCTCGGCAAGGCATCCGAGTTGCGAGGTCTGTCGGTGGGTCTGAGTAAGCACAGTATCCAGTGTTTCTCCGCAGTTGAGAGATTGCAACGTGAGGGAAATCCCATGTCGGAGTTTAATCACGGTTCTTTACTTCAAATCTTTAAGCGCTCTTGGTCTAATGTCAAGATTCTCGCAGGAGAGGAAGAGTAACGATGGAGAAGTGGATTCAGATATTCAAAACTCTGTGGGCGTACATTGAAGTAGTCCTCAAGAGAGCAGAACGAAAAGGTAGAAGGACCCATGGAGGAGAGAACGATGCCTATTGATTTCAATGGTGTAAAGGATGCTGCGCTGGATGCTCTTGAAGACGCTAACGCAAAGGAAGAGCTTCTCGGCGTGTTGAACGAGCACAAAGGTGTTTTTGTGAATGAGGCGAAAGGCTACCTGACGGCTGTCGTCAGTACGTTCAATGGCGATAAGTACGATCCTGCGAAGTACGCCGAGTTCATTGACGCTCTTAGTGACGAGCAACTTGTTGCCGAAGCTGGTGCTACCGCAAATGAAATTGACGGTTTGGTGGCGAGCTACAACGCCAAGAAAAAGTTCCTTGAGGATCTCAAAACCACGGTTTCCTTCGTTGCCCGCAAGGCCATCGTTGCCGGTCTGTCAACATACGTGGGTCCCGCAGCCGGTCCTATTGCGAGCTTCATCGGACTCTAAGACCCGGGTACCTTTCCTGCGTGCGGATATCTCTTCAAACGCTTGACGTAATTGAGTAGTTTTCCCTTTTCTTTTGGGTCTTCACCCTCTAGTGCATATACGGCAATGCCGAGTGCGTCGCTCTCGTGAACACTCAAATGGGGGAAATGAGCCTTCATGCTGGTCACTTTTCCGTAGCGGCTGTTCAGGGCATTTTTCCACTGGGCTGAGGTCACAAGATGCGTTGGGATGCCCTTACTAGCATTCACCGTACTAAGAATACCAAGCATCACATTGATGTACTCTCCCACCGATCCACCGTTGCCCCCCGGTCTGGCCATGAAGCGCTCCGCTAGAACGCAATCTGGCTCATATTTCTGGAGCAGATCAAACCACCGCTTTCTAAAACCTTTGGCTTCTTCTTCAAAATCATCCCACTTCAGACTCCTGATGGTCGTCAGGTAACAGGTCTCTAGAACTTTCCGGCCGTCCATTACGGCTACCGCAAAGTTTTTCGATCCGGGGTCTAGAGCAATTATTCTCATTTTCCCTGCTACTCTAAAGACATAGAGTCAACTATCTCTAAGAAAGATAAGCGGAAATGAGCATATATGCCTAGAAAAACCGTGGTTGCTGAACTCGGCCAAATACTGGACAGCCTTCCCAAACTGGGCGAAGAGGAGCTGGAGCTGGCTCTGGAGCGAATAGAGGCTCTGGGCGTAGAGTTGCCAGACGATAGCCCTGTTCGTAGGCCCGGTGTAACTTGCCCGGTTACGCAACTTCCTATTGTAACATCTTGTAATCTATCAGGTTGTCCCTATCGCATAGATAACGAATGGCACAGAAATTGCCTCATGGACTACATGGCTGCTCAGGACGGAGAGTCTCTGGCTGTCGAGGAGATCGCGTTTCTGTATCAAGAAACTCCCGTGAAGGTCCAGAAAATCATAGAAACAGGGATGTCTTCGTTGAGAAAAACCTCAATGGAATCAATGGGTTTCGAGGGAGACTTTCATAGAGAGCAGCCCCCCGAAGTGAGGGCTAATCTGGGCGAGGATGACGAGTTCTCTGTCACCTATTCAACTCTGTCCCCAGGGTTCATGAAAAAAACAAACGAAGTCCTTGAGGCTGTTGTGGAATCCGAGTTGGTCTACCGCCATCAGGCAATTCGGCTGCTTGGGATTCTTGACTCTATAATTGATGAACTATAGTGTAAAAGCAGGCTTATTATCTACATGTAGGAGTTTTTCACTCGCGCGGGGAGAACAATATGTCTTTCAATCCTGAAACTGGAGCGGACCGCGAGCAAAGAATGCTCGGGCGCTTGAGAGAGAAGATGTCCAGTAAGGTTGGCCATCGTGCTGATCTCTACTTGGGTGACTTTCGCTCTATCAATCAGATCACGGCTCAGCTACTCATCGGTTTCGATGATAGGTTTGGCGTACCTTCTGGGAATGACATTTCGGAGTTCATGGTAAAGAGCTTCGAAGGCAAGGTGGTTCCTCAGATGGCAACGGCTAAAGTTCACGGCGATATTGAGGCAATCTCGGTTGTCGCTGAAATCTATCGCCCGACACGCCGACTAGATGAAGCTGAAAACATGACCTGCATCGCCAGTACCCTCTACGTCGATTCCGATATGGGAGAGACTTGGGAGGTGATGGGTGACGAGACCAGCAAGTTCCTTGCTAGGGTCATGAAAGACGACATCGGTGCGATCTTGAACGAACGACGCAAGAGGATGACTTCCCAGTTCACTGGTAAGGTATGCCTTGCTAACGCTCTTTCGGCCGGTATCAATCAGGTCGAGGACGGTGCCTTGGTGCGCTTCTACTGGAACGGAAAAGTTCTACAGGGTGAAGTCACTCAGGTTCAAGAGCACGGTATAAAGATCAACTCTGAGGACGGAGGCTCCTTCACAGTGCCGCGTGAGTCGGTAACTGAGGTTCTTCGATGGTCCGACAAGACCGAGAGCAATCTCAAGGAGAAACTGGGTCAGTATTTTTCTGAGGCTTACGGCTTCAAGGATTACGGGAAGCAGATTTCGAGGGACCTTAACGGAAAATTCAGGTAAGCGCCGCTCGGGGAGGAATAATCATGCCCCAGCGTGCGATACAGAAGCCGCCGAAGATCCCCAAGATCCCCAAGATTGAGGAACCGCCCCAGCTCTCTCCCCCCGATGAAGTGAAGCGTTTCGATCGTATTGATCGTGGTGACCAGCGTATCGGTGACCGCAAGAAGAAGGATGATTCTCTTCGAGGCCAGCCGGGCGGTCCCTTTATTTCCCCCTATCTACACGATTTGCGACGAGATCCCTCCCGCCAGCGGCGCGAGGATACGGAGCAGCTTGAGCAGCTCCGGGAATTGCGGGAGCAGAAGCGCGAGATCAACGAGAAGATCCAAGAGATCCGTAATCAGGATACTAGGATCAACCCGTACAATGTCAACAAAGACTCTGACGAGACCGCCGACCAGATGATCTCGGATTTGCGCAATATGGGGCAGTCTCGCTGGAGTGGAAACCTTACGGAGTTCCGCGAATACTCTCCACTGTACAACATCTTCAAGAATCAGTTTAGCATATCGGAAGAGGATGAGGATAATAACCTTTCCGGGTATTTTGGCTACTCCCCACTGCACCACCGAATGCGAGAACAGTTTAGCGTATCCGAGGATGATGATGATACTATTTAGGGCTAAAGTGGATACTGCGAATAGACGTAAGGTCCTTCTAAAAGGCCGTGTTGTAACGGTTATAGAACTTGCTGGTAGTAAGGCTAAGATTGCTGAGGATGGAAAGTGGTATGAGCACAAGATGTTCTTTGAACTAACCGACAAGGACATCGTTCAAGTGCGTATTGAGAAAATTGCTGAACTTATCATTGGAAAGACCATTGCTACATTAAAGTCTAATAAGACGGGTATGCAACTGGTTCTGGAAGACAACACTCGTCTCGATGTCACGTATTCCCGGGATGGGGAAGGAATCACCTTTTCTGTAATAAACTCAGACGGGAAGAAGGTACTATAGCATTATGCCCAGACCGAAGCGTATGGCTCGCCGCGAAGAGCCTACTGATGAGGCGTCCGAAGCCCTATTGGACTCCATGATAGTAGATGGAGACAAGAAGGAAAAGCGAGACGCTTTTAACGATAGTCCGTTCGTAGACGAGGAGGGGGACCTACTCGTTGCTCCGACCTTCGAGGATCTGTCTAGTCTCTTGGATGACTGTTCTATTCAAGCACTTCCCATGAAAGAGATTCTCCGAAGGAATCTTCGAGTTACCCTGCGCGCTACCGAGATGGCCGAGATCGCGTACCACAGAAAGCCCAGGCAGGGAACGGCTACGGCTCTAACGCAGATGCAGAACTTGACCAAGGATCTCATCAAGGCCATTGAAGAAAGGCAGGATCCCGCTGTTCTTCGTGACGAGATAGCGGAGCTGGTGCTGAAACCTCTGGTGTACGAGTTCATCAAGGTTCTGACTTCTGAAGCAGAAAGAAAGCGTGCTGCTTTGATGTCGATCGTCGCCCCGGAGAACGCTGGAGTCGTACAGCATGAGATGAGAGATTTGTTGAAAGGTGTGGCTCAGGGAGCCGATGAAGCTCTAGAAGACTGTAAACGCATATTGGACGAAATGCTAGGGGCTAAGTTCAAAGGAAAGTAATGGCGAAAGATTTTGACAAAGACGACTGGTCACCGTCGAGTTTGGTTTCCCAAGCTCTGAAGTCTGACCTAGACCCGGGCGTGTTCTCAGTCATTGACGAGAGTGACATTCGTAAATGTTCAAATTTTGTTGATTTCTGCCTGAACAAGAAGTTCTTGAATGTTCTTCCTTACCCTCGCCAGATAGAGGCAGGTCTGAGCTTTTTTGAGGAATACTGTCGAGACTGCTCTAACCCAGATTGGCTGTATGGTGACGAAAGAGCCTTGGATCTGTTTGACCAGCCAGTTCCCCAAATCCTAGACAACATTCAGCTTCTAGACTTCGGTAAGTGCCCAAAGTGCAACAAAACCAAGAATGACATGTTCGCTAATGGGGAAATTCATTTTCCCTACGAACTAGCGGGATGCGCTGGGCAGCGTTCGGGTAAGTCTGCTTTGGTTGCCATGATCGCTGCTTATCAGTTGCACCGATATCTGATTATTCCCGATCCTATTCGCTTCTTCGGTCTGCTACCCTCTTCCCAACTCTACATGTCTATGACAGCCGTGTCCGCTATGCAGGCAGAGGCTTTGTTGTGGACGCCCTTCAAGGAGTACGTAGACGAGGCTCCTTGGTTCAAAGAGTACCACAATCTCCTAAACGAGGTAGGCGAGCGCTTAGGGTCAGAGTTGATGCACCGGCCTAAGACGTTCCTAGTGTACAAGCACAAGAGGATCGCGTGTATGTACGAAGCTCCTAACAAGAGACGCCTTCGTGGTAAGACTCGATTCTTCACCGCAATCGACGAGATTGGGTGGATGGAAGCAGACGCTCAGAAGCAGTCCGTTACTATGTCCGCAGATGAAATTTCTGCTGCTCTAGATAACTCCCTTCGAACGATTCGGTCCAAGGCAGAGAAGAAGAGAGCGCAAGGTCTTTACAACTGCCCGGATGGGATCGCGTGCAACATTTCCAGCCCGTCCGCCAAGGACGACAAGATCATGCGCAACATTCGTTCGGCTAGAACGAACCGCAAGATCTACGCATACCACTATCCGACCTGGGAAGCGAATCCAGAAATTTCCCGAGAGAGTCTCCAGCCCGAGTACGACAAAAGCCGCATGGTAGCGGAGCGGGACTTTGGTGCGGTACCTCCCCTTGCAAATGACCCCTTCATCGACAATCCGAACTGCGTTGATCTGATGATTCAGGATTCTCACAAACACAATTTGATGAGTATGAAGATCGAATACCATACCGACGAATTCGGGAACACCACCAAGTACGCTAAGGTGTCTGTTCCGCACATTGATAAGCGCAAGCCCAGGATGCTCTTGGTGGATGCTGGTGAGAAGAGAAACCATTTTGCTGTCATGCTGCTGACATGGGATTCCAAGCTGGACCGAGCCCGGGTGGATTACGTATTTGACGTACCGCCGGAGGAAGGCATTCCGATCAACTTTTCTCTGATGTGGGAGCATTGTTTCCGTCCAATAGTGGAGAACTTGCTCGTCAAGCATATGTTTTCGGACACTTGGAATAGTACAGAACTGGTCCAGAAGCTCCGCCAGTACAAAGTGATGTCAGAGCAGGTTACCCTGAAGTTCGGAGATTTCGTAGAAATCGCAGCTCGAATGGGAGCTGGGGAGCTAATTCTTCCGAAACCAGAGTTGCCGGTGGAACAGTTGCGTCTAACTTACGAGAATCCTGTGGAATTTTGTGCAGGCAAACCGATTTTGGGCCTCATTTTGCAAATTCTCACTGTTCGACAGGTGGGTCGTAGGATAGCTAAACCCATAAATGGCGACGATGACATGTTCCGGGCTTTGTGCCTGGGGATGTCCCAGATCATCCGTCCTGAGCTGAAAAGGATCTATTCGATAGAGGCCGCTGGCGGGGCCGGTGGAAATCTTGGGGTTATCTTAACTAAGAGTGCTGGTTCTATGGGTATAGACCCAAACAAACGCACTAACAGCGCGAATTTGAAGACAAAGGGTCGATTCCGGGGCCTCTAGGGGAATTCTATGGATCACGTCAAAACGGTGGCCGAAAGACTAAAGCTATCTAAGGGGGAGACCTCCAAATTGCGCACCACTGCTAGCATTGCAGGTGCCGATACGGAGACCACGGTAGAGGCAGTATTGGCAGGTATCCGAAAGGGTGCCGCAAATGTTGCCACCGCACAGAAGTCTCTTTCAACCGTAATGGAGTATCCTCAGAGGGTGGACGAATGTCCGATTTGTTATGCTCACATGCAACCTGTTACTCTGGCTGGAGCGAGGAGTGCTCTCTTTTGCCCCATTCACAACGTGGTTATGCCATCAAACGAGTAGTCTATGTTTTTCCAGTTCGGTAAGAAAAGAACCGGGAGCGCCTACGATCTGAACAAAGATGGGCGGGCGCGACTAGGTAAAACAGTAACCGCTAGGTCGGTTACCAATAAGACGGTAACAGCTATGCCCCAGTCAGGCGGCAGCGGCGGAGGAGGTAGTAGCTTTAGCGGTAGCGGTTCGAGCGGTTTCGGGCGGGCCAGTGCTGGAGGCCAGTACAACATTAGCCGTTACAACCCGGTTCACGATCACCTGGAAATTGGTTCCATTGTTGAAGACTGGATGCCCCGTGACCAAGCGGGTATGTCTCAGTTGTGGCGTCTCATTTATCTTCGAGACGCCATAGTTGGTCCTGCGGTTGATCTTTACAGCAATCTCCCCTACAGTGAGTGCCGTTTAACGGGTATAGAAGATCCGGCTATTTTGCGAGTCTATCAGGATACGATGGAGCGTCTAGACATCGTGACCATGATGCCAGATCTGGTTCGCGAGTTCCTTACGATCGGTCGATTCTGCGCCTCTCTAATTTTTGATGGAAAGAGTGGTACCTTCATCGACTGGACAGTTCACGACCCCGACTTCTTGCGTATTGAGCCTATTCCGATTCGCGGGTTTGATCCAAAGATTGATCTGATTGCCTCTCCCGCTCTGAAGAATTTCCTGCATTCTCAGGATGACAGAGATATACAGGTTCGAGAGCAGCTACCGGATGGTTACCTCGATCAGTACGAGCAGCAGGGCACCTACAAGCTGAACCCTCTGAATACGATTTTCGTACCGAGACGAGCCAGCCCCTATGACTACGTTGGCACATCTTTCCTGACGCGCATTGTTAGCTTCTGGGCTTTGGAGAAGTCGCTGATTGAGAGCACTGTAACCAATGCTCGCAGGCGCACAAGAGCTATTACCCACATCAAGGCAGGTCTTGACAACATTTGGGAGCCGACGGAAGAAGAGCTGGAGGCTATTTCTGGTCTTTTCATCCAGGCCGACGAAGACCCTGTAGGCGCAGTTGTCACAACTCGAACAGGTGTCGAGGCATCCGAAATCAAGGCAGGAGCAGATTTCTGGAAGCTGTCAGATGAGTGGGCTTTTCTGACAGAAGGAAAGATGAGAGCCCTTGGAATTTCCGACGCCTTCCTCAGCGGCGACGCTACCTATAACAACATGGAAACCGCTCTATCGGTCTTCATGGAGTCCCTTAGAACCTTGCGCGCCTACATGGATCGTCGTGTCTTCTACGAGAAGATCTTTGCTACCCTAGCGAGAGTGCATGGTTTCGTAAAGAAGGATGCCCGTACTGGGGGAAGGTCTGCCCGTATTACTCCTAATTTGGATTACCGGAAGGCTATGAAGATTCCCCGCGAAGATCTTCTGATGCCTAAGATTGTGTGGGACAAGAAGCTCCAGCCCGAGGGAGACATGAACTTCCTCGAAATGCTGCGTACCGCAGACGAGGCGGGTGTACCTGTTACTCTGAAGCAATGGGCTTCTGGCGCTGGTTTGAACCTTGAAGAGATGCTGGAAGAGCTTACAGAAGACTCTGAAATCAGGACGAAGGTTGCTGAATGGCGAAAGCAGTTCACTGGTGATTCCGCAATGGAGCAGGAAGTCATGTCTGGCGCGGGGCTCCGATCCATTCCTGTGTGGGACAAGCACAACATGTTTGTTACTTTGTCCTCTACAGAAGCAATAGATATTCTGGAGCACTTTGTATCCAGTAAGACGAACATGTTGAAGTTGACTAACCCGGAAGAGACCATGCGTACTATCAACGGCATGGTAGATGGGAACGATGTGAAGACAGAGTTGATGGCGTATCTTCTTCGTCGTCTGGGTGTTGGCACATCCTTACAGGTTGGTGAGCGCACTATAGCATCTATCTCTGAGCACGTAAGTCAGATTGGTCTTGATGAGTCTGGTCCTGGGAAGAAGGCCGTGATGGAAGAGTTCAAGATTCTCGCTAAGATAATGTCCCCCGATATCCCTGAAGATCGTAAGAAGGAGTTGTTGGAGGGAATGTCTACGCGACAAGACATGAGTGGGTTTGGCAAGACTTCCTTGTCTGGAGTAGGATAATGCACCAAGGCATGCCGGAAAAATACAATTTTGTTAATATAGCGCCGGAATTAAGTGTGGAGATGTTCGAGAATCATTGGAAGCTGTACGAGGGGTATTGTCTCAAGTTGAACGAAACTCTCAAGCAGCTCTCTAATCCTTACGATCCAACTCTGTTAAACTCCGCTGGTCCCGCGTCTGGCAGGTTTAGGGAGTTGGAGAACGACAAGTCATATCTCACCAATGCCGTTCTTCTGCATGAACTGTTTTTTGAGAATGTGATTCTGCCCGATAACAGTGCTCCTATGCTTCCGGGTCCGCAGTTTACTTCTCTCGTTCAGAGAGATTTCCCTCAGGTCAAGTCGAATGACTTCTGGAGCAACATCATCAAGCCTACGGCTAAGGCCGCTCGCGGATGGTGCATAGTAGGGTTCAGCACTCTGAACGCCAAACTGGACGTGTGTATGTTGGACTCGCATGGCGGGGTTATGCCCATTGGCTTGTACCCGATACTTGTCCTTGATGTCTACGAACACGCCTACGCCCCGCAATACGGCATCGACCGTGGCACATATCTAGACCACATGAGGAGAAGTCTCAATTGGGCGGTTGTCGAGCACCGAGTGGCCACCATTCATAGTGCTTCCGAGCTTATGCGATTGTCGGTACCCGAGGAAGCAGAAGAGTACATCAAGAAGCATCTTGACGATGATGATAAAGACTTTGGTTTCCCGGACGAAGACTGGTTCCCCGATCAGGGAGAGCCGCAGTCAGAAGGTCTCGATAGCCGAAGTGAACTTGCAACTCAGCCGAACCCCCGCGCGCATAGCTCCGTGCAGGGTGCGGTGACAGAAGCCGATCTGGATGAAGCGTTCCAGCGCATTAGGAGCCTAGCTGCTATCTCTTTCAAGTCGGAGGACGACTTATTTGATAAAGAGGCGACCGGCAAGAGTCCACGATTCCGCGAGGAACTTTGGGCTCTGCTGCAAAAGGAAATAGGCTAATGGACTCTTTCAGCGTAAGCGCCAAGAAAATCAACTGTCTAGCGGGGTCAGCTATTGCTCTGGGATTCGCCGATGAGATCATCGAGCTGAATCAGGTTTTGGCTTTTGACCTGCGTTTTAACCTACGACACCCCAAGATCGCTGCGATCTACATGCTAGAGACGCCGATCAACGGTTGCCATTTCGAAGTGGTAAAGCGTGACGGGACTCGATATCACACAGGTGGAGACATTGCGGGCAAGATCCTCGGTGAGGAAAAGGCATACATGTCCAATCTGGAGGGAATAGCTATGCAGGCCAAGGAGCAATCTGGTCTCATCAAGCAATTCTGCCGGAAATCCGACCTCTACGAAAAGCTCTTTCCCCAGGAAGCTCAAGAGCAGCAGATGAAGGATCGCCAGAAGCTCATGGAGGAGGAGTATCTAGATCAGGCAGGTAGCAGCGTTTTGTCCTACCTCGATAGGGCAGGTAGTGTCCTGTCCCGCCTCGCAAATGCCGACAAGAGTTTGCCCGAAGTGCCTCAACCTATCGTTGAGGTACCGGTAGTTTCTGCTGCTGTTTCAAGTAGATTGCGGACTAAGTTGCGCACAAACTGCGAGATCCAGTACGCCGTGGCGCAGGCTCACCTTCCGAAGTGGCTCGACTTTCTGCATTCCAAGATCGGTCAGGTTCTAGGAGGCGGAGAGCATTGGGTAGATTCCGACCCAACAGGAACTCTGCGATTTGAAGCCAAAGGTGGAAAGATCGTCCTGAAGCGTGAAGGGGAGATAGTTGCCTCCTGGGATGATTACGAAGAAGCGCACAAATTTATTGTTTTGGGAACAAATTCCCTTCCGAATCCAGTCTTACCGTTGACGAAAATATCCTACGATAGAACTATTGCTGGAATTCCTGCTGTGGACGACCTTCTTAGAAAAGCAATCAGATCACAGGTTACGGCCAACATTTGCGATATAGAACTATGGAAATTCTTATCGGCATCGTAGCCGGTGATTGGGAGTACGAATGCCTAATATAGATAGATTACGCTCCGTCAAAAAGTATAACGAAAAGAAGATTCTTAAAAAGAAGAACGTTGTTTCTTGTGGAATCGGTAACAAGACTGTTCGTGGTGAGGATACCGGCGAACTGTGTTTGGTGGTTGGTGTAAGCAGGAAGGAACCCTTTACGTCCCTGAATTCTGACGACGCGATTCCCTTTAGTATTGAAGGTTGCAATACAGATGTCGTCGAGATTGGGACTCCGAAAGCTCAAGTAACCGATAAGTTTCGGCCCGCTCCTGGCGGTTCTTCTATCGGACATATTGACATCAGTGCCGGAACCCTAGGTTGTCTAGTTGAACGTGTCGATCCCCTTACTGGTTTTCTTGAAGTTTTCATACTCAGTAACAATCACGTATTGGCCAACTCCAACGCAGCATCCCTAGGAGACTCTATTCTTCAGCCGGGGCCTGCTGATGGGGGGAAAGCTGAGGATAAGATTGCTGAATTAGAAGATTTCGTGCCTATCGACTTTGGTTCGGGAACTCTGCCGCCGGACTGCGGAATCGCAGATTTTATGGCCAAGGTTCTGAACTTCGTAGCACGGCTGGTTGGATCCAGCCACCGATTGAGACCTTATCTCTCGCAGGCTGAGCCTAATTTGGTTGATGCCGCGATTGCTAGACTTATGAGCGTGGATTTAGTTACCTCTGAAATTCGACGTATAGGAGTCCCGAAAGGAACAGCCATAGTCGGTGTTGGCGATGCTGTGAAAAAGTGCGGTCGAACCACTAATCTCACAACAGGATCAGTTCTTCAGACAGACGTAACTGTCCAAGTGCAGTACGGAGCAGGGTTGATAGCCACATTTGAAGACCAATTGATGTCTGGAGGAATGAGCGCTGGAGGGGATTCTGGGTCGATTATCTTAAATTCTGAAGATTGGGTTGTGGGTTTGTTGTTTGCCGGTTCAGATACCACTACCATTTTCAGCCCTATAGAGAACGTACTCTCGGCACTGGGCATTACAATTAAAACCGATTGATATTGGGGCATTATCTCTTTAATAGCAGTTTTTAGGAGAAGAAATTGGAACCCCATAAGGTCTATGGTTCGGTACAACCCGCCTCCAATATTGTAGAGGCCGCCAACCACTCGTATAGTTTCAAAAAAGGTCGTGGTGTGACGGCCGGTGTGCTCGAAACTAAGAGCGCCTTCGCTGATTACAATCGCGATCTCGATGTGAGCTGGCTACCGGCCGCCGCTGAGACGTATCAAATCAGTGCCGACATCCGAGATTACGTGATCGTCGATATCCCGTCCGTCACTGTTGACATCCCGAATAGAAACTTGCAGTCGTTTCCTTACGAAGAGGTTTCCTTCTTCGACAACATGCAGGGCAGCTTGGTGTATCAAACGTTCAACGGACGCCCTACTCACATAGACCATCAGAATCAGAATCCTTTGGAGGCCAAGGGCGTCCATTTCGATTCCACCATGCAATACGTTTCTGCCTACGACGTGTGGAAGATTCGAACCCTCGCTGGTTTCGATCGCACCAAGGATCAGAAACTCGTAGCGGACATCCTTTCCGGTCGCCGGAACGGATACTCTATGGGTGCTCTGGTGCAGAATTTTGTTTGCTCCAACTGTGGAAAGGTAGAGGTCATCAAGAAGCCCTGCCGCTGCATGGCGATGGGCAAAGGATCCATAGTCGATGGTAGACTGGTTTATCAACTTTGTGCCGGTGTTCAGTTCTTCGAGCAGTCATCGGTGGAGGATCCGGCAGATCCAACGGCTTTGTCGGACGCAGTGTACTAATGCCCTCGGGACCACCCAAACCCAAGAAGTACGATCCCGTCAAGACTATGAAAAAGGTCAGCAGGGATAGCGACCCCCACAAGGGAAAGAGGCGTGGAGGCTTCCACACCACCCCTAAGGGTGAGAAGGGTTACACCCGGAAAGAGAAACACCCAGGTCAGACGGGCGACGGTAGTAGCGAAGCCCTGACACCTGAGGATGAGACGTACAGAGAGATGATGTTTCCTATAGCTGATGTTTTGATTTGGGATATTCCTGCCGAGGGGCGACCTTGTGGTGAGGGTGAAGACCCTAAGAGGGGAAAGTGTAATCCGAATATTGGGCCGGGCACGCCGTTTGGACCGGAGGAATATCGAAGCGATCCAGGCGAGTGGGGACGGGAAACAGACAAATATATTGACAAAGAAGTCGAGAAAAACCAGCAATGGGAACAGCAGCGCGAGCCTTACAGCAACGAGCCTATCCCTCACCCGGATGATGTAGGTGTTGATCCTGCATTTCGTGGTGGCGGTGGGCCGATGACTGGGCCGCAAATAGACCAGACTAACAAGCTGGACGATAATCTAGATAGTTCGTCAAGACTGGTTGATACAGCAAAGCGTATGGGCCTGCACGATGAGAGATCCGATGCTCTTATGCGCCAGTGGCAGCAGGAGAATCCCGAGGCTGACGATCAGCAGATGCTCGTAGTCTTGAGAGACCACTATGAAAGGAAGATCATGGGGTACACAATAGCGGAACTGAATTGGTCAACGCACAAGTCTGAGACTTTTGACGATACAGGCGAGAAAGGTCTGCATCCCGCGTGGGGCCTCAAGTCAATCATTGATCGTGGTGTGAAACCTCACGAGCACCCTAGGGGCGATAAGCGCATAGGGGAAGCGGATAATCAGACCACGCAGAGGGATATTCCCAGTAAGACTTTCAAGTCCTATTCGATGGTTCACGCCTTCGAATGGAGTTCTCCGTTTGATCTCCAAGAGCAACGTGGTTCAACGCCGCTTGGTGGTCCTATTGGTGGGGAGCCGCAACCGGAAATTGAGGAGAACGCTGAGTAATGAGTGAACCGGTTTACGGAGTTGTGTATGTTCTGACCAGTCCTAGCGGGAAGCAGTATGTTGGACAGACTAGGCAGCCCGTAAAGAATAGGTTGATAGGCCACAAAGCTGTTTCTAAAACGTTGCCGGATCTTTTGATATCCAAAGTTATCAATAAGTATGGACTAGAGAATCTAAAAGTAGAGACAATAGACACAGCTTACGACGTAGACGACTTGGATAACAAAGAAGCTCATTGGATCAAAACGCTAAATACCATGTCTCCTAATGGGTACAATACCAGAGACGTGAAGAAAGGACATTTTACAGAGGATGTTCGGAAGAAGATAAGTGAGTCTAAAACTGGACATACCGTCTCTCGGAAGACCAGAGATAAGATTAGGAAGTCAATTAACGAGTATAATCGTGAGAATGGTATAGAAATAAAGCACGGGACTACAACTGGGTATCAATGGTATAAGTGTCGATGTCTTTTGTGTAAAGCCTCTCACAGGGATTATTTAGAAGAATACAGTGTAAGAGTTCTGAAGGTCCTAGAACAGGAAGATCATGGATCGTACAAGGCATACCGTGTTGGGTGTAGATGCGAAGTGTGCAAAGAATTCAAATCTCAGAAAGCCAAGGAATACTGGAATCGGAGAAAAGAAGATGGACAAGGACGACAGACTAGCGGCGTCTCTTAATTGGAATGTAGTTATCTCATACGGCCATGGCGGCTATCACTACAATCCTCACGTTTCGAAGCCGGTGGCATTAGAACCCATCGGCGAAGAGGGAGGATGCTAGCCCCCTCTGATTCGTCAGAGGGGGCTAGCATCCTACATATTTGGATATCACTATTTTGGCCCCCCCGCTGATTACGGTGGATCTTACGGACTCTATACAGATGGATCTAGCACTATAGCGACACAAAGAGCCGAAGAAGTTTTTTCTCCTGTTTCAGGAGGACCCATGAAATATGTTGGCCCTACTACTTTTGAAGATGTGCAAAAGGCACTTAAAGGGTCTAAGTTCGCGAATTTGTTGCATTCTTGCGGTAGCTGTGGTGCCGCTTACGTGTCCTCAGCGGACTGTGTAAAGTCGATGAGCTGCATCGGATGCGGTCAGGAATCGGAGTATGGCAACGCTTTAATGCGCGGTCGAAATGCTAAAAGATAGGTCTGAATTAGCCTTCGAAGGTGTTATTTATCCAATAGCAGCAAAACTCGCCTGTAACTGAAGCTCAGGTGCGAGTCCATTGTCATTTTGTATCAAAGAAGCGGTCCTGAGCCTATAAATCAACTCTATTGAGGAAAAGACAATGACAACGGAGCACATCAATCTGGAAAAGGTTCGAGCGACACTCAAGCAGGTAACAGCCGGTGAGCCGGGTGAACTCGATCCTGCTGTCGGTCCGCACGGTGGCACGCATGATACAGACGTAGAGATCGCGGACGACGTGGTGAAGCTAGTTGACACGAACTCACCCAGCACGCCCGATCTTGAGACTCGCGCATACGAAAGTGGCACAGAGGATGACGGCTCCGCTGACACCCCGCCCTACGATGGCGATTCTAGCGTTGATGGTATTCCTGTTATTCCCGAGACTATGGCCGCTGCTGGCGACGACGCCGGAGCCCCGCAGAAGAATGAAGGTGGAGGCGGACCGTCAGTCCAGCTTCCCGACACCCTGGAGGACGAAGTTTCCGTGGCCCCTAACGATCCTCACGCATCTCTTTCTTTGACGACTAGCGACATTGATGACCTCCGACGCATCATGAACAAGAAGGCTGAGCCCAACGTAGAGAAGGCCGTCAACGTCCTTCAGTGGCTCGACCGCAATGACAAAAACCCGAACCGAGACAAGGTTCAGGCTGGCCTCGATAAGTGGCAGCCGACCGAGGCTCAAGCTATGGAAGCCCAGGCCCGCTATGGTTTCGCGTTCTTGCACACTACGGCTGCTGCCAAAAAGACCAACCGTGGACAGACCGAAAGTGTGCTGTCTTGGTTGAAGAATTTCTTGACAGGACGCAAGCTGAGGATTGCTGCTGATTTCCTCAAGAGTGACAAGGCGAAGGCCAACCCCGAGTTGGCAGCGCAGATCACTTCTTGGTACAAGACCCACGCAGTGGATCAGGTTACCGAGAATCGTGAAGATGTAGGCATTGAGGACATTACTCTCTATGGCCCGCAGAACGATTCCTCTGACCACCGTCCCGACAGTGGAGAAGGCTTCACGGAGCCCAAGGTTGTTAGCGTGGAAGACGTACCGTTCAAGGATCCGGCAAGGCATCCCGCCGAGGCCGATACTGACGAGCAGACTGGCTCTCCTTCTCAGGATGCCAATGCTGTAGATAGTGATTCTCTCAGCGCCCAAGGCGATGATCGAGCAAAGGAGTCGAACTTGCCCACCGCAAAGACGAAGGTCAGGGGCTTCGGTCCTAGCCTAGGCGAAGAGATTGCTGCACCTCCTGTCCCCGGTATGCCTGAAGAATTGCCGCTGCCTGTAGATCCGATGGCTGACCCGTTGGCCGCACCTCCGGCCCCGGTCGATCCATTGGCCGCACCTCCGGTACCTGCTGCACCTCCGGCTCCTGTCGATCCGTTGGCTGCACCTCCGATGCCCGGCCTAGAAGAGCCGATGCCTGAATTGCCTCCGGTACTTCCCGAAGGTCCGCCCGCTGAGGGTATGGATCCGATGGGTGGTGGCGGTGGGTTGCCCGCACCTGCTGCTGGCCCCGTTGATCCTATGATGGATCCGATGGGTGGTGGTGGTCTGGAGCAGACTCTCGAAGAGTGGCTTCAGGAAGAAATGCAACAGCCCGCTCAGGACCCGGCCGAATCTGCCCACGTTGAAATGCTTTCGAGCTTCGACGAGGTTGGACAGATCGTGGCTGAGGACGTAGTGATGTCGCTTTACGGTGAGGGGCAGGATAACCCCCACTGGAACATCGACATCAAGGGTCAGCCTGTTGCTCGCGTTGAGTTGGCCGACCAGCCGAAGCCGGAAGAGGTACGTTCAACGTTCCTCGGCGGCCTCTATGCCGAGAACATCGCTCAGGCGATGGAGAAGGTTGGAGTTGGCGAGGTTCTCCAAGCAATCAACGCAAAGCCCTACGCTGCGAAGATCGAGGCTGGTGCGCTAGCTGCTAAGATCAAGGCAAAGGTTGAGGCTGATTTGGAAGGGAAGTACGCCGAGAAGGTTGGCGAGCTTCGTGACCGATTCCTCACCGCCGCTAAGATCGCTCTTGCTGGCTACAACAGCAACTTTTTCCGTGGTGAAGATCATCCTCTAAAGGCTGCACTCTGGAGCGAGTTGAAGAGGCTTGGTGTCCGTGACGCTTCCCAGGCGATCGAGTCTGGGTTCGAAGACGGTTCCGTAGCATTCTTTGAAGCGGTTCTGAGTAAGGCCGAAGAACTTATGGACCTGCCGGACGAGGCGCGCGACGCCATCGCCAAGGCGATCCCTGAGAGCAATTCCCTTGTGACCGCAAGTGCCGGTACCGGGGACGTTCTGCCTGAGCACGAGACTCTGGCTCGAAAGTTGGAAGAGGGAAATATTCCGTTTGAGGGTGGCAATCCTCAGGTGACGGCTTCCCGTTCTGATATTCGTGGCGGTCTTCGTGACAGTATTCAACTAGCAACGTTCCGGTCCAGCTAGAAAGTAGCTAGGCCACAAGGAGAAACAAATGTCCTACGATCTAAAGAGATCACACTTTTCCATAATTCTGGAAAGAAAAGTTGCAACGGGTTCGACCATCACTGAGGAAGGTACTCTTTTGGTGGCGACTCTCGATGCTTCCACTGGTGAAGAGGTTGTAGATCTCTGCGCCGCTTCTTCCGGTAAGGTTGTTGCCGGTTGGGCCATTCGTGACAATGCCGACAACTCTACAACTAGCGTTGTTGAGAAGGCCACGATTCCCAGCACAGGTACTCTTGAGGTACAGCTCAGCAACAACAACCTCGTGACGAGTTCGGCTGGTGCTGCTTCCAGTATGCGCGTCTTCAGGGATGTGCTTGAAACGGCCATAACCCTAGTTAACGACGGCGTTCCGTCTACCGGTCAAGTTGCCGTTAACTCCGACACGGGTCTTTTGACCTTCCACGATGATGAGTCTGGTCTGGCTATCACGATCACGTACCGCTACAACCTAACGGTTGCCGAGTCACGGTTGCTGTTCTTCCAGAGAAACATCAACAACGAGGCCGGTGCCCTATTCGGTCAGGTTGGCGTTGGTCACGGTCATGGTGAGGTATTCACCGACCAGTTCGATGCCACGGTTGACTGGAGTGCTGCCGGTACAGCAGTACACACTGCTGCTTCTGGAACCGTTTCTAGTTCCGGTGGTACCGTAATAGACGCTCGCGTCATCTCGGTACCGAATGTAAACAACCCGCTTTTGGGTCTTGCATTCAACTTCGGTGGTGCGCCGATTGGCGGCTAGTAAGTAGTAGTTCCGGGGGCGGGTGAGAGCCCGCCCCCGTCTCCCTTCGGGGAGTAAACACAAATCACCTCGTTTTGAGCAACGAGGCAGCTTTATCTCGGTTTACCTGTAAAGGCTCAAGGTGCAAACAGTTGTTATAACTCATAGTCATAGGAGAAATAAAAATGACTAAGAATCCCTACATCGCAAAACCGGCATTCGTCGGTCGTGGCGGTGACGCACTGATAGACGGTGGTGCAAAGGCCGCCCGTGTCAATGCGCGTTCAGGCACCTTGGTACAATCCAACACGGAGTCCCTTGTTGCAGGTAACGGCGAGATCAATGCTGGCTCGAAGCGCGAGCTAATGACAGCAATTGGCGCTCTTCAGCGCATGGCTGTAACTGGTGATGTCCGCAAGGCCACTCCCCAGGAGCAGTATGGCGACATCGTAACAGCTCGACGTGAGCTGGTCGAAGCTGCCTACGCCGACAAGAACGGCGAAGGTTGGCAGGTACTCGGTGAAGTTATCGGTGAAGAGATTTGGGAGACTCTCGGACGTGAAGGTTTCGCCCGAAAGACTCTTCTCATCAAGCCCCTAGGCAAGGGTGAGACTGGTAGATTGCGTGTGAGACGTAAGGATGTCATCTCGTTCTTCGTAACGAGTGACCCGAACGTCATCGCCTCGCAGGTTCGCCAGTTCTACATCTATCCGCCCGAGTTCTAC
>SDBV01002011.1_pt1 | contig 30435 bp, 18 predicted proteins | sample 2277081 | NCBI WGS metagenome assembly SDBV01 (sample SAMN10402039, study PRJNA504765) | marine sediment metagenome | isolation source: marine sediment core GS10_PC15, 223 cmbsf | place: Arctic Ocean: Southern Knipovich Ridge | collected 2010 | reverse complement strand
AAATACAATAAAATCAAACAAAAACAAAGAATACTATATGACTTAAAGGGTTATATGTATAAAATACCAATATTTAAAATTGCCAATAGTTGTTGTAGAATTTTCAGGACAGGGTACTAGTTGATAATTTCTGAGCCCCAAATACACCAGGAAATTCATTGGTGCCCAAACCCTTCCCCTCCAATAATCATTACATTTATAATCGGGATCGTTAAAAGCCATTGAAGGTAGAATATATTCACTCCAAAATTCATCCGGATTATAGAAATGGTCGTTGATCATTCTTTCGGCCTGGTCCTGGGTCGGGGCATTTGCCAATAAGGGATAAAAATTAGTTGGTGAGATTTTATGGCTGAACTCATTCGTATCAAGGCGTTTATTTAAGTAGATGCCCGTTTTATCATTCCACAGTTTATTCAGATTTTTACGGTATTTTGCTGCCCTGGCCAGAAGTTCTATTTTTATCTCGTCTTTCCCTAATACTCCCGCAATATCACTCAAAGCTTCACAATCCATTACGTAAAGGCTCATGAGTCCCACATCTGCTAATTTCAACTGATTGCGAACTGTATCAAAAGGGATATTATCATACATCGGGGAATTATCAAGACCTGATTCCAGAGCAGCACCATACCTTGAATGAGAATTCTTATCGAAATTTCTCAAGTTAGGCTCGAAAGGCGACGATCCCCAACATAAATAACCATCTGTATCCCTGTTTTTTTCCCACCAGCGGTTCCATGTAAGGAGTTTTTGAAAGACCTCCTGAAGAAACCATGTTTCCCTGTAATGCCTGTAAATTTCCCGAATAACGAATGATCCCACCGGTGGCTGTGATCTGTCACTGGTTTTTATTCCTTTTGAAGCACTTAAATTAGGGACAAAGCCTGATTTAGTGATGGCATTTGTCATTTCAATGGCATTGGCATAAGCAAGGTTTTTATTGTCCAGCGAATGCATATATGCAGCAAAATAGGTGTCCCAGCAGAATATGACAAATCCGCCTCGATAATCATTCCACAAGCGGCATACCGTTGTCAATTCGCGTTGCCCTTCAGGATCATATATCATATTCCATGCTAAAACATTTTGCATGGCATTATAAACTGCAGTGTTTTCCCCGTATTTCGATTGATTTTCTTCATATTTTGCTTTAGCTACCTCAATTTTTTCTTTGATATCGGAAACATTAAGGTTTGCTTCTGTCGTTAATGCAATTTCGGCTTCAGCTGAAAAAGCTAAATATGTAAGGGTTGATTCTTCTTGTCTGATATACTTTCCCTTTGCAAATAACTCGATTTTTCCTGATGGCAAATCAAATATTAACCTGTTTTCTGCTACTTCGACCTTTCCATCCCTGTCCCACCATATCTCATGAGGACTTATTAATATTTCTCCATTGGGATTTTCCTCAAGGGGAGTCAGTAAGAAGCAAATATCTTTTCCCTTGGCACAAGATTGTACTTTTACTTTTATTCCGCTCCAGCTTATTATTAAATCCGTATACGAACCGTCGTAAGCATGAGCGAGAGGCAAAATTGATTCAGCCTCTTTGCCCCTTTTACCCATTAATGCTTCTTTTAATACCTTATTATTCTTTTTGTCTTTCAAATAAAAATCAACCGAAATGGCTTCCGGAAGAAGCACATGCGACAAAACGCTTTTTGTATTCCAGGTATTCCAGCCTTTTGCAAGCTCCGATTTCAATTGAATATACTCAACACCCGTATAATCAGGGGCAACGCGTTTTTGAACACAACTGATTAAAACAACGAGAAACAACAGTAGAAATAGTCTATTTTTTGCTTTCATATAATCTTGTTTTAAGTTTTTTGCCGGGCCTGTAAAAAGCCCCCGGGTTTTACTCATATAGTTTTTTTCAATGTTAAAAAAACTTCATATGCCAGTTACAGGTTCGGGCAGTATAGTATCAGCAATGATCTTCTCTCAGCAATCAGAGCATTGATAATCCTCTAGTATTTTTTTAGCAGATCCAGCATCTTCCTGTCCAGCTGATGCCCATGGAAGTTTTCATATTTGACATCTGCCCGTCCGGAGTCCAGAATACCGAATGAACCTCTGAAGCACCACAATCCCCAACCCCAACCGGCATCTTTCCAGATTTTAAGATTATCTTCCATCCAAGCAAGGGCAACCTCATGAGGGGTTTTATTATAACAACCCCATTCTCCAACATGTAATCCCACACCTTTTTGTTCCAGATCTTTCCATCTATCAGTCCCTTCAACTAAAAACGCTTTGTTAAGCATCTTTCCATCTCTTACACTTTTCATAGGCCAGTCAGGGACATTCCAATCACTGGTATCCCCAAGCCAGGTAGCTTTATAGTGTGTCAGTTCCCCCGGGGCATATCCTCTGGGGCATTGGGCAATCTTAAGGTCTAGAAGGGTAAATGAAGGTTTGAATTTAAATCCGTCAATAATAATCAACCTTTCCGGATCAACTTCCCGAATATCTTTAACCAAGCGCCTGATTACACGGTCATGCTTATCTTCTGTGGTTCCGTCCGGTTCGTTTAAAAGATTAAAGCTTATCCTGCTGTTTGGGATTCCTTTATAACGTTCGGCAAACAAACGCCAGTGAAAGGCGCAGGCATCCAAAGCTTCTTGATCTTCCCAGAGACTTTTTGCCTCCCGGTATTCTTTCTTAAATAACCAATCGTTAATGGTATAACCCGGTGCCCGGTGAAAATTGATTGAAACGTGAAGGCCATACTGCCTGCCATACGCTATCGCCTGGTCTATTTCCTTTAACTTCTCCTCTTGTATTGTATACCAGTCATTTTCATCCGACCAGCATTTGTAAGACATTGGCAGTCGGACAAAATCAAATCCAAATTCAGCAATCATTTCAAAATCGGATTCGCGAAACGGTTCATTTGACCTCCCCCACTGTGGCGCAATATTTAACCACTCATCCAGCTTGTGGGTAAATTTCTCCTGCAGGTTAAACCCTCTCCACCTGGGTAATTTTGAATAGATTACCTGACTTCTCTTTGAAGCGGAACATCCCAAAGGCAACACCATTGAAGCCGCTGCTGCCACTGTGGTTGATTGAATAAATTTCCTGCGATTCATACTCGCTGATAATTTTAGTTTCTTACATAGCGAATCAAAAAAGAATCAATCCATTATTTACTTATACAATTGAATTTCAATATTCTGAACTCCTTTCAAACTAGATAGCATAAATGCTTCTTTTGTAAGTACTCCATTGATCGTCATGCTTTTTATTTTATTGCCAAACCCTGATAGCATAATGTTTAAGGTCATGTCCCGGTATCTTAAATGACTGAGTTTTACACTGTCCCATTCGGTGGGAAGGGTTGGCGCAAAACGGATCCCATCTGTTTCAAAATTAAATCCAAATAATCCATAAAAAATCATTCGTATAAATCCTCCGGCTCCCCATGCCTGGTTATTGACAGAGCCCCAGCACCCTATCTCTCCGTTTTTTTTCATTTGATAACCCCCAAAGGGTTCTCCTGTGATGTGATGGTATATCTCCCGTATGGTCCCACTTTTATGAAACAATTCAGCAATATTTAGGATTTCACTTTCAAATAAATCAGTTCGTCCTCCCATGCAGGAAGCATGGGCAAAAAGCCCGTTCACCTGGGGCCAGATACTTACATTATGTCTTCCCGGTCTTTCATCAGTGAATCGTAAAAAATGGGGCCATGACATGGTGATTCCCTGCGGCTGGCGGTGTACATTTTTAAGTATTTGTCGAGTTTTAATGGAATCAGCCACTCCAAGCAGGATTGCAAAAGAGATACCGCTTCCTTCCTGTGTATCATCCAATAAACCTTCCGATTGAGTTCCTGTACCGTGAATAAAAAAACCATAAAGTCCTTTAGATGGAATCCATAAATACTTATTAATTTGTTCGCTTAATTTCTCTGCTTTTAGTGCATGAGCACTTATTTCATCTTGAGATTTACCCAGCTCTTTTGCCATTTCAGATGCTGCATTGTATGCGCCCACATAAACACAATTTGTGCTCAACACCATTGATTTATGTGCCCCGGGATGGAAAAATGAATTACTATTGTGGATTTCCGGGTTCATTGGTGGCTCAGGGAATCCGGCAATCCCGTCACCAATAAAATAAGAACCTTCAAACAAACCGTATTTTTTATTCAAATGTTGTTGTTCATGCTTTGTAAGGGTATTTACTGCAGCCAGGTAAGCGTCATTTAAAAAGCCGGTGTCTCCTGATATTTTATAATAATTCCATGCGGAAATGATCCACATTTGGTACATATACCATTCTGATTTATTGCTTTCAGGAAGATTCACAATCAGGTTTTCATATCGTCCGTCACAACATGCCCAGAGCGTATTTTTTGCTACCGGGGAACACTTTCCGTCATTGAGCTCCAACAAATTCATTGCACTCCAGGTATTATAAGCTCCATCATGTACCCAGGGGTTGCTGCCGTATGAGGGTGCTGCCCTTAGAAAAAACCTGTTCTTTGTTGTATCCAGTAATCCTGTATCGTTCCATTTTTGAATGTTGTAGGAGATCGAATTGGTATCTATCAGGTTAGAAATTGATAAATCAAAGGCATGCTTTATTCGCTTTGCTGTTTCACTGATAATTTCAAATTGCAGTGTTGGCCTGTTCTCAACAGTTTTAGCCGGTGATTCAGCCTGAACCTGTACCTGTAAACAAAAAATTGTAACAATGATTGGTATAGGTCTTGCCATATCAATGTATTAGCAGGTAAAATTATCTGTTCATATTTCAGTTCTATGGACTAAATAATAATTGATCCTCCCTTTTTAAGGGTAGCCCTTACATTTCGAGGGTCAAGATTCTGGACTTTTATATTTTGACTTAATGCCAGATAGGATGCCACACCGGCAGCTTCTCCTAATTGGTTCATATTTACCATCACACGCATTCCGGAAAATGCTGTTATTCCTGCATCGAGCATTCTGCCGGCGATCATCAAATTTCCATATTTCACAGGCGCTATGGACCTTAATGGAATTTGATAAAAGGTTGGATTTGTTTCGGTTTCTTCACGCCACCTGCCAGTAATTGTTGGCCGGCCGGGAACTACATAAGTTTCTTTACCATCAAGATATTTGAAGGTAATTCCAGGTTTATCCTGACGATGCAAATCGAACCTGTAGCTTCCATTTGCAATGGCATCATCAAATCGTTTACCATACAAAGCATCATCATCAGATACCTGATACAAACATTTAATATGCCGGGTTTCCCGGATGCCTATGTGGGAAGGCAAAGCAACCAGTCCAATCTCTTTTGTACCATACTTCCGAATCATATCCATAATGGCACGAACCTGACGGCGACCTTCAATTTCGGCTCTGGTCAGATCATCCGCATTGGCACAATCAATATTAAATACCCTGGTACCAGCCAGCATATGTGAATCTGTACCTGGAATATCGGCTCCCCAAACAAATCCTTCAGGAATATCAAATTCCTCCCGATGCAATTTGTAAAGTTGATTAAATTCTCCATAGTCCCAATTATCAAGATGAGCTGTGGTTGTAGGAGGTTGAATCAATTCATAAGTGTAATTTTTTAATCCAAGCCTGAGCGCTAAATCACCATCGCCCGTAGCGTCAATAAAATATTTTGCCTTTATAATCCCCCTCCCTGATTTATTATCGACAATAATTCCCGTTAAATTATCATTTTCGTCAAGAACAGGTTCAGAAAACAGTGTGTGCAGATAAGGATGAATACCTGATTCAATGATAATTTCATCGAGTTCAATTTTCAATTCCTGAGAATTAAATGTATAAGTAGTATTTGGATTATTTTTCCTATATGCGACAGCTTTTCGGTAAGAAAGCCTGTCTATTACCTCCCATGTCAGCCCGGCAATAATTTGCTGCTTATTTTCGGTATCGTATAAAGAGTGCCAGATATTCACCAGTGCATTGGTAGCTACCCCGCCAAAAGCATTTTGTTTTTCAACAATGGCAACTTTTGCCCCTAACCTGGCAGCATGTACAGCAGCAAAAACACCGGTGCAACTACCTCCTAATACGCAAATATCGACTTCATTAATAACTGGCAGCTTTTTTGAAAATTCCCTATCTGTTATATTTTTTAAACTAAAAGACATTGATGACATTGCCCCTAAACCAATACTCCCGCCAATTATTTTGTTTATAAATTTTCTACGTGAATTTTTAGTCATACTATTTCTTTTTTTAGCTGGTTTACGATCTGGTCATCTTTTCAGAAAGAACTTTTTGGGGGAGATAAGCACCATTATTACGCAAAGTATTAACAAGCATTTCTGTATTAATGTCATTTGCAGGTTGCCCCTTTTTAATTGATTGCACAGCTGCTGTACCTGCTGCCTGCCCCATCATAGATGCAGCCGGCTGAACACGGATGGCTCCATGCACCTGAATATCGCTGGAATTACAGCGGCCTGCTACCCATAAGTTTTTCCAGTTTTCAGGTACAAGGATACCATAGGGAATCCCAAAACATTCACCAGGCCCAATCCTGCCTTTTTTATTATATTCCCTTTCATATTGCAAATAAGCTTCCTCTGTATTGGTATAAGCATGAATATCAACAGCCTTGTTAAATACGGCTATTTGATCAGAAAACTGTCGTCTCGACATAAGGTCACCGATGTTGAGTTCATATTCTCCTACAATACGCCTCGATTCACGAACACCTACCAAAGAACCGGTTGTAACCAGCTGAAGGTTTTCGCAACCTTCGACATATTTTTTATAAAACTCAACGTATTCCTGGACAATGCGTCGTCCCAACATAATGCCATCACTCAGGTCTTTATTTTGCAGAGCATTCAATTTGAAGAGATGTCCACCATTAAGGTACCCTACTGTATGATTAACCTGACTCAATCCCGGCAAGTGTTTGTCGGGCTGTGTGAAATGTCCGTCATCCAAAGCTTTCTTCAAAGCTGCCCATTGGTTTCCCATTTTTGACCAGTCAATACCGGCATGCAATGATGCTAAAGTAGAAGACATGGGAAGTGGAGTATCCCTTCCGGGTTCCCGGCAATCTGCACCGCATAAATCAGCCAAAACGGCATCACCCGTCGCATCAATGAATTTCCTGGCTTTAACGAATTGATATCCTTCAATATTTTGAAGAACAACACCCGAAACTTTACCCTGTCTTTTATCAGCATCAACATCGATGAGCTTTGTGAAAAAACGGACCTCTACACCTGCATCTTGTATAAATTCATCCAGTACAAGCTTATAACCTTCAACCTGAAATGGTGTCCAACTATGGTATTTCTTACGCCATTTGATTGGGTCGATTCCAGGCTGAAGAAAATTTCGTTTATACAATGTTTCAACAACTTCCCGCATAAATCCACCAACAAGCATTTTTTCCCCGTCTGCCATTGGATCAAATGCAGTCACCAAACCGGATGTCCCCATCCCTCCAAGGCAACCTGTTGCTTCAACCAGCAAAACTTTTGCCCCTAAACGGGCAGCACAAACAGCTGCAGCTGTACCGGCAGGGCCTCCACCGGCGACAATTATGTCGTATCCGTCTTCAATTGGAATATCTCGTTGTAACCGGAATGTTTTCGGGAACAAAGTATTTTCTGAAGCAATTGTTTCATTAGAGCTCATTCCACCTATTGCTACACTGGCAGTGGCTATGAGCGATTTTTTTATAACATTTCGTCTGGATATCTTCATTGTTCTGATTTTAGCGTTATCAACTAATTCTTTAAAATCAATTGTCATTTATAATTATCACTGGCTCTTTTGCCTTTTATTGTATTAATAATTACACCATTCACAAGCTCTTTGAAGTGAAACATCGAGTTCTTCGGGATTATTTAATACTTCACATCCGGATCATCAATCCTTGGCACATGAATTGGGGTAGAACCATGCTCCGAATGAGATATTCTGGTCATTTCTTCAAATGCTGCTTTTAGTACCTGGCCTTCAAACCAGCCATCGGTTTTTACCAGTTCCCGGTCGATCAGGGCACGCAGATAAAGGATGCGCCAGCGCCAGCTCCCCGGTGTAAAACCACCCTCATCGAAACATGAATTATCTAGAAACTTCCCCACCCCGTAAAGGAGTCCATTCTCATCGTTACCGGTAATTTTTAATACACTGCCTTCGTAGGCTATGGTATAGCCTTCGGATCCGATACCGGATTCAACGGCTAACTCAACTGTAAAATCGGCTTTGCCTTCTGTGGAAACTTTTGCTCCGCTGCGTTCGCTGATTTCGCGGGCAAGAATTTCAGATGCACGTTGGGCCACTGCACCGGCTTCTGCAGATAAAACAATTTTAACTGATTGTGCCGGGCCTCCCGGATTGGCACAAGAGATAAGAAGAACAATAAAAACCCATCCCCAATTCTTCCCGGCCAGGGAAGGGAGTTTAGAGATTGTAAATCTAATAGATTGTAACATTGTAGTCTTTAATCTATGACTTAGTATTGATTTAATAATCAATTACTTGCAAAACCATACCTGGTGTGTTTACATCATTTGCACGTTTATAAGAGATTGCTTCACCTCCTGAGGTCGGTTCGCATTGACGATTTGGATGTTAAACTTTTTCCGGGACAACAAATGGTTTTCTGTATTTTCGGGTAATCAACTGATTAGCTTCAGTAGCATATTCGCCAACAAATTCTTCACTGTCTGAATCAAAATCAAGCATTGGCCCGAGAATGACACTTTCTTTATTCCAGTCTATTTTATTGGCAAAAAGATGGGTTGCGAAGCGATCGAAGGATTCCTGCAAATAAGGTATACCCTTAATTTTTTCAGCAATTTCACCGGGATTTGACTTTACTCCAATCCGGTGCGATGCATTTCCCATATGAGTAAGTGCAGCAGACAAATGTCCTTGCTCAACGTCAGCATACAAGACCCTGGGATCATTCTGCCTAAGGGCCTTTATAAAGTTATCCTTATCGCCCTCAAATGCAGATTCAAAAGTCTTCAGCAATCTTCCCTTATTGTCGTATGCCTTATTGTTCGCGGTGTATCCATCTTTGCAATGAACCACAACACCTATTTGAACTCCATGTACATCATCCATACTTATGCGACTTCTGGCAGCCCAGTCGCTGTCTCTGTAATATGAATTCATGGGCAATCCTCTAACTTCAAATATTATGGGTGCTATATCGTAATCATAATAAATGATCTGGGTATTTGGAGTTTGTCCGTCATCATCGTACCCGAAACGGCCACCAATGCTCATTACTTTTGATGGCAGATAATCCAATCCCAGAGCCATTCGGCAGCCATCCACATAATGAATTCCATTATTTCCCAGGTCTCCATTGCCGGTTTCCCAATTCCAGTGCCAGTCGTAATGAAAGTTTTTTCGTTGAACAGGACTCATTGGTGCAGGTCCGGCCCAGAGGTTATAATCTACTGATTTAGGAATTGAGATTGGTGCAGGTACCTTTCCAATACTCAAACGTGCCCTGTAATTAATCCCATGCACATATTCAATTTTACCCAGATTGCCTTCCCTTGCATAGTCAAATGCTTCTTTATATCCGAGAGGCATCCTTGGCACATGAGGGACCTGTACAATCCGCTTGTATTTTGCGGCTGCTTCAACCATTTTACGCCCTTCAAAAATATTATGAGAAGCTGGTTTCTGACAATATACATGTTTGCCTGCCTGGCAAGCCATAATGGTAATCAATGCATGAGAATGATTTGGAGTTGCAATTGCAACGGCATCTATGTCTTTGTCTTCCAGTAAATCTCTAAAATCTACGTAAGCTTTTACATTGATGTTTTTCTTTTTGAGTTCTTGTTCCTCTTTTCGGAGAATCTCTTCGTCACAATCGCAAATAGCCACAATATTAACACCCGGAATTTTAGCAAATCCCCTGAGATCCATTTTCCCTTTACCACCTATCTTTACCGTTGATCCCAGCCCGATAACACCCAGGTTTATACTATCATTTGCACCTAAGCATTTTCCACTATAGGGAAACGACAGGGCGATTCCCGCCACTGCTGTACTTTTTATAAAATTTCTTCTTTTCATGATCGTGCTTTTATATTTCATTTTGAAAGGCAAAAAATAAAGTGCGGTAATAATGCATTAACCTGATCGGCTCACAACTTTGGCTGATCTCGGCATTGCAATAACCTTTATAACCCGACTCCCTGAGCAATTTAAGGAAATTCCTGTAAGGATAATCACTGTGAAGCTCATGCAAATGCACTCCCCTGATCCGGTCCTTTATCATATTAAAATTTTCTTCAAGTCCTTCTCCTTCTGTGTCACTGGCCATGCAGTTCCAATTGATATAAACATGATCGCTGTTACTATAATCCAGTATTTTCTTCATGGCAGGAATATTTCCCGTTCCTTTTCCATGAACGCAAACCCTTACATCTACACCAAGGTTATGTCCGAATTCTCCGACTTCGGCCAATGCTTTTCCAGTTTGCTTCAACATCTTTTCACTTGACACGTCTTCAGCAGATGCATTTGGAAAGACCCGGATACCAATTGCCCCGACATCGGCAGCCAACTGCAGATACTCTTTTGTACCTTCAATATTTTTCTTTAACTCCGCCGGATCGGGGTACCAATACTGGAACCCGCTTGCCAGGCTTATGGCTTCCATTGGAGAATCCTCAAAACGTTTTTTCACTTCAGCCCGTTGGGTTTGATTAAGGCTAACTTCAACACCATGCCCATGTGTTGTTCGCAACTCTGCATGAACCCAGCCGGTTTCGGTACAGTTTTTTATTATAGTTTCAATATCCCAATCCTTACCCAGGGTATAGGTCATCAACCCCAGTTTTAAGGGAGGTGAATTTTTCTTTAACCCAGGATTTAACTCTGAAGCAGATGCTTTTGAAATGCCTGTTGTTAGTGCTGCTGTTCCTAGTGCAGCTGTTTGAATAAATCTTCTTCTTGTAGGTTCTTTTTTCATTCTATTTGGTTTTAAGAATAACTGCATCACTCTCCATCAAGTAGTTCTCTTAGAAGTACTAAACATAAAAGTGCCAACTAACAGTTTATAAAATTCCTCTTCCATTCATTATCGATTTTTCCTGTTTTTTATCTGTCACATTGAATATCTCACTTTTTTGGGATCAAAGAAACAGACCGTAAATTTATAGGCTTCCATAGCTTTTTAACAGGCCTAATCCGGAGGCTATAAACGCCTGCTTCCGGCACTTCAATCTTTCCTAAACTAACTTTCTTATATTTAGCTTCACCACCGGTCGAAGCAACTGCGGCCTGAAGCTTTGATTGACCAACAACAACTATAAATTTAGTTTCACCAGACTTTACCGCCACATCAGCGATAACTTCAAACGCACCTTTTCTTTTAACCTCAAACATCCATTCAACCCAGGCACCCGGCTTGGTCCACGAACCGACATTCTCTTTGCCTTTTTCTCCTTCAAGCCTGGCATTTGTGCCAAACTCATTATGAATATCAGCCATTTTTGCAGGAAGCTCAATGACACCTTTGGCGTTCCCGGTCGGAACGATTAGTTCGACATCGAGCTTGCCGGCAACTTTAACAACCACTACTTCGTTAATTCTATCATGTTGTATGAGAGGCAGCTCGACTGTAACCCCTGCTTCACTCTCTGTAGTTTTAAGTTTCTTAAGATTCCGTAGCAAGTAAGCCTGCTGGATTGTATTTTTCAATCCTGGCAAAACCAGTTTACCGTCTTTGGGCCAATCGAAAACATGCAGGTAAAGCGTCGCCCCGTTAATGAATGTCTTCTTGGTGCAGCGCCCCCACGGCAGCTTATAAAAAGGACTTGCCGTAGTCTCATAGATCGACTCGCTGTTAACCTTCATCCACTGCCCGATCCCTTTCAAGCGTTCAATAGCGGGCTCTGGAATTTCACCCTCGGCGTTCGGTCCAACATCCAGAATATAATTGCCGCCTTTGCTGGCGATATCGACCAGGTTGCGAACCAGCTTTTCTGTAGATTTCCAATTGTGGTCGTTACTTCTATACCCCCAGCTGCCATTGATCGTCATGCACGATTCCCAGTCCGAGTTAAGTCCCGTCGCCGGAATAAACTGCTCCGGTGTTTCAAAGTCACCGTCACCGCCAAGCCGGTTATTGGTAATGATCCCCGGCTGCAAATTCGTCAATGAATGGAGCTTATTAACCCGTTGCTCATTCATACCCTCAGGAACATCCCACCACAGCACCGACACATCACCATAATTTGTCAGAAGTTCTCGTACCTGCGGCACAGCGATCTTGTCGATATACTCATCCATACTGCCTTCCTGAGCCTTATCCCACCTGCCTGCCCAGGAAAACATACCGCCACCGGGATGAACCCAGTCTACTGCCTGTGAATAGTAAATGCCCAGTTTCATGCCATGTCTTCGGCACGCTTCGGCGAGCGGTTTGAGTAGATCCTTCCCGTACGGAGTCGCATCTACCACATTCCAATCGCTTACCTTTGTATCAAAGATCGCAAACCCGTCACAGTGCTTGGCGATGATCACAACATACTTCATTCCGGCTTCTTTGGCCAGACGCACCCAGCTGTCCGGATCATACTTAACAGGATTGAACTGTTTTGCATATTCCTTGTATTCAGCAACCGGAATCTTGCCCCGCAGCATGATCCATTCAGTGTCACTTGGAATAATCTTGCCTTTGTGCGTTCCGGCCGGAACGGAATACACTCCCCAGCAGATCATCATACCAAACCGGCTCTGCCGCCACCATGCCATACGCTCGTTACGCTGGGCAACCGTTTCCTCGGCATAGGGCCAGGATGATTTCTCCTGATGAGATGATATATTCGTGATCCTCTGACCCGATTTGTGAATTGAATCTTTGTTGTCAAAATCATTATTGTCGACTTTGTTTCCTGCAACAACCGGCGATGCAAAAATGACAAGAAATGATGCTGCAACTGCCAATGCAGCGGTTTGAATATATTTTCTTCCTGCTGGCTCTTTTTTCATATTATTTGTGCCGTCACGTCTATTCATTTCTTTATACTCAAACTTTCAGAGGAGAACATCAATTCCAAAAGATAATATATAACTACTCACCAATCAGTTGAACCTTAATTCTTATGGCATCGTCATTGTTTGAAACCGGAATTCTGAGCTCGATTCTTTTAAGACTATCTATCTGTTTATCAAGTTGGTGTGGCGGAGGATCGAGCGAAACGACGGAAAATTGAATGTCCGGATATGAGAGATTGATCAGCCTTAACTTTTGATCGTTCTGTTTCAATATTGCCCCTTCGTCAACTATCTCCACGTCTGCCTGGGTGATGAGTTGCCAGGTTACCAACTCTGTTGTTTCATTCGATTCAATAATATCTTCAATAAGTAAAGATCTTTCACTGTCTTTTGTAAACTTTCTGAATGCACTTCTAAGTTGTCCTTCAAAAGTAGGGCTTAAGTCAAAAGTAACTGTAGGATTTTTACCGGTCTTATACTTCTCTACAAGTGCATAACCATCGACGATGTGTCGTTCATCATTTACAGTCAGAGTACTGTGCCCGTGATTGTTTTTGGTCAATAGCTCCCATCTTTGACAGTCCTGGCATTGGTGCCATAAATCGAAGCCTTGTTCTCCTATCAAATAGGATTGGGAACCCGGGTCAATGCTCCAGCGAACGCCATTAAGTTCAAAAATAAATGAACCGGCATCCATGTTGCCATGACTTACAGCTCCACAACCTCCTTTTGCTGCAAAATAGTAATCACTGCTATTACCTTCGCCTTTGAAAACAGCCACCGGAGTTTTGCCTTTCCCCACCCACACCGATGGAGGCTTTTCAGTTGAAAGCTCTTGATACTTAGACATCCAGGCAAGCGCAGCACCTGTTAAAGGGCGAAGTCTTATATCTTTGGCTGGAGTCAGGAACTTCTCTTTGTCATAAAACATGCTTTTCCCCGTCTGTGCTGCAAACCAGGCCAGGATAATATCTCCGTCAAATATTGGTTTATCGTGGCAATCAGCAAAATTGTAGTATCCTCCTGAGGGTGAATTACTGCACATCACCTTAAAGGTTGCACTTTCCATAAAACCAGGGTAATCTTTATGTCCGAAATCGGTACCAAATGCAGTTTCAAATATTGAGGCTGCCAGTAACGAATGATTTGTGCCGGACATCCAATATGCGACGCCCTCGGGATAAACACCTTCAGGAACATAATCTTCGGCAAGAACATAAGGAAGACCGTCCAATGCCCTTTTAATTGTTTTGGCTGCCAGTACCGGTTCATCCTCTGCTATGGCTATTGAGGCCGCTATCATTCCGGCGTTGCAAACCTGGTTCCAGTTATTATAGTGATCAATCCACCATGCATTCCGCATATCTCCTCCATATTCCTCCCAGCTTGGATAAATACCTTTTTCAATTAAAGCTTTTTTTGCAAGTTGAATTGTGGTTTCGGGAAGTTTGTCACAAGTCCAGTCCAAGGCAAGAGCAACAGCTATAGATATCATTGCTACATCCAGATAAACAGGAGGATTCCAATCTGAAAAGTTGCAACATGCCAATAATTCCTGATTGATGCGTTCCAGAATTGTGTTGTCTCTTTCAACCAAATACACTACACCCAGCAAGTCTACCCTGCGACGTAATACCCTTGAGACACCCAACGTTGGTCTGGTGGTTTTAACTCTTTTTATTACCGGAAGGTCAAGAATCTCGAATGCATCTATACGAATTGCTTCATACATATTCTTAATTACGGAATCTGTTCTTATCTTCTCCTTTAGCCCTTCAATGATCTGATCATTATATATCATCCGGGGTTTTGATTTTGCGAGATTCTTTTGAAGATAGGTTACCGTAAATGGATTCTGAAGTTTTGGTATGTCCTGATCCTTTTCCTGGGCAAAAACTGTGCTTACCTGATGAGTAATAAGAAAAATGACTGGGAAAAATATGGTCAGTAATTTCTTCATCGTCTTATTTTGTTTTGTTATTAGCCCTTTGATCATAGTTACCATATGAGCACTTATACTCTGTTCATTGGAGGCGAAATTTTATTCGGCACTCTAAATACCCCAATTTCGGCCAACCCCACCTTAGTTCCCACGCTTTCAGTCACTTTGAATTCGAAGCATGAATATAAGGATCATTACCGGCCAACCAATTGCACCTTAATATCAAAAGCACTGTCATTGTTTGAAACCGGAATTCTGAGTTCTACTCTTTTAAGATTATCCATCTGTTTATCAAGTCGGTGTGGCGGAGGATCGAGCGAAACTATAGTAAATTGTATGTCCGGATGGGACAGATTCAGAAGCTTTAACATTTGATCGTCCTGTTTCAATATGGCTCCGTCGTCAACTATCTCCACATCAGCCTGGGTGATGAGTTGCCAAGTAACCCATTTTGTTGTCTCATTTGGTTCGATTCTATCTTCAATGAGTAAAGACCTTTTACTGTCTTTTGTAAACTCTCTGAATGCACTTTTAAGTTGCCCTTCAAAAGTAGGGCTTAAGTCAAAGGTAACTGTAGGATTCTTACCGGTCTGATAGTTCTTTACAAGTGCATAACCGTCAACAATATGGCGCTCGTCATTCACAGTAAGGGTACTGTGTCCGTGATTGTTTTTGGTTAACAATTCCCATCTTTCACACTCCTGGCACTGGCGCCATAGATCGAATCCCTGCTCACCAATCATGTAGGATTGACTACCCGGGTCGATGCTCCAGCGAACGCCATTCAGTTCAAAAATAAATGAACCGGCATCCATGTTCCCATGGCTTACTGCACCACATCCTCCTTTTGCTCCAAAATAGTAATCACTGTTGTCTCCTATACCTCTAAAAACAGCCACCGGACTTTTACCTTTGCCTATCCATAAAGCTGGTGGCTCTTCATCTGATTCTTCTTCATATTGACTCATCCATGCAAGCGCAGCACCTGTTAAATAACTTAAACTGATATCTTCTGGCGGTGTCAGGAATTTTTCCGTATCAAAAAACATACTTTTACCTGTCTGTACCGCAAACCATGCAAGCGCAATATCCCCGTCAACTGTAGGTTTGTCTTTACAATCGCCATAATTATAGTACCAACCTGAAGGTAAATTAGTGCCCATTACTTTAAAAGTGGCGCTTTTCATAAACCCGGGATATTCTCTATATCCAAAATCTGAATCGAAAGAAGTTTCAAGCATGGAAAGTGTAAGCAAGGAATAGATTGTAGCGTAACTCCAATACATAACACCCTCAGGGCAAACACCATCAGGAACATAATTTTCAACGAGTTCATGAGGAATACCATCCAATGCCCTCTTTATTGTTTTTGCCGCAAGTACCGGTTCATCTTCTGCAATTGTGATTGACGCAGCAATCATCCCTCCGTTGCAAACCTGGTTCCAGTTGTTATAGTGATCTATCCACCATGCATGTCGCATATTTCCTCCATGTTCCTCCCAGCTTGGATAAATACCCTTTTCGACCAATGCCTGTTTCGCCTTTGTAATGGTAGATTCAGGCAAATTATCCTGAGTCCAGTCCAAAGCAAGTGAAACAGCCATACAAATTTCTGCCACATCCAGATATACAGGTGGGTTCCAGTCAGAAAAGCTGGAAACTGCCAATAATTCCTTATTTATACGTTCAAGAATAACTTCATCCTTCTCAACCAGATAAACCAAACCAAGCATGTTTATTCGCCGGAGTAACTCCCTTGAAATATTCAGCATTGAATTGCTTGTCTTAATTCTTTCTATAACCGGAAGGTCAAGAATCTCGAATGCATCAAGTCGAATTGCCTGATACATATTCTTAATAACAGGATCTGTTTTTATCTTCCCTTTGAGCTCTTCAACAATCTTTTCATTGTATATCATCCGGGGTTTTGATTGTTTCAGGTTTTCTCTGATATACGACTCCGAAAAGGGATTCTGAAGTTTTGGGATGTCTTTATCCTTTTCCTGGGCAAAAACTGTGTTTCCCTGATAAGTTATTAGAAAAATAACTGGTAAAAATAGAGTCAGTAATTTATTCATTGTTGTTGTTTTTGTAATGTTTAGCCTCTTGTTCGCTTAAAAACTGTATTTCCTGTTGAACCCATCCGTACCTGCTGCCAGGAGGGTTTGGAGTTTTATGGCGCCAGCCATGGGAATAACCTAGCCAGAGCTTTCGTCCGTCCGGGCTAATGAATTTGCTGCATATATTCACAAAATAAGCTTCCTCACCGAAGGATTTCAGGTATGAAATCAGTTTCCAGGGACCGGTCAGGTCATCTGCTTCAAGGAAATAGGTATCATAGGGTCCTTCGCCGATACCTTCAGGCCCGCTTCCATCAGTAACACAAAGAATATATTTATTAAACGGCGGTACATAGGTTGCTGTTACAATACCCATATGATCATTCCACTCCAAAAGTGGTTTAATCTTTCTGAAATCGCCAGTCCAGACCGGCTGACCATCCCCGTCCCGGCCACCAAAAAACTCATAAGAGGCCGAATCGTTTATGGTTGCGGGGTCAGGCTTCACACGAAGAAGATATATCTGATCGCCGGCAGCCCAGGTGTTGTATGCATTGGGGCGTGTTGAACCATGGGCCACCATATATGCCTTGCCATCGGGTGAGTGCTCCATGTTTTTGCCAAAATCCACAAAATGGGGTGCGCCAATTTTTACTCTGGCCCCTGGCGTGCCTTCTGTGTAAGTCGAGTTTTGATACTTTTCGGTCATGTTCCACATTTTGGTTGTACGGCCGTCTTTAGCCGATTCACCAAATATAGGGTTGAGGGAGGTCCGTGTCTCCATCTCCCAGGTCTTTCCGAAATCTTTGGAAATGTTGAAACCCGGGAATGGGCCCATAACATCCCAGGGATTGTTTACCCAGTCAAGTGTATAAGTTCCGTAGTACCAGATGCCATTATAAACCAGGCTGCCACAGGGGTACTGGCCCCCATAAGGAAATGGCTCATGTTCTATTAATCCGACATCAGTTATCCTGAGGTTCATAGGGTCAGAGCCCTCAACTATCGCAAACCCCGTCACGGGTTGTTCAATACGAGGGAAGAAATTGTACCCCGAGCCGGAGTTTACGCCATTCACCGCTCCATCAGTGAATGGTGAATACAGTTTGTCATCACTGGCCCATGAAGGATACCATGTATCGGCACTTGAATTTACTACATATTTACCGGTGAAAAGGATTTTGGAAAATACTTCTGATTGCTCGAAGGGACACCCTTCAGGTGCTTCAGAGTTCCAAATAAATGAGGATACATTTATGACCTCTTCCTGGGAAAAAGCAAAAGGGGCAAACAGGGACATGAATATGGCAATTGTGCTAGTGGCAATTAGTAGACTGGATTTTTTCATAGTGCGGGCTTCTTTACTGACAATTTATATTTCTCTGTCAGACCGTCCAGCATCATAGTTGCTATTGTAGCACTCATACAATAATCCGGAACTCCCAGAGGTTTACCCGACACTGAATCATAATGTTCGCTGATCCCGTTCTTTATGGCATTTTCTACGGTTTTATCAGCAATTACAGCAGCCAGCTCGGTATGTCCATAATCTGCCAGCCCGCTTGCAATCTGATAGTTGGTTGAAGGCCAAACATCTCCGCGCCAGAAATCTCTTGATTTCCATCGCGGATCTTTACGATCCACCGTAGGAATTGGTAGCGGAGTTTGCCATGAGTCAGTTGCAAGAACCTCAGCCATTCTTTGAGCCATCTTTTTTGTCGGGACACCGGCAGCCAAAGGAACCCAGCTACTGATCGTAGCCACCGGTATTTTCTCCATGGTCTCTTTTTTTACCGATAAAAAGGTTCCGGCTTCCTCATCCCACATGTAATCTCTCATTGCCTTCACCGCTTTGTCGATAAATGGTTGTCTTCGGGCAGCCATCTCTTTATCTCCAAGAGCTTCGGCTAATCTCGCCAGACTTTTTTCCCCCATAATAAGGTAGGATGTATTACCTGTTACCCAAATGTCGCCATACCACGCTCCTTCATTCTTTCCTTTCCGGGTGGGATGTTTCATCAGTTTTAAATCGTCCATATTGCACTCATAGTCGAATGTTTCCCAACGGGCATGCTGAACATCCCCACTATAAGAACCAATGGTTACAAGTCCTGAATTTGTAACATCCCGTTCGCGCCAATACCAGTTGTGCCACTTTTCTAACCTGGGCAGGCATTGTTCGAGTAATTTTTTATCTCCATTTCGCTTGTAAACACGTTCCAATCCCCATGCCAGGATTGGTATTTGAGAAAACTGCCGAACGTCCTGAGGGAATGTTTTAATGGTAGCTGTAATCATATCATGAGCATACTCAGGCACTATCTCATTCCAGCGATCCTGAAAATCCCAGTAGTTCTGAAATATATCCCTGATCAATTGTTCTTTCCCGGGTAAAATACTGAGCAGATCCACCACGAACATTGTATCCCAAATCCATTGCCCCTTATAATATGGTCCACCTGGTACCACCCAGTTATGTTTTAATGGAGGTGTCGGGGGCATTATTTTTTCCAAAATGCATTTCTCGAAAACGCGCTCAGTAAGCGTCATTGCATCTTCCCTGTTCGATATAAACAGTGATTTTATATCTGTTTCTTCCATTGAACTTCCGCCAGAAGCAGGATTTCCAAAAATTGAGGGCATTGCCAAACTTCCCATGGAAAATGCTCCGGTAGTTTTTATGAATTTTCGTCTTGTAGATCTCATTTCTATTTTTTGATTTTTGCTTCCTGTTCATCTCGAATCCCGATTGACTGTCCATAGGTATAATCCCGCACATACTCGGGGATTGCTTCAGGATCATATTCCGGATTAGGTCCCGGTAAAGATGCATCAGTCTTAACCAACCAGTTGTCCATCATGGTCCGGAGTTGCTTCACCTTCTCCGGTCTTACCTGCGAGAGGTCGGTTTGTTCATTTGGATCATGTTTAAGATCAAAGAGATGATGTGCACCTCTGGAATCGTTGTAGTAGCGATACAACTTCCAATCCTTATAACGAATTGCGGTGAAGGGGCTGCATCCAAAATCGCTGTAATGGGGAAAATGAAAATAGATTGGACGATCTTTAACCGTTCTTCCACCGGTAAGGACCGGCAATAAGCTCTCCCCATCCAATTGCTGCTTCGGATCAGGATCGGTACCGGTCAGGGCGAGTATGGTCGGATACAGATCAATTTGCATGGTTGGCATAACTTCCTTTTCGCCGCCCCGAATATGACCGGGCCATTTTACAATTAACGGCACACGATAAGCTCCCTCATAAGGCATACCTTTGCTCCCAAGCAATGGATATGTGGATGTCGCGCCATGATATCCTCCGTTATCGGAGGTAAAAATCACCACCGTGTTGTCTTCCAATCCGTTTTTCTTCAAGGTCGCCAGAATCCGCCCGACACTTTCATCAACACTCTCTATCATTGCCGCCATTATCGGATTGTCCTGATCATTTGTTGGGATTTCTTTCCATCTTTCCAGTTTTTCCTGTTGAGCCTGCAAGGGGAGGTGCACCAGATAGTGGGAGATGACCAGCAGAAAAGGTTCCTGTTTGTTTTGTGTTATGAAATCCTTTGCCCGGCGTGTCAGAGCTTCGCTCATATATTCATCTTCTGTCAGCCCCGGGAGTTCAGCCCCCAGGGGTGGGATATAATCCTTTCCCCAGTGTCCTTTGGTGAAGGTAGGTTTTGTGCGATAGCCTTCTGCAAGCTCAAATCCCTGCTTATCGGGCCACTGGGATGGCTCCCATCCACAGTGCCATTTTCCGAGATATCCGGTTTTGTAGCCGGTCTCCTGCAGAACTTCTGCAAAGGTAATCTGGTCAGGATGCAGGCACCACCGAAATGCAGGACCTTGCGTCTGTATTCCAGGGGTACTTTTTTTATCGTACTCTACCTGTCTGAGGCTGTCGGACTGAACAGCGGTTGTACTGAAAACAGTGGTCATCCTGTTCCGGGCGGGATACTGACCAGAGAAGATAGCCCCGCGGGAAGGAGAACAGTTGGGAGCAGACGAGTATGCCTGGGTAAACAACATCCCTTCAGAAGCCAGCCGGTCAATGTTTGGAGTTTTGTAATATTGACTGCCCATACAGCTGATATCCTTCCATCCCATATCGTCGATAAGAATAAATACGACATTAGGCTTTTCATTCGCCATAGCTGCATGCTGAATGAAGTCAACTGTATCATTTTGTTGGATTATGCCAGGTGTACTGCGCCCTTCCCCTATATATTTACCAAGCAGTAATTTTAATTCTTCAACTATTTCAGGGTGTTGTTTGTATAAATTGTTTTGTTCTTCTATATCATTTTCAATATTATAAAGCTGACCAGGTGGTGCACTTCCGTTGTCATCTTCATGGTTATAATTGCCAAAACCACCCGATTTTTCTGTCAGTATTAACTTCCATTTTTCCTTTCGAATGGCAAAATTTCCTGTCCATGAATGGTGAACCAAAGCTTCCCGTATGGGTTCAACATTCTCTTGCAACAACGCTGGAAGAATATTGTAACTGTCTTCTCCTGCATTTTCCGGCAATTGATACCCGATGATATTTGCAATCGTTCTCATTATATCTACCTGGCAAATCAATTCATCATTTGAAATTCCATTTTTAACTTTATCAGGCCAGCGTACAATAAAAGGCACCCTGTGCCCGCCTTCCCATATATCTCCCTTATAGCCTCGCAAGGGGCCATTGGGTAAGTGACCGTACTCTTTTACCGATCCTATATTTCCACTCCAATTAGTACCATCCCTTCCAGGTGAACCGTTGTCACTTGTAAATATTACAATTGTTTTTTCTGTACTATTATTCTTTTCCAGTGTTTTCATAATTTGACCTACAACCCAATCAACTTCACATACATAATCGCCATACAATCCGGCCTTGCTTTTTCCTTTGAATTGTTCAGCAGGAGCAATGGGAGTATGGGGAGCCGTTAACGGAAAATATAAAAAGAAGGGCTTTTTGCTTAAGCTTTTTTCATTAATGAATCGAACTGCCTTTTTTGTTATTGCCGGCATCACCGCTTCCAGCCTCCATCCTTCTGCCATCATTCCTTTATCTCCGAAAAGTGAATCTGGCTTTATGATTGTTGGTTTAATAGTAACTTTATTATTATCGATGAAGGTATACGGAGGGAAATTTGGCACGTCATCACCAAAATAATAATCAAAGCCATGTTCAATTGGCCCTCCTGTTATCAACATAGAATAATCAACATTATTTCCATTTTCCTTTTTTGCTGCTAAAGAATCATGGGTAGGCCAGTTCCATCCCAGATGCCATTTCCCTATAGCTCCGGTTTGATATCCTTTTTCCTTTAACATTTCCGGAAGCGTTAATCGCTCTTTCTTTATCAATGGCTTTTCCCATGGCCAAAGCACGTGTTTCTTCAGTGATGTTCTCCAGCAATACCTGCCAGTTAACAAACTATACCTGCTTGGAGTACAAACTGCTGAAACAGAATGAGCATCAGTAAAACGTACACCTTCAGAAGCAAGTTGATCTATGTTCGGTGTTGGAATAAGTGAATTAGAATTATAACATTGAGCATCACCATAGCCCATGTCATCCGCATAAATTATGATAATATTGGGATTGGTCTGTTCTGTTCTTTCGAATGAACATCCAATAAAAATCAAAAATAAGAACAGGATAACCCACAAATTATGTGCCTTCATAATTTTGTTTCTGTGGCCGAATGATAATAAAAGCCCCGCAACACTTTAACCAGATTGCGGGGCTTTCATATCTTAAATTATTACATACCTGAAATTCTAATTATACCCTGGATTTTGGGTAAGCTCAGCTCCTGAATTGGCATCAATAGCTGTCTGAGGAATAGGCCAGTGTACATGGTAATCACGAATACCATCTTGTGATTTCACATTCAAGCGTCGAACTCGTTCCAGTAATGTTCCAGTACGAACCAGTGTATAACGACGATGTTTTTCACCAAGTAATTCCCTCGCTCTTTCATCAAGAATATAATCCATATCAACAGCGGCAGGGTCAACAGGTGTGGCATTTGACCTGGCTCTCACAACATTAATACTTGCAGCAGCCTCAGTAGTCTTTCCCTGGAGCATTTGTGCTTCGGCAAGTAGCAAATAAGTTTCTGCCAGCCGGATCTTATATCTGTCCTTCAGGTTACTCAGGAAATTAAGATCATCTGCTTTCCCAAAATAAAATTTGGTAGTTGACGGATACAGTTTACCTGTATTTAACCACTCTTCTGTTATCTCAACTTTTTGCCCAAATAATTCCGGAAAAGTAGGGTCGTTATACCAAAACTCTCTCCTGATATTATATTTCGATGCCCGTAGGTCTTGCGCTTCATATGAATCTAACCACGATTGCATGGGAACCAGGCGTCCGACTCCACGACCTCCCAGTGAATCTGCCAGCACCATGCCGGGAACAGCTGCATAGTTTGGACCCCAGCCGCGACGAGACCAGTCGTTGTGACCATCACTCTGGCCACCGCCACCAATTACTTTATATTCCTGCTGAATAGCCCAAATGGTTTCCAGGTTACCTCCTGCCCGATTATGGTTAAACTCCAGGAATAAATCGGAATAAACATCGCCGGGTTCTCCTGCTCTTTGTCCAAATCTTTCGGTCATAAGCTCATAGTTCCCTGAACTAATCACTGCCTGAGCAGCCTGTTCAGCCAGTCCATTATCACCTTTCCACAGGTAAGCCTCTGCCAGCATATTCTGGGCAGCCCCCTTGGTAAGTTTTCCGTCTAGATCTGCAAGTTCAGGAAGATTTTCTGCACCAGATTTCAAATCTTCGATCATCAGATCAAGAACTTCAGATAGCGGCTGACGGGTGTAATCAAGGCGAAATGGTTTATCAACCTCGGTAACAAGCGGCACATCTCCAAAAAAGGCAATCAAGCCACGATAGAAATAGGCCCTGAAAAATTTCGCTTCAGCAAGTACACGATTCTTATCCTCAGGGTAGTCCCATTTCACATCTTCATTTTCAGCAGCTTCAATGATGAGATTAGCATTCCCAATTGACTGATAAAAGAAATTCCAATGCCCTGCCACCTGGCCATTTGAGGAATGTATATCATCACCATAACTTTCAAAAACCGTATAAAAAGGAGTGGCATTCCCAGAAATACAAATATCAGTTCCGATGAAGAAATGCATATATGTTAAACCATTTCCTCCTGCCCATCCCCACTCTCTTTGAACCTGAATATACAGGCCGGTAAGAGCAGTTTCAAAACCTTTTGTATTCACAAAAGTATTTTCAGGGGCTAAAAAACTCCTGGGCTTTTCAGTAAGATAATCATCTTCACAGGAAGGAAACAATAAGATTCCCACCAACATTACAATAAAGATTCTATATAGTGTTTTCATGTTATATTTTTTTTGATTTAGAAGCCAAGATTTATTCCGAAAACAATAGTTCTTGCATTTGGATAAGGTCCTTCAACACCTGCCGCCTCCGGGTCGAAAGCCAACCAATCTGTAAATGTATAAAGGTTTCTACCACTTAAATAGAGTTTCAGATTTGAAATTCCTATTTTATCAAGTGTCGTGGAAGGAAAATTATATGCTAAAGAAGCATCCTTTATTCTCACGTAACTTCCATCACGATATTTTCCAGATGCAATAGGATGCGTTTTTCCCGGAGCTGGAAATTCGTTGTTAGGACGATTCTCTGTCCAGTATGGCACATCCCTGTATTGGGCGCCAAGGCGGTCACCCTTAATAATTCCCTGTACCGTATAAATATAAACTGAAAAAGACCAGTTACCGTAAGTTAAGGTATTGCTCATTCCGCCTACCCACGATGGAAGGCGGGATCCAATAATCATCCGGTCATCAGCACTTATTATATTATCTCCAGTAACATCTTCCAGTTCCGGAGTACCGGGTTCTGCTGAAGGCATGGGTCCATTCTCTATGTCATCATCTAACTGCCATAATCCCAATCTATTATAATCATAAAAAACACGCAAGGGTTCCCCGATAAACCAGTTGTTGGCCAAATCATCTTCCCCGTCACCGCGCAGTTCTATAATCTTATCACGATTCAAAGAGAAATTCAGGTTGGTAGTCCACCTGAACTTATTTTGCTGTACATTGACAGTATTCAGATTAACTTCGACTCCTTTGTTTTCTGTCTCTCCAATATTATACCATATACTCCTGTATCCATTCATCACCGGAACCTGTCGTGTCATCAGCAAGTCATTGGAATGGCTCTGGTAATAATCAATATTTCCTGAAATACGGTTTTGAAGAACTGCAAAATCAATACCCAGGTTGAAAGTAACTGTGCTTTCCCATTTTAAATCAGGATTACCTACTGTACTTATTTCCAGGCCATTAACGGTAGCTGGATTGTTTCCGAAAACATAATTGCGGGTTCTCAACTGATCAAGGGTTTGATAAGGTGCGATACCCTGATTTCCATTTTCACCAAGGGAAGCACGAATTTTAAGATAATCTAAAAATGAAAGAGCGGCTGAATTTTGCATAAAACTCTCTTGTGTCAGGACCCAACCCAAAGCAGCTGATGGAAAAACACCGTATTTATTATTTTCGCCAAATCCTGAATAACCATCACGGCGAGCGTTAGCAGTAAGGAAATATTTACTTTTATAGTTATAGTTTAACCTTGCCATATAAGATACCAGATCGGTTTCTGTCAGGGTTGTAAAAATTTCTTTATCGTCAGCTGCTTCGACATAATGATACAAATTGTCATCATTTACGAAACCCCTGGCACCCTGCTGGTATGTTCTTCTGGAGAAACCTTCACGACTGAACAAACCAGTAAAATCTATATGATGGTCATTGAAATCTTTTTCATATTTCAGAATGTTTTCCCAGGTCCAGCGCTCCGTATTACTATTACGTGTTTCAGCTATCCCATTAAACGGAAACCCATAGTATGTATATGAGGGCCAATAATAACCTTCCTCATGATTCGCAAAATCAGCACCATAAAGCATACGGTATGATAGTCCTTCCAAAAACGGAAAATCAATTTCACCGTAAACATTGATAATGGCACGTTTTGATTCGTTATCAGCAGTAGCTCCATCATTTGCGAAGGGATGGTTATAATTGTAGAAAGTTTGTGGAAACATAGGATAGAAAGTATAACGTCCTGTCTCGTCCCTATCCTTCGCATAAGGGCTTAGATTCATAGCATCTGCAAAATCCGGCAATTTTCCCGGATAATCGCCCCGGTACTCTTGAATAAAGCCACTTAAATTTTTATTGGATAACTGAGTATTCACCCCTGCTTTCAACCAGTTATTAATTTCATGATCAATGTTCGAGCGTAATGAAATACGTTTCATTCCTGTATACTCCATAATTCCTTCCTGGTCTAAATAGTTGAATGAAGTATAATAGGTAGTCTTATCGGTACCACCAGAGATACTTAGATTGTGTTCGTGTTGCACTCCTGTTCTCATTGCATAATCCTGCCAATCAATTTCAGTTCCAGCGTAATATTGAGGGAGTTCTGCGCTATTTAAAATGGCCTCAGGTGAAAAATCAGTGACATTACCACGATTTTTTTCTGTCTCAACTCTATATTCAAAATATTCATCTCCATTCATCACATCAAGATGTTTTTCAGGACTTTGTACTCCTACATACCCCCGGTAATTTATCTGGGCTTTCCCTTTCTTTCCCTTTTTAGTAGTGATAAGGATCACTCCATTTGCAGCCCTGGCACCATAAATTGATGCTGCTGATGCATCCTTCAGTACAGTTGCAGACTCGATATCATTTGGACTAATTTCATCCAGGTTACCCAGGAAAGTAATACCATCTAGAATAATCAGCGGATTGTTTGATGCAGAAAGTGAATTCTCTCCCCTGATACGAATCTCAGGTGATGCTCCGGGAACCGAATTTGAATTCAAAACAATCAAACCGGGAACTGTTCCCTGAAGACTCTGCAAAATATTTGTATTCGGCATATCCTGCAGATTTTCCGTTTTTATGGAAAAGATAGCTCCTGTTACATCACTTTTCCTCTGGGAACCATAACCAGTAACTATAACTTCCTCCAAACCAATCGCATCTGCCTCCAGAATGATGTTTATAGTAGTTTGGTTCCCTATCACTATTTCCTGGGTTGTCATCCCAATATAAGAAAATACCAGGGTGGCATCCTCAGGAACATCGGACAACGAATAATTCCCCGCTGCATCTGTAATGGTCCCCACCGAAGTGCCTTTAACAGATATGGTTACTCCTATCAAAGGTTCGCCACCCGAATCCACAATGGTACCGGTAATGGTCCGGGGCTGAAGCATCGTGTTGGTTTCTTCAGTGTAATCTTTCTGGGACAATACCATCTGCTGATCGTCCGCCGCATTTCCGGTATTGGACGCGGCCAGTACCTGTAATGTGGCCATCAACAGCAGGATCGTGGTCAGTTTAAGAATTCTGAGGAATTTGAGCATTCGCCAGGATTTCGAATCCGCATGGAAACTCGTGCTCGATCTTTTCATAGTTTAGTTTAGTTTAGTTTAGTTTAATGAGTATTAAATTAAGCAGTCCCTCTCTATCACTGTTGTAGATGGGATTAGAAATAGTTTTTCAAAAGTTATAACAAATCAAAATATTTAGCAATTTACCAAGCAATTTAGATTCATTTTAACCTACGTTCAGTTCTTGCATTCATTAGCAATGTCAATCTTCTAAAACTAAGAGTACTCTATGAGTCTTGATACAGAGGAGAACTTATTGTAACCACTTTCTTTTACGGTTTTGCATTCAATGATTATAAGTTCATTGTTTTCCTCCAGGTTTATTAATACGTCAAGTTTGTCTTTTTTTGTATTAAGCTTTTTCTTGAGAGCTTCATCTACATTAAAACCTAGCTGGGTGAAAATCGTTTTAGTCAAGTCCTCAAACTTCAAACCCAATTCTGCTTCTTTTAGTAGAATCCCATTTTCCTTTAGGGCATTTAAGTTCCGATAACCAATATTCTCAAAATTCTCTAGGTAAAGGTTTTCAACATCCTTATAACTGTCAAGAATATTAATAACATTATCACCTCTTGTACTTATTCCCCTAGAAGTACAAAATTTATCAAGATCCTTTATAGGTACTAGATCTAGTATATCTCTTGGTTTAATATTATAATCAAGTAAATAACTGCTTTCCAGAACATTTTCATCTTGAAGTTCAAACTCAGTTTTAACGGTTGAATTCAATTCTGGCAGATCGGTATTCAAATCAATTAACATTTTTTCATAGCCATCGACCGAAATACTAACCTTTTCATCCTTCTCAATTGATTCAAAATAGAGAATGAGATTTGATACCTTTTCCTCCATTGTTGTACCCTTCAAAGCCGGCTTAATATTCAAGCCTTTTTCGCAAATGTCATTCAGTACTTTCTTCCTTTCAGTTAGAGGCGTCCCTTCCTTGAATATTCCATTGATCAATACATTTGAAAAGGATAATCCCTGATTAATAATGTCTGTAATCTTGTCATTACATGGTAATTTCCAATCAATATTATGTTTTCTGCATATAAGATTAATCTGGGGTTCCCTTAGAAGTCTTAAGACTCTTCTAAAGTATTTATCTGCGACTTCTTTTTGTCTAATGCTTCGGAGAAGTCGAACCATCTCATCTGCTACATAAACTGTACTATGCTTTTTTGAATAGAAAACAACTCCGGTATTTTTGAGACTGTCAATTACTGAATCAATATCAACAGTGTCAATGGGAATGATCATATAGTTTAACAACTTCACTTCCTCTTGTGAAAGTTCTAACTTCTTGGCAAGTGTAATTAAAATTGAGAGTTCATCATCCGTTATCTTGGCATCTCGATTCTGTATCAAATCGTTACTATATGCGGTATCCAAACAACTTTTGTAGATATTATAGTCCCGAATTCTGCTGGCTGGTATATCCGCTTTATCGTTGCCTATTTCAGATTCAAGCTCTTTGATACTTTTCTTAAGATGCTTTATCTCCTTATCATACAGCCTGGAAAACCAATCCTGTTTCATTATGCAATTTCCATCACGAATAACAATATCGATTAGGATATCAAGCTGAGATGAAGCATCAACAAATTCAGCCAAAACTATCTTCGCAAATTCATCCTCAACAAGGTTGAATATTTTAGCTATGTTTTGACTGTCAATATTTTTAAGCCCTTTATCAGATTCACTTAAGATACTCTCTATCTGCTTTTCATTCTTGGGCTTGTTTGAAATAACACTGTCAATAATTTTGATGAAAGAGTTCTTTTCCAAAGAACCTAAGTTGTCTAAGATCTTCTCTAGTTTCATTGTTGGGATTTTAGGGGAAGTCTAAAGTTACTTATTGCTTAGAGAAAAAAAGCTCATTTTGAGATATTTATCATTGATTCCACATGTATTCCCACCAATCAAACAAGAGCATTAGCAGGATCAGCTCCTCCACTTCATTTGAATAGTCCATGCTGGCTTATGTGGTGAGATGGGGAATATCAGCGTAATCTGAGGTGCTATTCCTGAAATATCAACTCTTCACATCGGGCCGTTTCACCATCAATAGCGACTGTGCAACTGAAATTTGTTCTGATTGTAGCACCGAATGAGTTTTGGCTATCAACCCAGGAATTGATCTCGAATTTTCCTCCTCCTAAGTCGGTAATATGGTTACTCCTTTCCATTGTTTTAGGGAACTTTGCCGTACTCGGAGATTTTAGTCTCCTTTCAACAAAATCTTCAGCGCAATTATAGGCTAAGAATTTATTAGATGAATTTGTGCTACTGCCTGAAGATGGACTTTTAGGGGCTGAACTGTCATTTCTTCCATTTTGAAGAGAGCCTACAACAACCATAATTACTACCACCAAAAAGATAAAGAATAATACTTTCCCCATCGTTATCGGTTTTTTACCTTGGGTTCTGACGGGAGGGGTTGATGGTTTGTCCTTGATCAGTTGAAAACCACAATGGGGGCAGGTTTTTGCAGAATCACTAACCTGATTCTTGCACTCAGGGCAATTAATTAGCGCCATAATTCTTGATTTGTTGGGGGTTGATTCCCAAAGTTAAGGTATTAGATGAAGGCAGTCAAGGAATACTGATAATCAGTTAGAGGGCAGGATATCAACGCATAAAAAACCCCCAGCGTGAACCGGGGGCTTCATTGAGTCTAATAAGATTACTAGCAGCCAAGGTCATTCATTAAATCCGATATCATCCCTGCCAAGTCGGCCGCTGCAGTACCCTGGACAAAATCATCGCAACGCGTATTTATCCACACCTACAGAATGATCACTCTGCCAGTAGTTGAGATTTACTACATATAGAAAATTAGGTTCTGTCGCATCTATGAAAAGATAGCCATTTTATGTCCAAAATGGTGAATCAATCAAAAAATGTTTTGTTGAATATCAACGGTTTATGTTTTTGAATAGTTCTAGGTTTGATTGAAAAAAA
>SDBV01002010.1_pt1 | contig 30443 bp, 24 predicted proteins | sample 2277081 | NCBI WGS metagenome assembly SDBV01 (sample SAMN10402039, study PRJNA504765) | marine sediment metagenome | isolation source: marine sediment core GS10_PC15, 223 cmbsf | place: Arctic Ocean: Southern Knipovich Ridge | collected 2010 | reverse complement strand
TCTTTCGCTTTCTCCCCCTTTTAATTCAGAGAAGAAAGAATATCAAAAAACCGCTTGATTAGATTGCAAGGATTGTGGCCGGAGAAGGACTGCTCGGCGTCAGATTATTTGGCCGGTAACAATTGACAGCAGATCATTGAATATCCCCTTCTCTTCATCCCGCTCGATCTCGAATATCAGGTGAAACTCAATTGGTTGCCGTGCGACAGTGTGGTCATCTCTGTCAACATAAAAATCGGGCTCAGAAAGGTAGAAGGCTTTTCTTTGATTCCCCCAACCGAGACATAGTCGAAGCGCATCAATGATGGCTGTCTTGCCAGAGTTGTTCTCGCCAATGAGAACATTGAGCCCTTTGTGCAAGCTCAAATCCAAGTCGTCAATATTCCTGAATTTCTTGACGATAAAGCGAGTGAGAAACATGCGGTCATTATAGCAGCCGCTATCCCATCATCCAATCGCTGGCTTGTTGTTTAGCACGAGTCCTTAGCCACCATAGTCACAGTTTGGACAAGCTTTAAAGTTGAACTCTGAAACAACTACAGTCGAATTGTTACGAGCTACCTTCTACCAAACGGGAAGACAGTAATAGAAATACGGTTTCATTCTAAAGCGGCCATCCGTATGCTCCACCTCCCAACCCCCCAACCGAGGCGCTCAACGCTCACCACCGGGGGACGAGGGCGTGGGCTATGCCAGACCTTTGAACACCGCTTGTCTCACCCACTCGAACGGCCCCAGACTGAAGCTGCTCCTCAGCCACTCAGTGTCTGTCACGTGATCAGCCAGCCAGTGAGCAAATGCGAGTGTGACACTACGGGCACTAAAAGAAAGAAACCTATGCTGCCCTACCAGAACAGCAAAAAGACCAATTTAATACCCCCTCTGACCTGGTCGTTTGTCTGAGCATTGTCACACTTTTGGGTAGCATTTTGTGAATCGGCACCAAACTCACACCCACCACCGTTTGCTATGGGCTGGGGTGGAAATATGCCTAACTTTCCGACACTCGTATAAGCGGGACGGCCACGCGTACGTGCAAGCGGTAAAATAAATTTATCTTGCATGTTCAGGAAGAACTCACTCGAAAACCACACTTACACGTCAATATGAGTATCAACAACGGGCAGTGGTTGAAAACTGATCCCCGGAGCTGGAGTTGACCCGTTTTCGATGACACGATGAGCTGCTAGATAATATGAATGCTAGGTGACACCAGGTTTAGGAAACGCTTGAGGGGCTTTGTTGGTGTTTGTCTACTTTTGCCAACTGTAGCTCAGCTGCAGTTATGCGCTGTTCCACTTGTCGACTCTTGTTCGCGTTTGTTTGTGTTTGAGAGTGTTTCCTTAGCAGTATCTTAGCAGTGTCTACTTGCTATCATGCTTGATAGAACAGTTACGTCGGTCGTTGTCCAGGATCAGGTAAATGCAGCCGGGCACTCCGCACCTTCAGCCGACGGTCGAGGCACGCCAAGGCCGGCGATCACTTGTCTATTAGTCAAGCGATTTTTCAGAGCCTAGAGGCGCAGCCCTTTGTGACTCCCCGGCGAGAAGTATTTGCGCTATATTGTGATAGGGGGTAAATTGCTGTGGCTGTCAATCCCGTAAATCGCAAGAACGTGGATCGAACCAAATTATTCACAAATTGCAATATAGTGGATGTCAGCAGTGGTCAATTGATCAAGAATGCAACAATTGCCACCAAGGGCAGCGTAATCGAAAGTGTATTGGTGCAATTCGAACCCCCGCAAGTCACTGACTGCCTTGTTATCGATATGGCTGGCGACTGGGCCCTCCCCGGGCTAATTGATCTGCATGTTCATGTCTGCGATGACCCCACGACTTCGTTCGACGAAAGTCTGAACGCGCGCGCAGCAACGACCGCGTCGAAAAACCTGCAACAAGCCTTGGCGCATGGAATAACCACGTTGCGTGATATGGGATCAAGCGATGCGGTAAGCATCGAAATCAAGCGCGCGCTTGAAAATAAAACGATTCCCGGGCCAAGATTGAAAACATGTGGATACGTGATCACCTACCCTGGCGGACATCTGCACGAAAGAGGAATTCAGGTCAGGGGGCTCAGTCAGGTCAAGGCAGCAATCAGTAGAAATATTGAAATTGGCGCGGATTTTATCAAAGCAGCAAGTGATCCGGAAGATGACGAAGCAAAAGGGCGTTTTCCTGATCCGACCTTCACGGCCGAAGAGCTAAGCTTCTTGGTTTCGTGCGCTCGTGAATTCGAGATTAAAGTGGCTTGCCATACCTTTCCGAGTAATGCAGGAATCAATTCGGCAATTACAGCGGGTGTTGACACAATCGAACACGCGGTTCCCTTAAATGAGGTTGCGTTACGCGCGGCGCAGATTCGCAAGACAATATTTGTTCCTACTCTTGTTTCCGCATATGATATGCTTTCTAGAGAGTACGTTGGTGAGCGCCTTGGCTTGGATCCCGAGGAAGCGGTCAAACTTGATTCTTTGAACGGTGCACATGAGTTTAATAGCGTTCCGCTTTCTGTAAAAACCTGGTTTGACCGACTGACTCAAAATATGCATATGGCCATTTCAAATGGCATACAGTTGGGGATAGGCAGCGATGCTGGATGCGAAGGGACAAATTTCTCATCCGCGATTCGAGAGATGTTTTTGTTGACTCACTTTGGAGCATCGAATTTAGATGTACTTAGATATGCAACAATTGTTGGCGCTGAGGCCCTGGGCTTGAAGAACTTGGGTCAGATTAAACCAGGATATCTAGCGGATTTTGTTTTCATGTCAGGTGACCCCACGCAAACTCTTGATGCCTTGCTTGATATGTCATTGATAGTATCCGACGGAAACATTTTTCGGGCGCAGCCACAACATCCCCTCCAAGAGAATTACCGCCGTTTGGAGATTGCGACATTTGATATTGACAAGGAGGAGCAATGGGTCTCGATCTAGCGATTGTTCGAAATGTAGAGCGAGCGCATTACTTAATGCAGCTATCCGCCTATTTCTCAGAGTTAACCGATATAGCTGGAGTCAGGTTTGCATATACAAATAAGCTCGATGATGTTTGGTATAATCAAGCATATGACATTAATTTTGACGGCACGAGGGTCGATGATTTGATTGAGACCGTCGAGAGCTATTTCTCGCGCAGAGACAGGCGGCCATGTCTCTATACTTCACCAACATCTAAGCCTGCCGAACTAACGGATTTGCTTCAAGCGAAGGGTTACGGAAAGTTTGATGACGAAGCATGGATGTTTTATGATTTCTCTTTGCGCGACAATAGACCATTGCACCGTGACATTTCGATAAGTGAGGTGCGGGATGAGATAGATGTTGCTATGTTCGCAGAGATCTATCGCGAGGGCTTGCCCGGTCCGGCAATCGAAAGCTACATTGACGCGGCCATTGAGGGATTGCGGTACAGGCCACCGTTGGTTTCGATTAGCTATTTCACTTGCACCTATCAAGAGCGGCCTGCCGGGATAGCTTGCCTACACAGGATTGGCCACTATGCCGGGCTTTATGCAGTTGCAACAATTCCGGCATTTCAGCAAAAAGGTGTCGCTCGTGCTTTAATAAACCACATCAGCCAATTGGCTAAGCATGAAGACGTGAAGTTCTTATTCCTTCAAACAGGTGCTGGTGAGGAAAGCGAGCAGATTTTCGAAAAGCTTGGATTCAAAACACGGTTCATCAGAGAAGGATTTACCAGGAACGATACCATATCTACACTTCAACACGGATAAGGGGAGGTTACTCATGAAATCCAAGATCATTCTTGAGAATAAAGAACAACTTGAGCATCAAGAAGCAGCGCCCGAGAAAGCATCGGTGGTTGATGTGGAAAGAAAAGCAATGGAGAGAATGCTAAAGCTGATGGTCGCTAGTCATAGGCCTGGATAAAGAGAGGAATACGTCACGGAGGAACCCGAGGTCGATGAACATCGTTGATGTCGTCTTAGTCAGCGCACAAGAGCACAGTTATGACTACATCAGATGGCATGAGGATATGCAACTCGCTTACCTGGCAAGCGCGGTCGAAAACGAAGGACTTGCTTGCCGGATAGTTGATTTTGCCGTATCGCGACATAGTGCCGAAGAAGTGGACGCTGTTATAGATGAGGTTTTTTCTGCCAATGCATCAGTTATTGCGTTCATCGTCGACAAACAACCAACGAATAATCCATTTTACGTAGCTCAACTCGTAAGGCGATTCCGGCAACGCATGCGACGCACAAACACGCACATGACTCTTTTTGGACACACCCAGGCGGGTATCCGTAGGCTACTAACCGAAATACCAGTGGATTCAGTTGTAACTGGAGAAGAAATTGATTTCATTGAGCTTGTAGCGGCTGTTCGCCGAGACGGTGTTTTATTTAACGTCCCTGGGCTTGCGTTTAGAGCGGATGGAGAAATAACGAACAATCCGCCTCAACCTTTGATCATGGATCTTGATGAGCTCCCAACGCCGCAACATTATATTTTTGCTGGAAGGGCAGGCAACCCTGATAGGCGGTATGTTGGTGCAATCGTGGGTTCTAGGGGCTGCTACGGAAAGTGCTCATTTTGTTGTCAGCGATCCAAAGAAAAACTTTACCACCAGTACCCTTGGCGTTGTCGATCGCCCAAGAGTATAGTCGATGAGATTGAGGCGCTATACGTACACCATGGAGTACGGGAATTCGCATTCCTGGATGCGCAGTTTTTTGGCCCCGGCCTGAGAGGTCAGAAATGGGCTAGCAACATTGCGCAGGAAATCATTGCCCGGGGTATGTCAGATATTGCTTTCAGTATTTATGCGCGAGCTGATTCGATAAGGGAAGAAACGATTGCCCTTCTAAAGCAAGCCGGATTATATGCAGTCTTTGTTGGCATTGAATCTTTCAGCCAAGAAATGCTCGATCGATTGAACAAAAACCAGTTGGTAGCTGACAATATTAGGGCTATTGAGATCCTAAAAGAATATAATATTCGGTTACGCATGGGTTTCATAAGTTTCGACTATTTTACTTCTTTTTCGGAGCTGAGGACCAATATTCAGGCCTTCAAGCAACTGTGCGAAACAAAAGCCAATTTAATTACCCAGCCCATATTTTTTCAAAATACCCTCATCCCCTTAGACGATACGCCGCTTGCCGAAGATTATGATGAACGTGGTGCTTCGGTAAGCGATATTTCGATTTCTGATTATTCGATGGCTACGCAACAACGCCGAATGGCTCTGAACGGAAATATTACGAATTTCTCAGGCAAGCCACGAATAGCTCTAATGTGTGAAGCGTCGCGGCTATTGGCAACCATGATCCTACATAGGGCTACTTTTCTTGAGCTGAGGGCTGCGCTTGCCTTTGAAGCTGGTGCAGAGTGTGTTGATGTAGATGGTTTAACCGTACCGCTCAGGCAAGTTTTTTCGTGGCTTGACGATCTAACCCTTTTCGCGGTTGAGCAATTTGAATACCTTGTCAACGTTACTGAGACATGGACTGGAGATCCACGTGCTTGCTTGGAAGAAATTATGGCGCATCTTGAAGATGCTTGTGCTCAATATGATCATCGTCATCTCAACTTGGCCCTGACCTCCGATCAACAAACAAATTGGCTGCAAACGGTATTGGGCTAGCAATCAAGTGCTTTCGTAACAGAGCGCAGCAGCACAAACGCTATTCATGATTAAATCTAGAGGTCTATCGCAACTTTTGCCGAAATTAGCGTTGAAGTTGACCTGCTTTTGTTGACAAGCAGTCAACATCTGCCTGAAGAGAAAGAAGTGCTTCACAAAGCTGCGCTCTTCTTCCCTCGGGATAACGATAGCACTGCAAATGAAATTCAGACTGATCGACGAAGCGAAGTCGTGCCACCTTAGCACCGTTTTCCCGCGTTCTCGTTGTGACGGTCAAAAATGGCATTGGCCGGCGTCTTAAAAAAGCAGAGGGCCAGGAACCAACAGCCAATGGAATCGTTGGCGTTCCAACTAGGCAAGTGACAAAGCGCCGGCTAATCGGTAGACTCTCCAAGTAGCAGGCTACCGGAGCGGTTTTTCATGACAGATTTTGCCCCTGAACATGTAAGGAATTTAGTTGAGGCTTTGCGGAGTCGAAAACTAATAATCTTTGCGGGTGCGGGGTTGTCGAGCTCAGCACAAGTGCCTGGCTGGGAAGAGTTGGTCAAGGAACATATGCCGTCTCACCTAATAAGTCTGGGTCTGGACGACGGGGCGGCAAAACTAATCCAAGGCATGCCTTTAGAGTACCTTCCAGAAGCAGCAAGTATTTGGTGGAAGAAAGTATCAGACACTAACGTGAAGCGGGCTTTCTTCACCGAAATATTTAAAGATCGACCACTAGAAGTCGTGAAAAAATATCCTGAAGCTCTAGCAAACCATCAGCTTATTGCGCAGTTAGACTTACCGCTAACCATAACAACAAACTACGATGTACTTTTTGAAACGGCAGCACCCGCACAGATTGATGCACTGACGCATACGAAAAAAAACATACTGGATTATATCCAGGAAGACAAATCTTTTCTCTTCAAACTTCACGGGTGTGTCGACGATTTTGAGTCGATCATCTTCACGTCAGAGCATTATGGCCAACAGTCGGTAAACGCGGCTTATCAAGCTCTTTTGGGGGCACTCTCAACAACCTATGTTCCACTCTTCCTGGGCTACGGAGGATCAGACCCAGATATCAATCGAATAAGACAAGTGTTTGGGGACGTATTCGCGCATGATGGACCGCGTGCGTATATTGTCTACGGGCAAGAAGGTGGTCAGTTACCTCAAGAACTTGACAGGAGTTTTATCCCACTGCTTTTCGATTCACGAACTGATGGATACCAACCAATTACCAATTTACTACAGACCTTGGTCGACGCAAGGAGCAAAGAAAAGATTGTAGTCAGTGGAATAATCTGGCACACAATCAGGCAGAAATTTAAGGAAGCAAAATATCACGAAATTCCCCTGCACAAGATCGGGCGATCAAGGGACTACAAAGATGTCTATTATTTGAATGAGCTATATACAAGCTTAAAGACATCAAGACGAGATCTGAATGCTTTAAGCGCGCTCGCAGGCCAAACGGAAGATGCTTCAGAGCTCGTTAGGCCAAAGATTGAGAGTCTTCTTGATGATTGTCAGGATGCGCTTGAAGCGTACGGGGATCGCCACATGCGTGCCGCGCCGATCGAGGCATCTGTGTCGAAAGACGTGGCTGACGAATTGGTGCGAATATCTCGTCGCCGATTCATGCCAACGGGGAAGAATCTCATTGAAGAGCTATCTACTCGCAGCGGGCTTGCGAAAGAGCAGGTACTCAGAGCCTTATTTGATATATGCAATCAAACTACCGAGGGTGCGTCGCTTGAAAAGAGCTGCAGCCAATCGAGCCGAGCTCTAGTTGTTGGTCAAGCCGGTACAGGAAAAACAACCCTAGCACGCCTTGCTGCCTGGGCTTGCTTCGAAGCACTCGATGGGAGGCCAGTAATCGCCACCGAGCTTTTCGATCTTGGCGACCGGATCCCCATCCCCATCTATATTAGATTAGAAAACCTCGAACAAGATAACGGCCAAAGCATGGGCCCAGACACACTTTTAGAGTTCGCGGCCGAGCAGAATGGTTCATCCAGCGCAAGCCTTGCTAAATCGCTCACGGGAGGTGAGGCCTGGCTTCTCTTTGACGGTTTAGATGAGATCAATGTAGATAGCTTGCGAGACGAGACAGTTCAAGCCATCAGTGCCCTGGCATCACGATTCTCTGAAGCCCGATTCCTCCTCACCGCCCGGCCTCATGCCCTCAAAAATGGCCTGGAGGCAGAACTTACTGGATTTACACGTTTCGATATCCTTCCCCTGGATGAATCCCAGCACTTTGAATTTGCCAATCGCTTCATGCGGGTCGCCAATCCAATGGATAAGGATAGAGCTGAAGTCCAGAGGGACCAGTTTCTTTCTGACTTGTATAACTTGCCAAAAGCCAAGGAGCTAGCCACCACTCCCCTCATGTTGACAACCATGGCTGTCATCCACGAGCAGAAGGAGGCGATCCCCGATAAGGTTGTCGTGCTCTATCGTGAGTGTCTAAGCCAAATGCTAAAACAAAAAGAAGCAAGAGAAGGCGCAGTCCATCGAAAAAGCGGTGAAGTACTGGCTGTAGATGATATTACTTTTAGTTTTCACGAGCTCTTGAAGATCTTGAGCCTACTTGCATACGAGGCCCAACGCCAGGAAACCGGAAAGTCTGAGGTAGATATTGCAATGACTGAGGTCGCAATTAGACCATACCTAGGCAACAAGCAGGGCACAAAATCACCTACTGATTATGCCGATGCTTTCTTAAGAGCTGCGGAACTTAAATTGGGTCTCTTGGTTCAGCGTGGACACCCCTTCCGCTTTGCGCATCCTACGTTTCGCGAATACTTGGCAGCACTACACATCAGCAACAAGAGAGACAGCGAAATAGTCGACGAAATCCAACAAATCTTCAAGCTGTCATATTGGCGCAATGTCATCTGTTTAGTATTTGGCATTCTAGCTGACACCGGCAAGGTAATTATTTTCGATCTATTTGAGATTTTGACAGAGGGTCAGATCGCAAATCAAGACGAAGGTTCCAGCTTTGAGCTGCTCTGCCTAGCCCTGCAAGAGATTGAACAATATACCCCCCAGCCAGCCATTCACGACAAGCTTGTTACATTAGGAGAAGAGTCGTTGGCTAAGGCTATTGAGGATCCCCTTGCCTATATTGGTGTTGGTGACTGTTTAGGAACCATCGGAGAACCGGAAATCGATCCCTTGAACCCGCCGGTTGTAGAAATCTTTGAAGGCATTTTCTCTTACGGTGGGCGGCGAGAAAGACGCGAAATTCAAGAGCCGTATTTGATCGGAACATATCCTGTCACAAACAAGGAGTTCCAAGGGTTTTTGCGCGAAGGCGGTTATCGGGAGGCAGGGCTTTGGAGCGCAGAAGGTTGGGCCGCACGAGAACAAAACCGATGGAGTGAACCAGGTGAGTGGCGTGATCGAAGATTTGGCATAGCTCGCCCTCAGGCACCGGTTGTTGCTATCAGCTGGTACGAAGCCGAAGCATATTGCAAATGGTTAAAGAAAAAAACAAAAGAGGATTGGCGCTTGCCTGAAGAATTTGAATGGGAACGGGCAGCTCGAGGAACGGATGGTCGGAACTATCCTTGGGGTAATGCTTGGGATCTTTCAGCAGCCAATAGCCTGCCTTTTTGGGCTGGCACGGATGTTTTAGTTTCCAGCGCCTCGGAGCCGCTCATTAATCCAGACAATGTCGCAGAAATACGAACTAGCCGCGTTGGACTCTTTAGACAAGGAAAGAGCCCAACTGGCTGCTACGACATGGCCGGTAATGTATGGGAATGGTGTAATGCAGATTCACCCGAGCAAGTATTGAAGGGTGGATCGTGGGATAGCTTAGAAGCTCTACTAAAGTGTTCTTCAGCAACGAAGAAATCGCCTGATTGGCGCTCTAATAAAGCAGGCTTCCGCCTAGCCAGAAAAATTAACTAATATGTTCGCCAATGGTTTACTGATTCGCTTGATATATTCCCCGAGATTCGTGGGAGCGACAGGATTGAAGACCTTGACCATCGGGTTATGAGCCATAAAAAGCGTCTTTTCCCAATTGGTCGCGGCGTCGCACGGTTCTGCATGCTAGTGCCTTAACCTGAAAAGCAACACCCTTCAGTCACGCCAATGTCATGCACCCTCATGTGTGCCATTTCCTCCGCTCCCTGGCACAAATTTGGCACATGGTTTTTCGAGATGACTCGGAGCAAGGACTCGTCCATAATGGGCACATGAATTTACCCTTTGACCCAAACTACTTCAAGAAGCTAGGGCTGTTCCAAAAACTGCAACAAGAGGATAAGCGGCTTGGCGATGATCCAGTATGGCAAATGGAGAAAGTTCTTCTTGAATGGGTGCATACTCGCCACTCTCACCTCGGAAAATACCTAAACGAACAGTTTGTCTATGATCGCTTTAAGGAGTCTGAGCGTGCTCGAGGCATTCACTACGATGCTGTGAGAATCCGCTCTGGACTCGTTATGGAAAACCTCGTCGCACGTGGATGGGCTGAATGGTTTGTGCAGGACGGCAAGCCCGAGAAGAGCTACGGAATCCAGATTACCAGGGACGGCATGGTCATGGCGGAAGTCATGAACGATGTCACAGAGCATGGGAAAACACGCTTCTATATTCGAGCTAGTCGCTTATCGTGGGTGGTGTTTTCCCTAACTGTTGTGGCGCTATGTGTGACAATTATCAAGCCCATATATGATGTCGCACACGACCTTCGTGTTCCCGCCACTCCTACTCCGGTCTCCGTGAGCGTAGAACCAATAACAACGACGGTTACCGTAGAGCCAATATCGACGGCCAACAGCTGCACTTGCTCCGATGAAGCCGCTACTGTCGACACTGAGACTGCTTCGGCAGTTCCCCAGGAAGCCAGCCATGATGCTCCTGAGGCAATTGAAGCGACTAATACTACAGCCTCCGCAAACTAACTTGTCCATGAAATATATTTATGACGAAAAGCTGTATGAGGACTTTATTGAGAAATATCCCCAGGAGTTTATCGGAGAACAAATCTCGCATTAAAGACCCCGGGTCACTCTGACACCAGAGAGCCTGCCTGATCCCAAGATGCGGCTGGCGAGACTAAACGTTGGCCAGAAGCAGGAATGGCCGTCAAATGATTAGCACGGGTCAGTGGTGGCTGAGCTGAATAAATGGACAATGACCCTCGGATTGGGGATTCGATGCGCAGCTAGGTCCACTGGCCAGTCGGGATAGACCGTGACAAAACGTAACAATGCGGCTGACAACGGCGCAGAGAGAAGTAGCATCTGTTGACACTCGGTCAATATATCTTGTGAGCTATCTCTATCCGCTGGCAGTGAAAGTGGTTGCTAATGCTTGCTAATGGTTCGGGTCGGTTAAAAGATGGGCGGCGCTCACCCTCTAAAGGCAGAGATCACGGGTCGAATCCCGCATGCGCTACATCTCGACGAAAATGCCTGTTTAAAGGCATGTTTGTTCCTCGATTGCTTAGGGAGCCCAACCGACACTTGCTGTATCTCTGGAGAAATATTGTTTCAACGCCTTCAACTTCGCCGCGTTCTTAGTTGGCGAGCACAGAATGCCAGTGAACTCCAAAGCGATAATAGCGAGATAAGACTCAGGGGCAAAGAGCATTTGGCTGTTCTTGCAGACGCCAATATTATGCCGCTCCATGAACTCGAGCAAGAGATAAAGACAGAGCCAGCTTGTAACATTACCAAAGTTTTCTTTGAACGCGTGCGGTCGCCTCCGCGGCCTCGATAAGCTGAGCCAAGTCGAGCTCGAGCAGTATGCTCTTGGGCTTTTTGAGCGCCTGTATGATGAAGGATTTAACTATGTCTGCCGGAGTTGCGGATGTGTATCCGTAGGAACGGAGCGCCACTGCCCCTCGCCTATTGAGCCACTTGATGATCTGTTGGCTGCCAATAAGTTAGTTCTGTGTCATGTGTGACAATGCAGGCATGAAATCCAGGATGGAGGTATCTACCCACCTGAACGGCTATTCTTGCAGAAAGCCACACCCTCTGACCAGCGGGTTAACGAGCACATTGTCACACTATAGGCCGGAAATATTGTCATGGATGCAAATCATGGAAGAAGCCGAGAGCTATGTACGTTGTTGTTGCCTATCGTCCGCCTTGGTCAAGCCGTCTGTGGAAACTTCTTCCCGTTGGTCTCGATCTTCGCGTGTCAGGATCAGCTTCTTGACTCTAGGCGCAAACGCCTTCCTGAACCGAAGGGTCATTTCTACCATCCAATCAATGTATTGATCCCAAAGCGCCCGATCAACAAGTTCCGCATCTCGCGTGAGAACAATGACCTTGTCTCGATTTTCAGGATTGGGATTCCATTCTAAATTTTCACCGATCTCGGCCTCGATTTCTTCTTTGTCACGCAGAAGTTGGGGAAGCGCGACGTCGGCTACCTTATTGCTGATATAGACACGAATCCCAATCCTATTGTCGTAAGTATTACAGGTATTCGACAAATTGATGCCCGAACGACCAAGCGCTACATCAAACCAGTACTGAGGCCGTGCCATTTGAGCAGAGGGCACTTTATTTGTCTTTAGGAGGGCTTCGCGAAATTCAGTCCAGAAGTCCAGCTGCAATCTCTGGACCTCGGTCAAGTCGCCAGCCGCGCGTTTGATTGCCGCTTGCCGAACAATATCAACTGGCTTGCTAATGACGTTGAAACGAACTGCCGGATGAGATTCATCAATTTGCCAAAGCTCCAGCTTCACGCCGTAGAAGGCTACATCTTCAGAGGTATGATCATTCAACCAAGTCAAAGCTCTTTGATGCTCTTCCGTGAACGTGCTTGCAATCCACACTACCGCACTGGCATCCAAAGCAGATGCGTAAGTGATAGCCTTTCCTAAATGATCGTGGTCGGTCTTTTCGAGCTGATTTTCAATTACCACATATTTATCTGTTCCTGAATCTTTGGCTAGGATGTCAGCCGAATAAGGTCCAACAGCTACTTCAGTATTTTCTACTTCAAGCTCGATTCCCAGGGCATTTCCAAGCAATCGAATATTTTCTTCTTCAGCTAGCCACGGTGTGAAGTCTTGGGCCTCGTTTTTCCAGCGCTCTCGCACATTAACGTTTCTTAGATCCCCGAGTGTTTTCATATTACTCCGATCAACTAATAAGCCTGTCACAATGGCTTACGCGGTTAATATTTCCTCCTAAAATATTTGATCCATAGTCTTAGCTTTAAGCAAGCGTTTGTAAGTTGTGTACCTCGGGGCTTGAGGAGCAATATTTTCGCCTTTCGGTTGTTTAATAGGGCCGATATTCTGGGCGCGCTCCTTAAAGACCACTTCGTACTTAGCTGTATCTTTATATTTCTGAATCTTGGCGACTTCTGCCACATATGTGACGGCTGAGATTGGGGCAGTCTGGTAGACAGCTATGTATTTGATTCGTTCGAGCATGGCGCTCGAAATCCGTATCGCGTACCAACGATTTTCGTCCAAGAAGACGGCCTTGAATCCATCTTCATTAGCTGGAACAACAATCGTGTCGATATCTTCAACCTTTATTCGTGGCTTCGAGGTTTCAGTAATCGAGCGCACCTCTTGTTGAAAGGGTGTAAATTTGTGAATTTGCTCTGAGTCACAATAATATGTTTGAAACTCAATGACATCGGCCTTCATCGTCAGCTGGCTAAGAACATTTTCCAGCTCCGATGATGACTGATCAATGATGACGATCGCAGCTACCGGTTTTTCGAAAATCAAATCCTCCAATAGAACGTCGATATTACGATAGCTCGCTGCTTTCAGCCCATCTTCAACTAGCGCTCTCATTTTTTCGTTACCGAGAATATGATTTAACAGAAAGGTCTTGATCTTACGGCCGCTGGCCCGATAGGAGATTGAAAACCTAAGTAACTGCTGACCAATGTGTCTGTAGGGGTCATGCCTTACCAGCTCATTTTCAATTATGTAGAGACGCGGATCAGCCGAAAATGAAAAATCAATCAAATAGCCATCAGGAATAGATTTGATTTCCCCGCCAATCTTTTTCTTTACATCGATGTAAGCTGAACGCGGACCAAAAATCTCTGAGGAAAACTCGACGACTCGGCGTTCAAACTCATCTTCGGTCAAGTATTCATATTGCTCAAAAGTTTTGTTTCCGCTTATTAGACGATCCACTACTCGCTCCTAAGATATGTGCTTAGTCGTCATTATAAAGATTAACAGGGACAGCGGCCACCGGCTGGACGCTATTCAAACGATCACCTAAGTTATATTATTCAAGCATTTAAGCAGGTAGAGACTTATTGATTTAAGTGCCTGAATGCCACAGGTATGTATCATAGACTCGTTCGTGAAACCACGCTTTGGACGATAGCTTCTTGATCTCCTGCTTTGTGACCTCTTGATTTATGGAGTATTTATTCATCTCAGGCAACTTTGCACATGCCTGAATGATCCGACTTTCATTATGCTTAAACCCTTTGCGCCACTCTCGATAAAAGGATTCTAGGTCTCCCTCTTCCACCCTAAGTGCGTTTCGTGCCCGACGATCATATATGAGAATTGGTCTCTGAATCTTTAGCCAAAGGAACTTCGTTGTTGCTGACAAAACGCTGCTGTCCCCATACTTACGGGATATCTGTTTTTCAACCCGCTTGATTTCACCTACCGGAGCATCCCTGAATTGGCTTGGCTCGAGAGAATCAAGAATTTCCAATACTGGCTCATATCGCTTCAATCTCCCTTTCTTCTCGAATTTGTTTTCGTCGAATTTCAAATGAAGGGTTCTCGCCACGCCATAGAAGCTTCCCGCCTTTTTCATTGCAGATAATTTCTTGTCCCGGTCATGCCCAGCTAATGCATCACAGTATTGCTGATCATAGTTGAACCACTGGTTCAAATAATTGAGGGAGCAATATTCAAAAGTGGGGTTAGCCATGGCCTTCTCTTTCGTCTCAAATTGTTTATTATCTTCACTTTATTATATGAGTAGTCCGCTTGGCAATACGAAATGCAAGCAAACTCTTGTATTTGAGTTCTTGAAGCTCTAGCACACTTGTATCAGGGCGTGCAGATAAAGCGCTCTCCAAGTGCTTCAAGCGTCATGTTATCAGCGATAGCATCATGAGGAATTAGTATGTACTTCCACGGTTTTCCACCCCAGCTCATCGCGTGATCGGTGGCATGTTTGCACCATTCCACGGCGGCATCGCGCTTTGCAAGCACCTCGCCATCGTTTAGTTGATTGGCAGCTTTGGGTTCTAGCATGTAGATACTGTCAGCTGTCTCAGCTACAAAATCCGGTTGGTATTCCGGGTTGTCGGCGACGCGCTTGTAAGAAATCTGGAACTGGCCCTTGGCGGGCCTAAACCACTTGAGCGCTTCTCGATCCAGAATAATAGCCAGCTTGCGCTCAGTATCGGAGTGGAACTTCTGTTCCGAATAAAGACATCGCTCGAAGCCCCCAAACAAATACTTGGCCATGTTGCTCTTGTCGGCAGGTGATACACGAAAGTTAAGCCGCTGACCACCCGCCGTTGCGGTGTAGGCGCTTTTCCTAAGCTCAGTGAAGCCCTTGGTAATCTTAACCTCATAATCCACCGTCTCCTCCCAGCGGTGTTTTTGCATCTGAGCGTGGACAATACGAGCAATACCCTGATTGTGAACTCGAAGTACCTTGCGCGTATCATCCTCGGATAGATAGCTTAAGAGATGCCGGATTACCTGCCCGGCAAGATCATATAGGAGATCGGCGTGATCATCGTAAGCTACATCATCGAAATCAACCAGGGCGTCAACAATGTAGTTTTCCAGTCGCACTTCCTCATATCCTCCGTCGCCCAACTCCACTACATCGTGCTGATGCGTACGTAGATGATGGACCAGCAACTCTTCTGATGGCACTTGAAAATTAAGATCCTCCGACCGTATCGTAAAGGGCGTGAGGCCCGAGCGCACCTCGTTCTTTGGGACAACCAGAATGCGCGGGATGTTTATGGTTTCCGCCACCACTAGGTCGGCAGTCTTTGCCACGACGGCCGCTAAATCAGGTCCGCTCGTGGTAGACTCGAGGCCCAACTCCCCTGGGCGAAGTTGACCAACAACCTCCCTAACAATTCCATTCTGAATCTCCGAGTCCAGCAAATACGTGACCCCAGGTAACCGTTCGGGGTGGTTTTGAAGACGCAGAATCACCTCATATGCAAGCTGAGCAGCTTCTTGTTCATCCGATGTACTAAATACTTCCAAATCGTTAGTGTCGGTGTGCTGCGTGCTCGCCGTTGCGTCTGGTCTGAAGCCGAGCTTGGTTGCGAGTCGTGGCTGTGAGATTATCGTAACTGTTTTACGTTCAAGCTCTTCGGAGCTTAAGACGACTTCCGCGACGCGGATTGGCGAATCAGGTCTATTGGCTTCGTCGATGATCTCTTGGAACTTATCATGTGCGATGATATTCAGTCGGTCGACGGCAGTGACGCCAGTACGGTGACCAAAAGGCAACCGCAAGCCGCGCCCTATCGATTGCTCTATAAGAATCCGGGCATTAGCCGCGCGGAGCGGAACTATAGTGTAGAGGTTAGTTACGTCCCAACCTTCCTTGAGCATGTTGACGTGAATCACAATCTCAGTCGGCTCTTCGGCATGCTCTACTCTGAGTAGCCGCGCAACCATCACCTCCTCCGCTTTGCCGGTTTGACTAGAATCAACCTGAATAACCTTGTCCTTATACCGGCCTTCGAAAAATCCATCCGATTGAATAAGCCGCTGCAGCTGGCTAGCATGCGTTGTGTCTCGGGCGATAGCTAGCAAGAATGGTTTAACTATGGGGCTGCGAGTTTCACGGCTGTAGGTTTCAAGTTCCACCTTCACGGTCTCATGCAACCGCACCCCATCTTCGAGCTTGAGGAGCTCGATTTCCTGGCGAGACATGCCAGCCGCGTCAAAGTCCTGCCGTGTAACTACAGCCGGCTCTTTAACGAATCCGTCAGCTATTGCTTGCCCCAGCGGGTAGTCGTAAATAACATTCTTAAATGACGTCGCGCCCTTACTGGACTCCACAAAGGGCGTCGCCGTCAACTCAAGGCCAAGAATCGGCTTGAGTTCGTTGATGGCCTTTACCCCTGCCGAAGCGCGATAGCGATGCGATTCATCCATCAACAACACCAGGTCCGGTAGACCCGCGAGGTAATCGAAGTAGCTTTCACCTATATATTCTGCTAGACGCTTGATTCGCGGTGACCTGCCACCACGGACCTCAGAATTGATTTTAGAGATATTGAAAATGTTGATATGAACGGGGCTACCCATTTCTGATTGAAGATCAGGGCGCACGCCAGCGCCTGATTCGTAATTATCCCCAGTAACGATCAAGGGCAGTTCGGTCGCAAACTCAGCAACGCCCTTAAACACATATTTTGGGGTGTTGGGCGTGAAGTCCGTGACGAGCTTGTTGTAGATTGTCAAATTCGGCGCGAGAATAAAGTAGTTGTTGACACCGTGTGCCACGTGGAGATAGGTAATGAAAGCGCCCATGAGGCGAGTCTTCCCAACTCCGGTTGCTAGGGCAAAGCAAAGCGAGATGAATTCACGCTCAAAGTCAGTAACGCTGGGGAATTCCGCGTGAATAGCATCCAAGGTGGCCTGAATATTAGTGCCTCTGCTTGGCGGTGCGATTTCTGTAATACGATCGAGAATCTCAAGCGAGCGCCGTTGTGGCGGGCGCAAGCTCAATCTGCCCGCAATCGCGTTAACATGCCGGTTCACGCAAGAACCTCGTCTTTGAATAGCGCCGTTTGCCCGGGTTTGGGCGGCGCTTGAGGCAGGTTTTCTACCCTCAGGCTGTAGTCGTCATGACCCCATTCGCATCGGGTGAGCACTTGTTTAGGAATCTTCTTCACGGTCAGGTTCGGATAACCGTCGGTTTTACCTCTAAAGGCCAGGCAGAGCACCAAGAGCGAGCGGTCCTCACTCACTTCGTCGTTGAGCTGTGTAAGTTCGTCATAGCCAAGATTTTGTGTGGTCACATAGATAAAATCGTGCTCTGTCGAATAACCATGTTTCCAATAGACCGAATCACTGGGCGCATATGTAAAGCCCTCGAGCTTGCAAAGGGCTTCAGCCAGCATAGCCGCGTTGTATTCTTTGTTTATCACCCAGTTGCCCCATTTGTCTTTCTCCAAGAGCGATGGCGCCAAGCGATAATAGCGGAACCCACCGCCACCTTGCCAATCAACTGCCTTGGTGATGCCACTGGGATCGTCGCCGTCGACCACCTTTTTCAGGCGCGGAATTACGTGGGTGTGGCAATGTTCTCCCAGCTCCACCATGATCCAGCGGCGACCCATCTTGTGAGCGACCGCACCCGTCGTGCCCGAGCCAGCGAAGGAGTCGAGGACTAGGTCGCCCGGGTTGGTGGCCAACTCGATAACTCGCTTAATTAAGCCCTCTGGTTTCTTGCCTTTCGGGAAGGCCACACCACCTTCAGCATGCAGATTATTTGACAGTAGATCATCCCATAAGGTTGTCAACGGTTCACCAGCCACCGATTGCCCGTCAATCTGCTTTAGCTTATCTGTATAGAAAAGGATGCGTTGGCCTCCCTTGAGGAGCATGTCAGAATAGCTCTCACGCTCAAGACGCAGTACCTTTTTAGGCTCAGCCTCAGAAATGTCGATGAGTTTCCGAGCTTCGGCACTAACGCCTTTGTAATCTGGACGCGCAAGTCGTATGACACAAGCAGCGTTTGCAATGACGAAAGAGTCGAGTGCTTCTGGCTTGGCTTTCACATGAAGTCGGGCGGCTTTCTCGTCCATTCCACAAGCGGTCGCGAATGCCTTCATCAGCGTCGTAAATCTCCATTCGGTATGTCGATCGGCAATGTTTTCGATGAATTGACCATAGCGCTTATCACGCTCTCTTACGGTAAAGATCCGATTGGGTTTCCAGCGTGATTTGTCTTTCGCATAGATCAACAAGAAATTTGTTGTATTTACGCAACCTGGGTTGATCGCTTTGTGTCCCGTTGCCGAGCCCTGTTTGAACGTTACGATGTATAGCCGATTATTTCGGCCAAACAGTTCATCAAGCATGACGACGAGGTATGCAAGTTCGTTGTCGTCGATGTGTACAAAAAGTGTGCCGTCCGGCGACAGCAATCTGTGTATCAATTCTAGCCGATCCCTCAGCAAAGATAGCCACAGTGAATGCTCAACTGAATCGTCATAATGCTCGAAAGCTTGTTGTGTATTAAACGGGGGGTCAATGTACGCACACTTAATCTGCCCGGCAAACTCATGCTCTAGCGCTTTCAGTGCCAGCAGATTGTCGCCAAAGATGAGCCGGTTATCGAAGAGATCGTGGTCGGCAACGCGATGTGTAGCGTGGTATGAGTTCTCAGGGTCTTCACGCAGGATACGCGGCTCAAGCTTCGCCCTCTTATCCTTGCCAATCCAGTTCAGTTCCAGTCTTTGCTTTAAAGAGACCATGATTGAGCCTTCTCGCTAGAATGTCGCCCCTGTTACAAAAGTACAACCTAACTCGCCCGCTTAACTGTCGGGCGTTATGAATTTGGTGCAGAGATCGCGTTCGCTTAGACTTTATTAGCCATAGAAAGCGCCACAATGAGTCTCGCTGTTCAAGACCATAATATGCTATCTTGATTCGTCAACAAACGCTATGTGTCAGATATATTAGCTAAGCGTCTGGCTGATTACGAGTTTGACACCCCTGAGACAAGGTTTCAACTAGACCTCAAGGCAGCCAACAAAAGGAATCCTTTTCATGTCGGTCGCCTGTCGCGAACATTCGCCTGTTTCTCACTGATACGCATTTGACGGAATTCATCGTCAGAGATATCGACCTTGGCGTACTCATATTCATCATGGACGAAGACATTCCTGTTTTCAGTTTCTATCGTGTGCCGTGGCCCAACCAAATAACTGTTTGGAAGATAGATTTTTCTAATAAATGGCTTCTCTTGCCAAGACCTGTTGATATAGCTCTCCCCTGGAGTGTCCGGAATAAACCAAGGCTGTTCACCCAGGGCTCCAAACTGGCCTTGAATTATCTCTTGGAGGAGCAGAATCGCTTTCAATGCTAGGGGACGGTCATTCGTATCCGTGTCCGGGTCAAAGTGTATGGAGCGGTGCCTTAGTTTAGCTAATTCCTCGTACTTTCCAGCAATGTGGGGCAGAAGCGCGTCCCAGGATACTAATATTTCAATAACCTTAGTCCAGTTATCGAAAGACTTTTTACCATGAACGCGCCTATACTCAGGAGTCCCCTGGAAGTCAGCCTTCAGACTCAGAATCAAGTGATTAAGAATTCGCTCACCCAATGCACCTGTGCCGGTCAGTGCGGGATAGTATGCACTGGCAACAAATGCTTCTCTGCATTGATCCAGAAACTTGTTATGAAAACTTAGTATAGAAAATGGCTTAGGTCCAAGATCAACAAGATTCTTAATTATGTCTTCGCTTCGTGCTTCACCATAAGTGTGAATCAGTTCTTGCTTTAATTGATCTTTATTATTACGCCAGACGGCTTGAACATCAGGCGCCCAGTCTTCACGAATCTCTAGGGTAAGTATTTGAGTACGTCCATCTATCTCGAAATTGAGCACCCTATAGCGCTTCATTGATCCCTCCGGTTATGATTATGAAGAGCGACATTAATAAACAGGCTAGCAGATATCTTGGCATGGTTCCAAGCAGTGAATTAATGTCCAGACCATTGTGAGCGCGGCCTTGAGAACCATATCATGGAAATCACGCTTCAAGAAACGCTTGGCAACGTCCTCAGCGTTCATGTTGTGTTTCTTAAGGCCTAACCACGGCGCGTTTAGTCGCTCGAGTTTATGCTGATATTAGGTCATTTCATATAATATTGGGCACGAGAGTTTTTGGGTGTTGGGGATTCTTTAAGATACTAAGCTCCGCTAAGATCACTTGATAAGTGACCGCAAGCTACATCTGTATCTGGATGGGAACAGCAATGCCCACCTCGGTAGCAACAGGCGTATACAGGTCCACGTCCTCTTCCGGTGTGACAATAGAAACTACCAGGGCATATCGGGTGCGGCTATCCCACTTCCCGAGATGTGAGCGCTCGCGCCACCAACCGATTGTTGGATAAATCCCAATATGATTACAGCTAGCGAGATCCTGGGCGCTCCCGTGCCAGATATCGGAATGAATCGAACCCTTGTCTCGCGCTTGTCCAATCATCCAGTAAGGGGACGAGCTTCCCGTGCCCGGATGCTTGCCCTCATCGTCCCGAGCGGCGGCGTTAATCCGCCTAAGAAAATCATCCCGTGACTCGCCAGGTGAGTTTACATCAAAGCGCAGACCGTGGGACGCATAGCGGTAACGGTCTTTCCAACCGATCTCTCCCGGTCCAGGTTCAACAAAATACGAAAGTGTCACACGCATGTGCACCTCCGTGTCAGGTGGGAGCAACTCCAAAGCGCCCTTAGGCCAGGGCAGAGCATGCAAATGCATGTCTTTGGTTTTGAAGCCACCGCTCTCTCTTTTATCGTAAGGCTGCAGTTCCGCCTGGGCTATTAACGTCAGCGAGTTTGTAGCACTGTATAGCGCACGTTCTAGGTTCGGGACGCCATACCCGCATATGCGCAATAAGCGCGCGTATGCTGTTTTTGACTCACCAGTTAGGAACTGGCGCCGCAGTTCGTCGGTCCAGACGGCCGAGTGGACCATCAATGCTCTTACTGTTTCAGGCCATAACTCCGGATAGCGTACCTGTATCTGAGCTGCAAACCACGAAGCTTGTGCTGCAGCGGCGCTCGTGGCGAATAATGGATGGAAGTGCTTTTCCGTGGGCTTCCAGAAAGTGCTCAATAGAGAAAGGTCACCACAGTCAGTCGCGAATCCTGCACCATCGTCTGCCACGTTGCCACCCTCCATCACAATCTCGGGCTTCACTGGCCACCTCGATTCCCATGTGCTCGAGGTGGTACTAAAAGGAGATAATCCACCCCGGCGGGCAACTGGAGTGTAACCAGCTAATGAAGGATGTGTGATTTCGTCGAGCACAGTGTATGCTCCAACCGTCAACGCGTTCCAGGCTTGTGCAGGATCATGTATGGAATCAGTCACCTGGGCTGCGGGGTAATTTTCCTCCAGGCCCGCGTCGTTTGCGTTGCCAGCGCTGACAATAAAAAGCCTTTTGATGGTATCTCGAGCACCGGCTGCCAGTTGGTCTAATTCACCCGACCACGAACTCGGACGCCCCCTGTCTCTAGTGTCGCTGGCTGTCACTGCCAGACAAAAAATGCGCTTTCTGTCTGGCGACTGGATTTCCGGGCGACTTACTCCTTGAGCTGTTACATAGCCCCACAACTTCGGTGGTGTTTCACCAGATGGCGGAAGTATTTTTGATGACTCCAAACAGTGCTGTAAAGCAATTGGGTCGTCGCTGGCCAAGCATTCTCTAAGGTCTCCATAAGTAACAATCCCGGCCATAAGTGTGCCGTGGTGATCATGGTCATGTGTCCCCCAGTCGGGAATCACGGTGTGGCAATCGTCATCTTCAAGAACGGGTGCTATAAGCGCATGGCCATTATTGACACCGGTATCCATAATACACACAGCCACGTGCATAGCGTCATCAGCTTCGAGGCGACCCAATAAATCATCCACCCACTCAGCCTGCTCTTCGTTGTCCATGCCGATCCAGAACGCAGGCGTCTCTTTTGCCGGACGATATTCTGCGATATCGTCAGATAAGGTCATCAGGCGCTCGAGTTGCGCTCTACTAGCTAGAATGGCTTTAACCGTGCGCTCGGGGAACCGAATGTCGCCCTCCATGCTTTCTATTTGCTCGTGTTCCAAGAGCGTCTCGAACTTCTGAGTTATATCATGGGTGTCATCAGCATCGCTCCTCAGCCACACCTCACACCATTTCGGTGTTTCTCCTGGAATCAGGTTCTTTTCACCCACCCAGAATGACTCCACGAGCAACGCTGCCCGAATATCGGCGATGCTATTGACCAAATCAGCATTTTTTGGTCTGCCCGAACGTGTTTCCTTTTCCGCGTAAGCTTGAATTTTTCTCAAGAAATGGCTTTTCTTTTCGTGCGCCACAAAGACGGTCGCATACGTGAGCGTTTTTTCCTCCATATCGCCTGTCTTATCATTGCTCACAAGTTCTTTTACTGTTCGCACATTCAGAAGGCGAATCCTTTTCGAGACCATGTCCTCAAGGCTCTTGCTGACCAGATCAGCGTCAGGGTCGCTCTTGAATTCAAGATAAGCACCGTGGCGGTCAGCATGAGCTACGGCTTGCGCGTTCTCGGCTTTATTCCAAGCTTGCGCAAGCCGTTCTCTCAGAAAAACGCTGTGAGCTTGCGGATTGCGTGTAGGAATCCGCCTTTCGGAGCCGCCCGCGCTCGTGCTGGTGAAGCCCGCAGTTACCGGAGGCGTATCAATCATGATGTGGGGATATCGTCCCGGAGCCACGCTGCCTAAACCTTGCCTTCGTGATAGGCTTCTTGCCGCTGTCCTAGCAGGCATTTTAACGATTTATACGTTACGTGGGTTGTGTTGGCCAAGATGGCGAGCTTAATAGCATCCCGACAGGCCAAGTCAATTTCAGAGTGACTCAAGCCTTTTGCATCTTCCGTGGCTTTCTCAAAAGGAAACCGCCTAGTGTGAAATCCGGCCAGCACGTTGGCCACTAGTTGCCCACGCTCCGGCTCATTAGGTAGATTGTAATGTAGTACATCGTCGAAACGCCGGAATAGAGCACGGTCCAGTAGACGCACGTTATTCGTGGCCGCGATGATCAAGTTATCAGAAGAATCATTTTCAATGAACTGCAGGAACGAATTGAGTACGCGGCGCATCTCACCTACATCATTTTCCATGCTGCGCTCGCCGCCTATGGCGTCGAACTCGTCGAAGAGATAGACACCTGATTTCTTCTGGATCAGATCAAATATTTGTCGCAATTTGGCGCTGGTTTCCCCCATAAACTTTGTAACGAGTCGATCCATTTGGATCGTAAGGAGAGGTTGGCGCAGCTCGAATGCCAACACCCGCGCAGTCATTGTCTTGCCAGTACCCGGGGCGCCACCAAGGAGAATCTTTCGGCGATGAATTAGCCCGTGTTTTTTCAGTTTATTTTGCTGACGGAATTCAAGGATAATCCGTTCAATACGTTGCTTGAGTTCGTTGTTTAAGACCAGCTCGGCCAAGGATGAAGTGGAATCTTCAGACAGAACAAGTCCGGACAAGTCTTGAGGGAGAGTCAGGCTGATGTTGCGCGGTTGGGTTTGCTTGGCCCGGTCCACCAGTTCACGGATTTCGTTCGCCACTCCGCCGTGGCCTTGACGCGCCTCATGCGCCGCCACCTGAAGTGCAATCGAATAAAATCGCTCAGGTTCATCGCTGATATGCGAACGAATCAATGATTTTATTTGTTCTGCCGTTGCCACTTAGGTGAACACCTCCGACCGCTTGAATGTGCTAATAGTACATCATTATCTGCCGCCCTTTTGTGCTTTACTCCTCACCGCCTACTGCCAGTGCATCAGAAATTCGCTTATCTAGTGTCTCACCGTGCTTCCTCACAGACTCTTTGTTGCCCTCAGCCCATACTAAACGCTTCTCAAGCTCCGCAATCTTCTCTTCAGACTCCGCTTTGATCTTATCGATCTCTTGCTTCTGGTCATAGACGAGTTTGATAAGCTTCTCGATCTTCTCCGGCGTTACTCCCGCAATCTCTTCGCTTGGTGTGCCAGCCAGCTTGGGCTTCTCGGCCTCTTCCTTCGCAAGCCGTGCCGCGGCCTCAAGTGTCATGATTGCATCGGGGTCTATATCGTTACCGTCAACAATTGTTACCGTCGATGGTATAAATTTGTTAACGCCTTTCTTTATTGTTACTTTTTGGATTCGCTCAAGCGTCTTTAACATCCGGTGTGCTTTCATGGTGCCCCAGCCAAGGACTTCACCGACCTGAGTACTAGACACCTGAACTACTCCATCGGCTTCGTTCTCTCTGAGATACGCAAGCAGTTTATTCAGAGCGGGGACTGTTGATCGTTTGATAATCATGTCTCTCCAAATCGTCGTTCATGGCTGGTTAATCCATACTATATCACAATATTATGTGAGTCAACGGTAAAAGTGATACAACAGCGCATGCTTGGCATCTGAGCTGCGGGAAGCGTGGAAAAGATTTTTTCTACTCGTCGTCCTCGAAGGAAAGCAAGTTCGCGTCCTCTTCCAACTCAGCCCCGGTAATGTGCAGGTAAATCTGTGTAGTGTTGAGTTTCTCGTGGCCGAGTAGCTTTTGAAGGGTAGTGATCCTCGCGCCACGCTTTAACAGTTGCGTAGCGAAGGTATGGCGAAGGCTGTGTACCTTATAGAGCGTCTCGTCAAGCTCAGCGTTCCTCAGAGCCGCTTTCACGCGCCGATGAATCTGTGACAGGCCCAACGGCACGCTAGGATTGTAGGTGCGCTTCGTCTTGTTCCCGTAGGAGATAGGCAGGATGTAGTCGCTGCCGACCAGCTTGCGCCCCAAAGACGCCTCGTAGCGTGTGTACCAACGATCCAGCGCGGCCCTAAGCTCTTTAGGGAAGGGGATATTTCGCTTCTTGTTGCCCTTGCCACTCGGAATGAACAGATGCTTGCCCCTATCGTCCCGGCGTCGGATCATGCGCAGTTCTGCCTTACGGACTCCGGTGTAGATCAGAATCCATACCATGATCTCGTCAGGGTTCGTGTGGAGCAGTCTCTGGACTTCTTTGTAGTCCAAGTACTCTGGTTCTCGCCATTCGGGGTCAGGACGCCCCAGGGCAGCGGCAGGGTCATCTTTGATGAATCCTGACTTGAACGCGAAGTCGTAGAAGCCTTTCCACGAGTTCACAGTGTTGCGTATGGTGCTGGGAGCTTGACCCGTGAGCGAGTACAACTCGTCACGCAGGTCTTTTGTACTCTGTGTCAAGAGATTGCCCCCACAGTTACGCATCAAGCGCCCCACGCGATCCTTGTAGGAGCGCACAGTTTCGGGTGAAAGACCCCGCTCTACCTGCATATACTTGATCCACGTTCGAAACGCCTCATCTGAGCGATCCATCTTCGGTATGTAGCCTGATTTTTTCATCTCACATGCAATGATAGCGATTTTATTAGCCCTCGTCAACTCAACGAGCGCAGGATTATTGATTATGCTGGTCAAAAGGGGTTTTTTACAAAGAGTCCGGCCTATATAGCCAGCTTAGTTAGTAAGAGAAATGTTGTACTACTGTACTTATTGTACGTTTCCCCAGTAAGCGGAGGGAGGGGGATTCGAACCCCCGGACCCTTGCGGGTCAACGGTTTTCAAGACCGTCGCATTCGTCCGCTCTGCCATCCCTCCGCGCCCTAGTCTACAGGAAACCGCTGGGCTTTGGACCCCTAGCTACTTCTTGGTCAGCGGGGTATAGGCAAGCAGTACACGCTTGGTCCCGATATCGGAGAAACGAATGGTTGCAACGGCATTTTCACCACTGCCTTCGATCTCAACGATGATGCCGTCGCCCCACTTGGCGTGGGTGACATTGTCGCCCGAAGAGATGTCGAGAGTGGGCCGGGAACGCTTCTTTTCGCTATCGCGCTTCCTTTCCGCCGTTCCCCAGCCGCTGTCGCCGTAGTTGCCTATCCGGTCGGCGGGGCGGACGGCTCCGGCATGCTCGAGCAACTCGTCGGGTATCTCTTCCAGAAACCGTGAGGGGCGGCTGGCCCCAGTCTGACCGAACATCATCCGGGACCAAGCGTAAACTAGATAGAGGCGGTCCTCCGCCCGGGTCATGCCCACGTAAAAAAGGCGCCTCTCTTCTTCGATGTCGCTCTCACTGCCAATTGAGCGGACGTGCGGGAAGAGCCCTTCCTCTAAACCGATCAGAAACACCACCGGAAACTCCAACCCCTTGGCGCTGTGCAGGGTCATCAGGCTAACACCTTCTTCGCCTTCCACGACCTCCGAAGAGACCAGTAGGGCCGTCCGCTGGAGAAACTCGGCCAGGTCCGAAACGGCGCCGGTTTCAGTCTCGAACTCGGACGCCACCGACAGGAACTCGGTCAAGTTTTCTAGCCGGCTCTCCGCTTGGGCCGTCCGCTCGACCTCGAGCTCTTTGATATAGGCACTAAGGCGCCATATGTCTCTCATCAGTTGCGTCAGCGATACCCGCTCGCGGAGGTCGCGGAGGCTGTCGATGAGGTCGGTGAATTCATGGACCGCCTCCCTGAAGCGCGGCCCGATGTCGATCTCGTCTATCCGGTTCATCGCCTTAAAGAGCGTTATCTCCTCGGTGTCGGCGAAGGCGGCTATCTTCTCCAGCGTCTTGTCGCCCAAGCCCCGCTTGGGCACATTGATGATCCGCCGTAGCGAAACGCTGTCGCCGGGATTATCCAGGAGCCTTAGATAGGCCAGCGTATCTTTGATCTCTTTGCGCTCATAGAAACGCAACCCGCCGAATATCCTATAAGGGTGGTTGGCACGGAGAAACGCCTCCTCCATTACGCGCGACTGCGCGTGCGTGCGGTAGAAGATGGCGAAATCGCCATAGGAGTGGCCCTCGTCAAGCAAGCGGGATATCTCCCGAGCCACGAAATGGGCCTCGTCGCCTTCGTCGGTCGCCCCATAGCAATTAATGAGAGCGCCTTCCTTGTTAGCGGTCCATAGGGTCTTGCCCCGGCGGCTGACGTTGTTACTAATGAGCTTATTGGCCGCATCGAGTATTTTATCGGTCGAGCGATAGTTCTGCTCCATCTTGATGACCGTCGCCCCAGGAAAATCACGTTCGAATTCGAGGATGTTACGGATATCGGCCATGCGAAAAGCGTAGATAGACTGGTCTTCATCGCCTACGACGGTCAAATTGGCTTCTTCGCCGGCGAGTAACTTGACGAGCTGGTACTGGATTGGATTGGTGTCCTGATACTCATCGACCATGACGTGCTGGAACTGACGGCGATATTTCTCAAGCACATCCGGATGATGCCGAAAGAGACGGATCGTGTTGATGATAAGGTCATCGAAGTCCATGGCGTTGGCGGCAACAAGCTTCCGCTGATACCGGCTGAAGACGACAGAGACCATCTTTGCCCGCGGCGTGACCGCCTCTGCCCGGTAGCGGTCCGGGTCGATCATCTTGTTCTTAGCTCCGCTGATCTGCGAAAGAATACCGCGCGGCGGATTCGCCTTCGGGTCGATGGTCACCTCTTTCATGCACTCCTTGATAACCTGAAGAGAATCTGACGTATCGTAGATAGCGAAGTTGGGCTCATACTCGAGCAATCCCGCGTACCGCCTCAAAAACCGATTACAGGTGGAGTGAAAGGTGCTGACCCACATATTCGCGGCCAGATTGATGCCGAGCAGTTTCTCGACGCGGGCCCTCATCTCCGCCGCCGCCTTGTTTGTAAAAGTTATCGCCAGAATAGCAAAAGGATCGATATGCAATTCGCGGATGAGATGAGCAATCTTGTAAGTCAGCAAACGTGTCTTGCCGCTGCCCGCTCCCGCTAAAACAAGAAGCGGACCCTTAGTATGGGTAACCGCTTCTTTCTGTATCGCGTTGAGATCTTCAAGAAGATTGTGCACACCTCAGAGATTAAGGGAGAGCTTCCGGGGACACAATACTTAATTCAAGACTCCTTCGGTAATTAAGTATTGTGTCCCCTTAATTAGATCCATAATTACGCGAAGCGCTCCCACCTTCAGTAGAAGCGCCTCGCAAACCCAAGGGGTAAGAGGGCTATGAATCTAGAGAAAAGACCTGCTCCGAGAGGAACGGGTTGGAGCCATCGCTCGACGCCGTTTCCGCCGGGGCCTCGGTCGCTTCGGCCCGAAAATCCGGAACCTCAGGCTCGGCTGTGGCCGTGGCCGATGGCGCCGGGGCGCTGTCGGATATCTTCACGACCGGCACTCTCTCAACTTGAAAATCAACCGGCTCGATCGCGTAGACCGAAACGGAGTTTTCCGATACACCGTCGCGCACTTTCTGCTCGATCAGCGCAGTCGCCTCCGATTCGTTGTCGCAGAAGACCTTCTCTTCTGTTGTCTCGTCCGAAATCGTAATCAAATACTTCATCGGTCACCTCGATTTGTTGCCCATACAATGAAAGTATCGGCCAGCATAGAGCAAACTTTAGAACTGCAAGGAAAAGTTTACTTGTTGAACCGGCGTGGACTTGCAAGAATACCGCAAAGGAGCTTGACCCACAAGGAAGGCCTCGGTTTTATTTAGCGCTTGCCCGGGTATGAGAAGTATACGAGGACTGGGGGGGAACAAGTTAAACTCATTTGAAGCACTGGCTCAGGACCTCCGGAGCTCGACCTGGGACCTTGTCGAAGAGTGGCTGGAGGAAGCCAAGCTCGATTCCGCGGCCGAGGACCTTTTTCCGCGCCAGGACTCCCGGGCCCACTTCAACGAGTTGCCGACACTGTTGGGCGGGATTGCCAAGGTCCTCAACGACCCTCTGTATCTGCTGGACTTAGAGCCCGGCGGCAGTCTTTATGAGGTTGCCCAAAGGTTCGGCAGCTTCCATCAAGAGAGCGGCTTCACGGTCGGAAAAGTGATGGCCGACTTCAGCCTGCTCCGACAGAAACTGTGGGTCTTCTGCGAACACCACCACGCTCATCCGGAAGACTTCTTTGAGCTGGAACGGCGGCTCAATTTGGCGATCGACCTCATCGCCACTGCGGCCGTCGACTTCTTCTGCCGTCGTTCGGCATCGGAATTACTGGAGAGCGCGTCCCAAGATAAATTGACTGGATTCCTACATGCCAGAGCCTTTGGTGATCGTCTTGAGGTCGAGCTGGCCAAGTCAAAGCGATATCGACACCCACTCGTGGTGTTGCGAGCGGATATCGATGATTTCAGCTCCTACAACGAGAGTGAGGGCCGGTTGATGGGAAACCGGATGCTGCGAGCGGTCGCGACACAGATCAGTGCCCAGATCCGCGCGTCGGACGAAGCGGCCAGATTCGGCGGTGACGAATTCGCGATCATCATGCCGCAGACCGATATCACTGAAGCCCGGCGTGCAGCCGAGCGTATTCGCCATCAAGTCCGCCAGCTGAAGCGGACCCGGGAACGCCCGATAACGGTAAGTATCGGTGGAGCGGCCTTTCCTGAAGACGCCGAAAACAGAGAAACTCTTATCAACCAGACCGACCGAGCCATGCGCGAAGCCCAAGCGGAAGGCGGAGACACAATCAAGTTATAGCTTCTGGAGACGGGGGGGGGTTATTCGTGTAGACGCGAGCGCGCCTTTTGAACAATATCGTTCTCGGTCTTGGCTAAGGCCGCCCCCAGACGGCCCCTAGGGCCGGTCGTGTGAGCTATGACTCGAAAGAGCGGCACTTCCTCGGCCAGCCAGCGCCGCTTGTATGCCTCCCGACCACGCAAGAAATCGAAACACTCGAAGCCCTGCTCGCATGAATCCTTGATCGACTTCTGAATGAGAACCGAAGAAATACTATACTTCGACCAGCGCGGATCAAAACCACCCAAATAATAGCTATAGTCCCGGCCACATTTGAACCCGTAGATCGCCGCGGCCGGCTCATTGTTAACATAGCTGACTGCCAAGACGAGCGAACCGCGCTCGTTCAAGCGGCAGGCCAGTTCCTGATGGAGACGGCGGCTGCCTTGTCCCAAGAAGAGGCCGGGCAGACGCTTGCTGAGCCAACGTCGCTGATGGAGATCGAAGAAGTCGTCCATAGCCCGTTCTAGCCCCCCGTCCCAGCCAAACGATCTCTCCTCATACGTAAAATCTCGGCGCAATCGACGAGCAGCGTAGGCGGTGTTCTTGCGAAACTTCTTGCTCAAACGAGACAGGTAGGAATCGAAATCAGCCCCC
>SDBV01002009.1_pt1 | contig 30455 bp, 29 predicted proteins | sample 2277081 | NCBI WGS metagenome assembly SDBV01 (sample SAMN10402039, study PRJNA504765) | marine sediment metagenome | isolation source: marine sediment core GS10_PC15, 223 cmbsf | place: Arctic Ocean: Southern Knipovich Ridge | collected 2010 | reverse complement strand
CTTCGGCGAACAGACACTGCTGTGCCTGACCGTCGTTCGCAAGAATGCCCGCAGCGTCGAAGTACGGTACGCTACAAAGATGGTTGCCAAATAGAAGACTTTTCTGCTCGATCAACTGTAGCACGCCCACAATCTTGTCCCCCCGTCGTGCCGTCAGGTAAAAAGGCTTGTTCCCGTACGTCCGAGCCATCAACTCGCCCCAATGTGGGTCGTGGTAGACTGTGGCGAGGGGATGGTGACGTAGGTACTGCTCCCACATCGGCCTCTGCGACGATATGCTGACCTCGCATTCGTATGGCATAGTGCCTTCTTGAAGATCTGCGAACGGGCGATTTCTCATCCTGCCAGTTTCCTGCTAAACGCCTCGGATCTCAACACAGGCAGTGCACTGTTCAGCTTTGTCACGTTCCAGGCAATTATGGCATAAATTAGGAAACATATCTCTCCTCGTGCAAACTGCGAGCTTGGTAACATGTTCGCGCGCCAGTAGAATATGTCCTATGACCGTAGATGGGCAAGGTTCGATTCGGATAGCTGCTGTAGGAGATCTCCTCCTGGCCTGCGAGCCTAACGGATCCTATAGCCCCCGGGATTCCGCTGCGATATTCGCGGGGGTCAGGAGGCTTCTGTCCCAATGCGTTATTGTTTTTGGGAATTTGGAGTGCACGCTTGTGGGCGACGGGGCCACGGTTGCCACAGAACCTCGCGTGGTGTCCGCCCCTGAGCTGGTCAACGGGATCAAGACGGCTGGATTCACAGTGGTTTCTCTGGGCAATAACCACATGTTTGACTGCCTCGAAGTTGGATTTCACCGGCTGCAAGCGTTGCTGGATGAATTGGGCATCGCTTATTTCGGGGCTGGAGACAACTTGGCTGAGGCAGCTGCCCCCACTATCCTGAAGAAAGCAGGCATTCGTATCGCTTTTATCGCTGGTGTCGATGAGCGAAGCGGCCCATCTCATTTCGCCACAGAGACGCACTGGGGTGTCGCTCCGTTAGATGTCATCCGCATGACAAAGCAGATCCACGAATTACGGGACCGGGTGGATCACGTGATCGTTTCTGTGCACTGGGGTGAAGAAAGGTTCCTGATCCCCTCCCCGGTCCAGATCGAGCAAGCCCACGCGTTTGTTGACGCAGGAGCATCGATGGTGCTCGGCCATCACCCGCACGTACTCCAAGGACTCGAAATGTATCGCGGTACACCTATTATCTACTCTCTTGGTAACTTTGTCACCAACGACGTTCATTTCACAAACGGCGACATTATGAAGTGGAACCACACTGAACGAACCGGGTGCATACTGCTGGCGGATTTGAATAAAACCAATTCGGGCAACGTCCGTCAAGTACCCACCTACGACTCCGGACAGCGGGTATGCATCGACCGGACCGGTTTTGGCGGCCGGAGGATCGATCGGGTGAATCTAGCTGTCTCCGAAGGAGTCAGCCTGAAACGCTACCGCCTGGAACACCTCTTGGTGAAGACGATCAAACCAGTTCTGCAACACTTGCGCTGGTCCCAACTCAGAAGACTGCGACCGGCACATGTGCGAAATGCTCTCGTCAAGGCAGCGCGTGCGTTCAAGGCGAATTAACCCTTGGTCGAGACGTTATCCCCGCCGCTTGTCCAGCAACGCTAACCGCGCGTTGCGCCACGGTTCTTGTGGCTGTTCTGCTGTTCAGTGGCAAATGCTCGTTTGACACTTCCTTCACAAAAGCACCCCAGGGCAATGGTCGCACAGTACCCGGAGATCGGTAGACCGTCGTCGACCACAAATAGCTCGCCTGGCCGCCTGGTAGTGCAGATTATTCCAAATTCGACGGACCGGTTCGTTGAACACGTTGCCAACGGAGTGCTTCTCTTCATACCCGCCAGCACAGAGATCCACGTCGCCATTCCAACATATGAACATTTGTCGCCAGGGCGCTAGGCACTGAAACAGCCGATCTTCCCCTCCTGGCATGCGCCCCTTCCCCCGGCGAATGCGCCGATATCCTTCGTGGACTCTCTTCTGATCTTTGGGCAACCAGTGATCCATCAGCGCAAGGCGCTCCGCACAAAGTTGCGCCTCATTGACAGGGCGACGGACCATCTGACGGTCGTACGGCAGGAACCTGAGATTCAAACTCACTTCCACAAGAAGGTGGTCGACTCCCAGAGATGCAGCGAATTTGGGTACGGAAGACACCTCGTGCTCATTCTTCCGGTGCACAACGAAGTTCAGGCGAATGTGTGGAGTCTTATACTGCAGCCGCTTTTTTGCCTCCACCAACACTTCGACTTTCTCGATTACCTTCCTGAAATAATGCCCCGGTTTGTACTTCTGGTATGTTTCTTCGGACAGACCATGAAGCGACACTACAAGCTCATCAAGGCCAGTTTGCACAAGCACACCGGCATCTTCAACACGGAACGGATGTAAGTTGCTCGACATACGGGTATAAATTCCTCGGCGCTTTGCGTACCTTATCATATCGTAGATATGAGGATGCATTAGCGGCTCACCCCATTTGTACATTGAGATAAATTTTGAGTAATCGCTGATTTGAGTAATAAGTCGTTTGAAATCCTTCCAAGCCATGCGGCCGCGTGGCCTGCCTAGACGCTCTTGACCGACAGGACATAGAACACACCCGCCCATACATTCGTTGGTAGGCTCAATCGTTACATAGGTGGGCATTCCCACACAGTACGTCGCCTGCAAGCGACTCTGAAGCACAACCAATCCTGCGTTCAGGATGTTAGGAATAGAAAGTTTGGACATCTGCTTCACTTAACCTACCTGCCACACTATTCGTCCACTACATCTTGCCTTTGCTGGTCCATGCATGCCGGACCATTCCTGTCATCGACAACACAAACGGCGCTTCCGCAAAGAGAAAAACATTTCTTGGCATTTCCGTCAACCACGAACGGACTTATCAATCGCCATTTTCGCCTGCGTGATAAGATAGATCTCCATCCCGCAGCAGTTGCTGAGCCACCTTGCTGATGACTATCCGTTCCTTGCCTGACTTGGCTAGCGGAATTTCGTCAACCAGTTCCACCGTAATGGTATCACTCCCGCCAATCCGTGCTCGAACAGCTGCTTTGACTCGGTCGATGCCATCGTCGGGAAAATCTTTCTCTGGCACCACCAGAATACGAACTTCGCCGAGTCGATCCTGGCGAGCCTGTACCTGCAGAACCTCCTTGATCTGTCTGCAAACATAGAGTAATATAACTGCGCTGATCCACCTTCCTTCCGTGGTGACGAGAAATTCCAGCAACCGACCGCCAGTCACCCGGACACTGCTGAGCGTTCGGCCACATGGGCAGGGACCTTTGGACAGGGAGACGACGTCTCCTGTCCGATAGCGAATCACGGGCATTACTTGACTGGTCAACATGGTCACCACAAGTTCCCCTTCGCCGTCGGTCGGCTCCAGTGTTTCCCGATCGATTGTTTCCAAGATCAACTGCTCGTCATTGGTGTGCATAGTGAAACTGTCACATTCGTGTCCGATCAGTCCTGCTTCGCGAATACCGTAGGAGTTGTATACGGGTACACCGAAACCTTCGCCTATAGTTCGGCGTCTCTCATTCGTCAGAATCTCGGAGGTCGTGACTATCGCTCTTAGCCCCGTATCTCTCAATACTGCCAGATTTGTCGCTGTCTGCTTGGCCATCCTCGCCAAGAGTTCAAAACTGTTGACGTAGCCAAACAGGCAGTTTGCGCCCCATCGCTTCCAGGCGGTCAGGTGGCGGGACACCACGTCCGGAGTGATGTCCAGCGCATTGGTGAATGCATCGTTTCTCAGGAAGTCCCGGATCTGCTTGATCCGATCCTGACTGTTCAACTCAACCGGAGCGGCCCAGAAGTAGACTTCCTTGTCACCCGGATCAATGCCGATCCACTTGTGGCCTCGCATACGAGCTGCAGTGATGTTCGCCTCGCGATCTGCACTAGTGTAGAAGTTCAAGGCCGCGTTTGTAGATCCACTGGTACGAACAAGCTTGGCCCTTTGCCTGGCTCCTGTTGAAAGCATCTCGTCCCGCCGTGCCCGAATTGTCTCCTTCGTAAGCAACGGCAGTAATCGCAGGTCATCAAGCGAGCGGATGTCTGTCGGAATAACGCCGTTTGCCTCCATGACCGAACGCCAGTAAGCCGTGTTTTCATATGCGCACACTACCAAGCTTTGCAGCCTGGCCAATTGTAATTGTTCAATCCTCGCCTGTGGCCACCATTGACTTTCTTCGAGTTCACGAAGGATGGCAAACGTGCGACGACCCAAAAGGCGCTCATGCAGTCGAAAGAAAATTTCGGCCACTAATGGTCTCATCGCTGTCCTCCTCGACTGACCATGAAGTACACACCACCTCGAAGGTGTTCAAGGCAAATGATCATGAATCTATCAGTTTTGGGAATTCCATGTTGATGCCCGATAAACAATATCATACAAGATGATCTCATTCCTTTATTATCGACAAAAGTTCAATGCCGTTTCGATAGCTGCTGATGTAGCTAACCGCTGTTGCTCATCCCACCGGCTGCTATTTGACAGCAACATACGCGCAACCGCGAACCAGCATGTCCGCACATAGCTTTGTAATAAAACACAGTCTGATCATGCCAAGGACCATTCGAACTACCTTCTTCGGCTCCAATGGACGCGCCAGGTCCCATCTGTCGTACACTCGACTGAAGCCCGATTTATGAAGCATACGTCGGGCCTTCCAAGGGGTAAACCAGTTGATGGCCGGCGCCCCCGTATGACCGATCAGACGAGGTCTGTTCGTTTTTGCCCATTCCATGATACGACGTTTCAGAGCATCGGGATACCAACCGAATAACGGAAAGCCCCTGATCTCGTCCTGTCGGGGGCACATGCTGCTAGCTGTGAAAAACCAGAACACTCCCCCTGGTTTTAGAACTCGGTAGGCTTCGTCAAACGCGGTCTGGGCATCTCTCACGTGTTCAATAACACTTGCCGCGTGAACGACATCGAACGCCTCAGATGAGAAAGGCAACTCTTCTGCTACGCCGGGCAGTATCTGAACCTTCACCCCCTCATGCATGGCCAGACGTTGCGCCATGTCACGAGCATCTATCCACGGCTCGACACCGCAAGCGGTGCAGCCTCGTTTGGCGCAGGCGATGAGAAACCGTCCACTCGCCGAACCGACGTCCAGGATCGTCGAATCTTTCGGTAGCGCCTTAATCTGCCGCAGACAAGTCAGAAGGGTCTTTACATGAGCTTCCGCGCGGGGCAAACCAGCTAGGGCCTCCTCAAAAGAGAGTTTTTCGGTTGCCTTACACTTATTGCGCACTGTTCTCTCTATCATATGGCATCTTGAAAAGGACCAACGTTGCCGGTTGAGTGCATTACTTCTGAATAGACGTTCATTACTTTTCGCGCCATGACTTCCAAGCAATAGTCGCGCTCGACACGCCTGCGAGCGGACAGTCCCATTCGGCATGCGAGTTCTCGATCAGCAGCGATCCGAGCCATTGCTTTTGCCAAAGCTTCAATATCACCAGGGGCGATAAGAATACCTTCATGCCCTTCGGTTATGAGACCGGGTATTGCGCCGACCTTCGTGGCGATAATCGATCGGCCGTGTGCCATTGCTTCCAGAACCACGATTGGCAAACCTTCACTATAGCTAGGCAACACAAGGCAATGAGTTGCTTCCAGAGTTTCGTCCTTTTTCCTGCCGGATATGAGTCCCAATATGTTTATTTGTGACCTGCACCCGCTTTCGTCGATCACGCGGTCCAGATTTTCTCTCTGGCCCGGCTCCTTCTCGAAGCCTGCCAGATTCACAATCCCTGCGAATCCATATTTCTTTATCGCCAAAGATGTTGCGGCAACCAGATCCAGAACACCTTTTTTACGCGTCCAAGCGCCAAGAAAAAGGAAAGAAGGCAATCCGGTGCTTAGGGCTTTGGAATCAAGGGGTATAGGGATGCCATTCTCAACTACACGCCACCGTGCTCTGGGGGCAAACAACCTCAGTTTTTCGAGCCACTCCTCGCTCAAGACTATTGCTGCTGAGGCCCGTTCGAATGCCATCTTTATTACGTTCTGACGTATCCGTCCTTGCCTAGCTGCCCATTTGTCGAACCCCCCGCCGTGCAGGTGCCAGACAACATGGCAACTGCACAACCCAGCGACCAAGGCGTGAATGCAGTCCCTCCAGAATCCCAGAAATTCACACGTGTGGAGATGAACGATTTGGATCTTGCGTTTCCGGAGCACCGCTATTAGACGGCACAATAATACCAACTGAGCCCATATCCCCTCCGCCAGAGTTCTGCCCGGACGGGTTGTCTTCCCATTATTCAAAGTGAACAACCTGGTCTTCTCCGCCACGATGCTGTTGCACAAATTGTCTATCACCGTTGCCATACCTCCGGTCATCGGCGGCAGAGGTCCAAGCTGAAGCACTCTGGCGCACTCAGCGTCGCGGCTGCAACTGTCTCTCGTTGGAACATTAGCGCGTGCAGATGCGGCCCCAGCATTTGTCGCCAAATATCGTCGGGGCAATCGTCTCATGGAAAGCCGTTCATACAACTCGCGATACGCCGCAAGCATACGCGTCATACTATACTTATCGCATATATACTCTCTACCTGCCAAGCCTAAGGCGTTTTGTGTTTGGGGGCGTTGGATCGACCCGAGAATTGCCTCGGCGAGTTCCTTAGTATCTCCCCGCGTCACAACACGCCCACACCGACCGAAATCAAGTACTTTGTTAACTCCACCAACGCACGTCGCTATACATGGTACACCACAAGCCATCGCTTCAATCAGCGCGTTGGGATGGGCTTCACTGTCGCTTGAAAGGACGAAGAGATCAAGATCGCGCAGGAAACTAGGCACATCAAGTACGTACCCGCATAGATTCAAACGATCGAGAACATTGAGGGAACCAGCAAGCCGAATCAGGCTGTCCTTTTCAGGGCCTACACCTGCAATACGCAACTCAAAATCAACACCGTTACCTACAAGTCGCGAACACGCGCGCACCAGTAAAGCTTGGTTCTTGACCGCACGGAGGCCGCCAACGCTACCTATTACCGTCACTTGGCGATCTGCTCTAGGTGGTCCTGGTCTAAATCGATCCGTGTCAACGCCGTTGGGAATAACCCCTACTTTGTGGTCCGGCCAACCCCATTTCGCAACGAGCATTTCCTTTGTTTGCTCGCTTACGGTGAACAGGTGCGTCGTCATCCTCACTAGGGGCCTAGAGGCTAATCGCCTGCGCAGTGGCATGTAGCCCGCCTTACCGAGACCGTGGAAGCTGAAAACGAGGGGTACGATCGGCCGGGTTAGAAATCGTCCCACTGCAACATCGGGCCAGGCACCCCAGTTGCGTGCATGGATTAATGTGGGACGGATCCGACGAATCAACCTCGCAAGTCGACCGGGGAGCTGTGGCTCGTTAGGACGTGAGTGGAAACAATGAATGTCACACTCGCACGGTAAGCTGTCAGCAATCTCAACATCCTCCTTGAGGCAAGCGATGGAGTGCCGCATATCATCCCCGCTCAGTCCGGTTATCACCTTGGCCATCGCCAGTTCCATGCCTCCGCGAACCAACCCAGGTACGACATGCAGAACATGTATTCTCTTGTTCTTGACATACTTCATAGTGTATTCGAAGGATTGCTTCTTATCTCGGGCTTGCGAATGATCCAGGAAAACAATCTCCCTTTGCGCGGGAACAGCAGGCACATTATGCCGTCGAACATAGCTCGTATCCACGGATGCCTTATTAGCATTTCCCCTCCATAGTCCGTGAAAACGGCTTTCTCGATGATATAGTCCGGAAAACAGCTTTCTATGAGGTGTTCTGCATTAAACCCGATCTCGTTCTCGTGCCCGGCATCACGGTGAGCGTGGACGTCCACCAGCTTGCGAAGCTCTGCGAGAGTCAAGGGACGACTTACCCACCCTTCTTTGGCAAGCGTTTCATTAATTGCATCTAGATGCTCGCATGCTTCTTGGCACTCAACGTACCGACCAAGGTGGCGCTTCACCCGGCGCAAGTTACGAACTGGTGAGAGATACCAGAAGGCATGCCAGATGACACGTTCAAGGCGAAACAAGAATCGGGAAGTGAAAAAAGCAGCATTGGGCTCATGACCTAGACAAAAACGTCCGCCTCCCTTCAGCACGCGGTCGATCTCATTAAAAACCCTCTGCAGCTCCGGAATATGATGTAGTCCGGCATTCATCGTCACCCAGTCAGCAGAGCCATCTGGAAGAGGAATGGCTGATGCATCGCCTGCGTGAACAACTATGTTTTCGACAAATCTGCCAAGCGTCACTCTGGCCTGTTCCAGCGTTTCCTGTGAAAGGTCAATGCAGAGGATCTTGGCAGAAGATCCCATTATCTTGATCAAAATGCGAGGGACGAAACCCGTCCCGGTGCATAGATCCACGCCGAACTCCGCCTCGGCTCGCAAAAGCCGAGGCGCTACCTCCGATCGCCAGAAAGAACCTTCCACCCGATGTCGATACCTGTGGATTCTGTCAAACCCGTCAGCCTGTAAAGCGTGGTACAGCTCATTGACCCGATAACTGAGCTCTTGCCCGAACTCCTCTGCCGATGGTTCCTGCTGACCGATCTGATTGAAAGCATGCTTGGTCATTCAGTCCTGTTTTCCTTTGCGAGGTCTGCGAACCTCCCGGAACTTTCTGGAACGCTAATTTGGGGTAGCTTGGGCCAATTTGACAGTGGGGGCTCTGCTTGCTTCGACGTTCTCCATCGCACGATGCAGACACACCGACAGCATCATGATCCACCACAGGTATTCTATGTATAGTTGCGACATAGTGATGCTGCATCCAAGGATCGTACACAAGCTAACAACAAGTCCATAACTGGTATATGCAAACTGGTCTTGTTCCGCCTGGAGGAGTTCCCCGCATCGCTTTATAACGCGTCTGAGTGATATTATTGCATTGACAGCCAGGCCCACAAATATCGTGATTCCCAAAAAACCAAGTTCTCCAGCACAACGTATATATGTGCTGTGAGCGTCCCGATCTGGATGCTCTGGAGCATACCGCTCGATTGCCTGTCGGAAGTTACCGGCGCCAACCCCGAGCGGGTTATCCCATAGCATCCTGATGCCTCCCCGCCAAATCTCGATCCGACTTTGCGCAGAAGTGTCCCTCTCCTCTTCGGGCTGCACGATCGTAACCGTGCGATCTCTGTATTGCGGGTCGGAAAGGTAAAGCCCACCACCGACTGCAATGACCAGCCCCACAAGAATCTTGATCCGATGCTTTAGGGGGGCCAATAGTATCGCGGCCAAGATACCGGCTCCAATGCCCAGCAGAGTTCCGCGACTGCGCGTTAATACAATGGCGTTCGTCGCAAACACACCTGCCAAAAGGCATATCCCCTTTCCTATCCATTTGCTCCGGTAGAACTGCACACCAATGATCGGAAGCATAGCCGCCAGGTATGCACCCAACACATTAGCTTCCCGAAAATCCGGACCTCCTACAGAGTTAAGTCTTCCCTGCATAAAATCGGCGCGCGGCGCGCTGTAAGCTTGAAGGCCGAGAACGAAGGCACCGAGAATCAGAACCCAAAACAGTCTGTCCAAGTCTTTCATTGTGGTGATCACGTGTGTAAGCATGAGGGTAAAGATAACCATTTTGGCCATCTTGACAGATGGATGATCACTCATTGCAACCATATGTTCCGCTGTCGACTCGTTAATAAGGGTTGACAGCCATACAACACCCAGCAGCAACAGGATCAGCTTCTCCTGCAAGACCAGAAAGTTTTTACCGTATCGGAGTCTCTTGAAATTCAGCAGAATCCCAAGGGCAGTAAGCGCACCCAGTGTGAACGAATATCGAATTCCCCAGTGCTGAATCGGCGCTGCCCACCACTGACGTTCAGGGCCGATGCTGTAATGTGCTACGTATCCAAGGATACCCAGAACAGGGACAAAGGGCGCTCCACCAGCGCAGATTAAGAATCCACAGATAAACAAAACTGTCTTTATGGACATCGCTTCCTCTTTGCGACGAAACCTTCGGACACGGCGGCACGAAAAGCCGCCACAACGGTATCCCATGAACACCCTTGCTCAACCGACCGTCTGCCTTCCCGGGCAATGCTTTGACGAAGATCCTCATCTCTAAGGAGGCGGCAGATGTTCCCTGCCAATTCTTCCTTTGTCCTGCCGACCAAGATGTTCTCCCCATCTCTCGCAGGAACGCCCTGACAAGCCAACGGGGTCGCAACGACCGCCCTGGAAGAGGCCCAGGCCTCCAATAATTTGTTTTTAATTCCCGTACCGGTGGTCATGGGGATAGCTACTACGCTGGCTTGGGCAAGATGTGTTCGAACGTCCTCGACCCAGCCTGTAATTTCCACGCGCTCGCCGGCCAGTGCCTGCAATCGATTCGACGGATTCGGCCCTACGAGACGGAAGCGGGCATCCGGGAATTTCCGCCATACCAAAGGTGCGATCTGCTTGATAAGAAAAAAGGCAGCCGTTTCATTCGGCAAGAATGGATAATTGCCGACAAAGATTATGCTGGGCGAATTCATCCGTGCCTGTGGCTCCGCGGGGATCTCCGCGTGATAGCCTAAGTCAACGCCGTTCGGGGATACTATGACGTGCGCTGAAGGATTTCGTTGGCTAAAGCTTCCCGCGTCTTCCTCGCTCACAAAAGACACTATCGACACACTCGGGACGAATTTTTTCTCGTATACTCGCATTTCCACAAGCATCCGCAAGCGGTGCAGCCATACTGCGGGCTTCCAGTCTTGCCACAACTGTCTTCGAATCGTAAGCACTGGGTCATCGATAATATCCGCAACCACGCAGGGCGAAGATGTTGCTTTAGAGGCATATTGAAACGACGAAACACCTGACAGAACTACAATATCATATTTCCGTGAAACTTCGGCAAGGAGACTGGCAAGTTGAACGTCTGTGTCGAAGGGCTTAAGGCGCCATCGCCTCGATTCTCTCGGCTCTATCTTCATCGGACAGGGCAGTACCCTGACTCCCTGGCGTTCATATTCCTCCGCAAACTTCCCCCCCTCGTAACTGGTTAGCAGCGACACGTCATCGCCCAACAGCTTTAGTTGACGGCAGATGTGCCAGACGCGCAGGGCCGTTCCATGCGTCAGCGGCCACGGTACGGTTGTCACGTATAACCAGTTCATCAGTGCTCACAAAACAATAGAAAGTCCGGACTACCCGATGGCCTCTTCGAAGACGCGGCATGTTCTCTTTGCACACTCCGGCCAACTAAAAAGTTTCAGCCTTCTTTTACCTTCTTCTATCAAGAACCTTCGCTTATTGTCGTCTGAAAGCAATTCTCGGATTCCTTCCCTTATGGCGTCCGTATCACTTGGATCGACAAGCACGGCAGCATCGCCGGCAACCTCCGGCAAGCTGGTTCTGTTGCTAGTTAAGACGGGGGTCTCACAAGCAAACGCGTCCAAAATTGGCAGACCGAAACCCTCACTGAGTGACGGATAGCACAGTGCCATTGCCCCGCTAACCAGCGGCGGCACATCTTTCTCGGCCGCAAAGCCTGTGACAATACAACTATTGCTCACACCCAATTGCTCTGCGTGCTGCCGCAATTTCGGCAACCCGCTAGCCTCTGCTCCTACCAGAAGCATTTGGTTGGCGTTGCGGATTTCCCTAGGCAGCCCAGACCAAGCACTAATGATCCGCAGTGTGTTTTTTCTGGGGCTAATGGCTGCGAATCCGAACACGTAAGGTTTGCTCGCATCCAAGCCGTATTTCGACCGGACACAGGCAAACTCGGCCGGATCCGTTACTCTACGACAGTTCTCATCGGCTGCCCAATGGTTCACCACTACCTTACCCGTTGGAACACCGAACGACCTAACAATTTGCTGCTTGGTGTATTCGCTGGGTGTAATGATTCGTCTTGCCTTTTTTGCCGCCTTGGCTACATTTCTGCCCCATTTCCGCCACCCAAATGCCCTAAACTCTGGCTCCAGCGGAATCAGATCGTGGATCGTCAGAACCATTGGAACCATAGGCCAGCAAGGGGAGGTGTTGGCCGGGCAATGGAGCATGTCCGCTCTCCCCAGTTTTGCTGCCAGGGGCAGACGGATATGTTCCCAAAGGTTAAACCGATCGCCTTTCATCTCAATCACTCGGTTTTGCACGTTCGGTAGTCCAGCAAACGGGGCATCCTTGCCCTGCCCACGGTGAAACATAACAAATCGCCACTCTGGCTTCATCGCAGCAACTTGACGATACAAGCTGAGCAGCGTCTTTCCTATACCACGACGATTGGGGGCAAAAACGCTTCGTGCGTCAACCGCGACGTTCACCATTACACCTTCATGGCATAAGCCAAGAATGACTCGCCGTCATTGCGCTCTAGATCGCGTACAATCAACCCCACCGATTTCACCTCAAATCCAGCCTTCCTTAGGTATTCCCTTAACAAGGCCTCGGTGAAATCCTGCACATGCTCATTGCACTGATCAGGACCCATCCCAAATGGTACTGATACTATCACAGTGCCACCGGTTCGTAACACACGAGAAAAGGATTTCAATATGCCAAGCGGATCATCAGAATGCTCCAATACTTCCGTGCACACCACACAGTCAAAGTGCTCGTCCGGATATGGGATATCCGGAAGGACCGCACGTTTGGCCGAAAACCCGTAATGCCTCGTCCGTTCTACAGCAACCGATGACCAATCAATTCCACACAATTCCAACTCGGGAAATTTGGTTCTGACCCGACGCAGCAATATCGCTGTACCACAGCCTGCATCGAGAATACGTCCACGGGCAGGAAAACGCTGCAGGACCTGGTCATATAGATTTTCAAACCAACTGAAATCGTCGTTTTGCGAAGAATACCGAGCATCCATGGCCCCGGGACTGTTAAGGTTAGTCCGGCCGTGACAGATAACCCTCCGTATCCACCACGGCAGCGCGCGTCTTGCCAATACCCGCAGTCTCCACGGAATAAGGTGCTGCTCGCAAACAAATTCCTTCAAGGAGAAATGGCTCATGGCTGCTCTTCTAGTTACGGATGAATTGGTATCAAGAAAAACGCGCACCTGTCCTTCCCCGTGCCACAGTCGGTTAGAGGGAAGACGGCACTAGAGTAAATTGCTACTATCGTCTCCACAATTCATTTTATCAACTCCTTTGAAGAACCTGCGGAGAGTGAGTATGCAGATGGCCTTACAAATCCCCACGACCTTGCCGGCACAACATGCCAACCACAATAGGAATCGTTTGAGGGTCGACCGCCCCCACTGATATAGCCCCACAGAAGTGTCAATAACGAAATAATACACCACCTCTCGCCCATGACTTTGTCTGTTCTTGATAACAAAGAATGAATGGTTCTTAGCATTATCATACTGAGTACTAAGTGCGTAGGTCGTGCGAGTGAACCCCCCTGCTTTGCCACTGGCCAAGTGCCGAACAACAGCGCGAGCATCGAATACAAGGGTATAGCCTGCTTTCTTGATCTGCAAGCACAAATCGCTATCATCGCGCAGACACATCCCTGTATACGCCTCCTCAAAACCTCCTATTTCTTTAAGAACTTTACGGCTGACAGCCAGATTACATGTGCGCATGTGTTCAACAGCTATGGGCTTGCCCGGGTCCAGGAAAAAATTGCCCTGCGGGGATAGGCCACGTCGAAACACCCCGATTCGACCATTGCCAACCACATGGGATGTCTCTTCCACTACCCGTCCTCCAACCGCCCCGGTTCCGACATTACCAAAACCCGCCAACAGATGTTCTAGCCAGCCTGGTTCGGCAATGCTGTCATCGTCCAGAAAAGCAATAACTTCACCCTGGGCCCGGCGGACACCGAGATTTCTTAGTCCGTTCGTCCGACCATGTTTACTATGACCATCAACCCATAACACCGTGTCGAACCGCGCTCTGGCTCTATCTGTAACGCCGGCATCAGAATCGTCCACCACAATAATTTCTTGAGGGACCTGAGTCTGTTCCATCAATGCCTCAATACATGAGGCAAGCTCTTTCGGTCGATTGCGGGTTATGATCACCACTGACACTGTCAGTAGTTTTGGCTTAGGTTCAATCTTGCACATTGCGTTTCTCATGGGATTCGAATCCTAATAAGTACTCGTCGTCCACTAACTGCTCCCAGGGCTTCCAAACCTTCCCCGTACAGCCATGGGTATTCGCCAAGCCCTGCCAACACTAGCGATATGGAAAACTGTCTTGATACCTTCCACCAAACCGATTCCCTCATCACTCCTACTCTCCACTTTCGACAAGAGTGTTACGTCATGCCCGCGGTTGCGAAGCCCGGTCCCTATACAACGAGCGTGCGTAGCCCCCGCGCCTCCACTTCGTACATCGTCAAAACATGCCACAACGATTCTCATGATATCACTGTCTGTGGTTTACTCAATGTAATCAACACTGTACCTTTCCAAATCCAAATACTCGAAGGATGCGACGTTTGTCGTTAGTGGAAATCAATAAAAACCAGCCGACTAACGGAACAACCGCAAGCACACACGCGACTTGCACAAAGAACGTTGGCCAGGACCGGCCTGGGATGACCAAGTGCACAAACATAGAGCAAAGGGCAATCACAGCCCCAGCCGCAAGACCCGGGCCTACTATCTTGCCAAGATATGTTTGCCACGGCAATTTCAGGCGATAGCATGCATAGGCAGGATAGATAATGCTCCGCACCAAGACCAATGCTGCCAGAGTCCCAGCCGCCACACCAGCAAGTCCCCAGTTAAATACAAGAACAAAAAGCAGCGAAAGGCCTAAGTTGGCCCCCGCTTCGATCATATACAAAACCGCACAAAAACGAATGTAACCTGTGGCGGCCAGGACGGATCCAAACTCAAAGCTGAAAAGGGCCACGATCGCCGAGAAACTCAGGATCGTCACCACACGCACCGCCCCGATGTACTCGGGCCCCATCCACAGAATGATAAACTGTCTGCCCAAGAAGATGAAACCGATATAAACGGGCAAACCACAAAGCAGACCCAAACGGGCTTGGCGGACGCAAAGCCATCGTACCTCTTCCATGGAGTTCGTTGCGGCAGCCCGTTGAATGGGCGGAAAAAGCGTAGTACCTATCTGCCCGATGAGCCCGGTGCTATAAAGAACCAACATACCGCCAATAGAATAAATCGTCACGAGAGGCACACTGATTGCGGCACCCACCACGATCAGATCTGTCTGGTTAATAACTTTGTAGGCCACCGCCGACAAGAATGCGGCTATACCGTAACCGAACAGCTCTCTCAATCTTGTCCTGGTTAGTTTCAAGGGCCAGATTCGGCAGCGAGGATAGATCCGCTTTGCCAGCCACCAGTTTCCTACCAGCCCCAGTATGTTGCATATGATCACAACCGCTGACAAACCCACTATCCCATACTTGGCTGAGAGTACATAAACGATCCCCGCCGTACGGATCACCAGGACGGTGAGGTCAACACCTCTGGTCAGATCAAAGCGATCATGTGCAGCCAGGACGCTGGAAAACACCGCCGAACAGGCGGACAGCCGGACATTTAGAGCCAGAAGAGGCAACAAGAACTTGACTATGCGGTGATATTCGGGTGGTACCGAAGAAAAGAAGCTGGGAAATGTCCATCCCAGACACGCCCCGACGGCAACGATGAGCAGCCCAATGGCCGAGAAAAAGCCCAGACCGGTTCTAATGGTTTCATCTACGCTGGCATGATCCTCTCGTCCCAGATAGAGAATGATATATCGTCCAGTGCTGGCGCGGACGCCCAGGTCCAACATGCCCATGTAGCCTGTCAGCACCGTCAGCAGGCTCCAAATACCGTACTCCGTTGTACCCAACGTGTGCACAATGAAAGGCGACAGAAAGAACAACACCACCAGGCTGGCTCCGTGGCCAACCCAGTTGGCGGCTAGATTCCTAGCATATACGCGGGCTTTGCTCATTGATCTTACCTGCCAATCACACTGGGGCCGACGAAGTCTCAAGCACACGTGAAGTTGCCGTCGGGTGGGCCAGTATCCCGTTTCGTCATTGCCACGAAAACAGATTCACTCAATCCCCACAGAGTCCAATACCAGCCTTGCACCTCTAAACCAGCGCGACGAGTTTCGTTCAATATCTGCTGTCGTGAGGTACTTTTCGGGTACGAAGGACGACGCCCTACGATTCGCAGCAACAAGGATCGCACGAACCGGCGCATAGCGTGCCAGTAGCTGTTGTAGCCATATTCTATCACTATCCACGCGCGAGTCACGCGGTCGAACTCTCGCAGAATCGCTTCGCGCTCTGATTGGGACAAATGCATCGCGAATCGAACAGAAACAATGACGTCGATACTATTGCTACCCAACGGGAGTGCTCCAGCGTCCCCACGCATGAAACGCACGTGGCTTTGTTCGGCCACGCGGAGCTTGGCCTGCTCCATCATGGCTTCAGAGATGTCTACGCCGATCACTGATGAAGCACATTTGCTAAGAACTGGAAGCATTCGTCCAGTACCACACGGAATGTCAGCAATCTCCGACGTGCACCGCATCCTTTTTAGGCACCGGTTCAAGGCTCTACAGGTCAACCTATGATAGAATCGCCCCGTCAGGCTCTGAAATCGCTCGGCCTCATACGTACGAGCTACTTCTTTTGATTGCCACCGTTGTCTAACACCACACTTGGTCATGTCTTCTGTACTCCTGCGATCGGGTTTTCCAAGAGCTCACAAACCACCCTGATCATGAGCGGCCGTCCCCTGAGCCGCCAGAAAGTTCCATTATGCCGCTGTCTCAGATCGACAAGCAGGGCCAATATCGTGTCCAACACTTGAGTTTGCAGGCCTTTTAGGTCCCAGTCCACAATACGGGTATACTCCTCAAGAAAGCTCCTGCATAGCGTGCGCCACCAACTCAGCTGACCAGTGCCAAGCAATGCGCCGGATCGCGATATCATAACGTTACCCACGAACTGGCTTATGTCAAAAAGTGGATGGGCCCGCACATAACTTTCCATGTCTACGCCGACAACTTCCTTGGAGCCGATCAGCAGGTTGCTTGGCTTAAAGTCTCCGTGTGCTGTAACCGCAATGCGGTCAGCACTCTCGCAACTCGCCTCTTGCACATAGTCTGCCAAACGCTTCCCCAATTCCGGCGATAATCCCTGCCGACATAGAACTTCTATGTTATCTATTGCCCGCTGGGCACGTGCGCCCGTGTCATAAAATGGCACTTCGCCATTCGTTTGCCACTGATGGAAATAGGCAAGCCACCGACCAGCCAGGCCTGCCACCGTGCGCGCACTACCGCAAATCTTTGGGGATGCCAAAGGTTTACCAGATCGCACCAAAATACGACTGACCGGTAAGCCTCTAACTCTTTCCATCAACAGACAGTTCTGGTTAGCATCGCGGTAATGCACCGATCGAAATATGTAGCCCTCAGCAGCCACGCGAAAATCATCCAACTGGTGCAACCGCTCAACTGCAGCTTTACGCAGCGGAATTTTGAGCTGCTTTGTCCAAAATTTACAACGAAAGTATCCATCGTTACTTTTCGTGAACATGTTACTCAGATACTCCAGAACTCTCGGGATTGCGTTCTATTTACATTCGGAATATTATTGTCCTCGTGTTGTCCTTTGACTGGCTCTGTTCCTAGTAAAGGATTCTATCGGGCACGTTCACCTACCGACGTATCTCCCGTCTCAGGCCCTACTGATTCCTCTTGCTTGTCCGTCTGGCTGCCTGCCATGATCTTCGACCAAGAACTGGCACCACTATCCAGATGTTCCAAGATGGGGCCCAATTTCTGCGGCCAAGTTTCTGTTCTCGTGGCTTTTGATCTCCTCAGTCGCTCATCTTCATTCGACCGTAGCGCGGCCTTGACGGCTGCTATGAAAGCCCCTGGCGTGTCCACTATATCGATTAGATGCTCCCACAGTCTCACTTCCGGCATTGGGGTCGAGATGACCGGCAGACCGGCGGCGAGATATTCGCGGAGTTTGATGGGGTTGACGGCTTTAGTCAGTTCGTTGACTTTGAACGGGATCAAGCCGACATCGAATTCCTTACAGTAGGCCGGGAGTTGCTCGTATGGCTTGCGGCCGAGGAAGTGCATGTTAGACAGCGAACGATACGGTGTCAGGTCAACAGTCGAGTCACCGATGAGGACGAAGTGCCACTCGGGGCGCATGCGGGCGACGTCGGCCAGCAAGTCAAGATCCACCCAGTCACGAATCAGCCCGAAGAAGCCCAGGCGCGGGTGCGGGATGTCGGCGATGTCGGGAGGGGTGAGCAGGTTTTCCGTGAGGGCCCTGGAAAAGTGATCGTAGTCCACGCCGTGGGTGACGAGGATCGTATTGGAGTTCAGCGGGGCCTTGGCCTCCTGGAGGACCGACGAGGTGGTAACGACGAGGTCTGCCCGGCGGCACAGGTCGGCCTCATCGCGAAGGACCTGCCCGTTGTCGTACCCGGAGAAGTTCGCGTGGTCATCGACGCAGTAGTAGAGGATCTTCTCGGTCTGGAACTCGTTAAGTATGTAGGAGATATCGGGCGTAAAGGACCATATCTGTAGTGGCCCGCGACGAATCTTTCGCAGGGCGTTCTGGATCTGGAGCTTGAGCAGGCGCCTGTTGAGTTTCTGGGCCCACGGACAGCCGGGCAGGGGCAGAACCAGCGGCGTCAGGACATAGAGGTTCTTTCGGGGCTTTCGCAAACCCCTGGCTACTTGGGCGAGCTTCTTGAAAATATACAGTAGGTCCGACGTACTGGCCGACGGAGCGCGGGAGGCGTGGTAGTTCACCCACAGTACCGTATTGTCCTCGGCCAGGAGGTGCATCACATGATGCTTGCTGGTTGGGGGGGCGTCATACCCACTGGCAAAACAAAGAATAGTGCGTCCCTGGATCATTAAGTTTTGTTTCTTCCACTGGTAGGTTCTTCAATTTCAATTCCGTCAAACGCACCTGATCGCCGTTCCTCGTCATTTAGAAGCCGTTTCTCTCCAGCGACGGTACTGTAGTCCGAATAGCTTGCGACAAAGAACTACTACCAACAGCCCCAGGCAAACGCCCGCCAAGTTGACTGTCGCGTCAAAAACGGAACACGTACGTCCGGGTATGAAAGCTTGGCCGAGTTCAAGAACGACGCCAAGAGCAGCGCAAATACCTGAGACGATGATTATCCTCCCCAGACGACCATTGATCTGGCGCCGGAAGGCTGAGACAGTTATCACGACCAATAAACCGTATGCTGGCAGGTGTAACGCATTCTGCAGAGAGGACGAAAACGCCTGGTCCCATTCTCCCTTGCCAGAGGGTAGCAAGCTCAATACAACAAGGGCGGCAGCATACAGAACCATGGCAAGCCTGACGGCTTTTTCCGGCAGTTGCGTCAATGCGTCCTGCCCTCCTTGAGCCCGGTTACCTCTCCTCCCGTGCTTTCTCGGTTCCTGCTTTCGGAGGAACCATGAGAAGCTGGGTCGGCGGGTTCGGATAGACTCTTACAGATTTGTACCAGCGGCTCCATCCTTTCGGGCCATGTGTATCTTTCTTGCACACACCGACGAGCTGCTTTTCCGAGCCTGTCCTGAGTGCGCACATCCTTTGCGATATTAAGTACTTGTGTCTGCCATTCTCCAGCTGATTCGGCCCGAAGGAGGTGTTGCCCGTTGTCGACTTCCAAACCCTCAGTGGCGGCGGGAGAAGCAACGACGGCCTTGCCCATCGCCATCGCCTCAAGAATCTTGTTCTGTACTCCTCGGGCGATTCGCAAGGGACAGATGACGAGGGTTGCGCCAGCCAGATAGGGCCTGACATCGGGTACTGAACCCGTGACCTGTACGCCTGCGATCTTCGAAAGTCGCCGGACGCTTTTTGTGGGATTGCGCCCTACGATAGTGAAGCTTAGCTCCGACAGCTGGCGTTTCAATCCTGGCCAGACTTCACGGACAAACCAGATGACGCCGTCCACGTTTGGCCGGTAGTCCATCTGGCCTGTAAAGATCAGAGCCTCGGGACCAAGATCGACTGGCTCAATTGCCTCTGGTGAAAAGAAATCTGTATTTACGCCGTTGCCTACTGCGACGACTTTCTCGTCTCGAATACCCAGCGCCGCCACCTCTGGTGGACTGACCAGAAAGACTGCATCGCATCGCCTAACCGCTTCCCCCTCAAGGTGACGCACTGTATTTGCTTCTCGCCGGTACAACCACCTCTTGGGCCAAGCGGATGTTTCGGCATAACTGGCCCATTTGGCACTGTCCACGTCAATGAGATCAATGACTCTTGCCTTAGCCCCGACGGACAAAGCATAGGGCAGCATACTTGAGGAATAGGCAAAGATAAGGTCGAACGGTTCGCGCCGAGACTCCGCGGTCATCAGCTTCTGCAGCCTCGGTGAACGAAAGAATCCCTCTGTCACAGATTGACCTTTCAGCACGCCCAAAATACTGCGGCAGAGCCCGATCTTACCCCCCGCTTGGCAGACAATCACTTGCTCACAAAAACTTTCTAGCGACCGAGCTGCATCCCAATCCGCCTGGGTGTGGGCCAAGGTCCCAAGCGTTACCCGAAACTGCTTCGAGAGTACTTTGAGCTCGTTGAAGGCACGGATGCGCTCTCCCTTGTCAGGGGGATATGGCACCCGATGCGCAATGAAGAGCAGGCGCGTCATAACTTCCGCTTTGGATCTTCCTCGTTACGCATAACGGTAGCGGTATGACTGTCTCTCATACTTACAGTGTGTCAATACAATACCGGCGATCTCGACGTTAGCTCCGTGCAGCAGGCGGATGGCCCTGTCCACATATTCCCGCGGTGTTTTTTCCATGCGAACCACTAGCAATGCGCTGCCTGCGGCGCTGCCAATGAGGGTTGCATCCGAAACTTGGTTGACCGGCGGACCGTCCAAGAGCACATGGTCGTACTCACGCCGAAGCTCCGCAAGAACTAGCTCCAGTTCGGGTCGAGCGACCAATTCCCCAATTTCGGACCGTTTAGCTTTCCCAGCAGGAAGGAAGAACAGGTTCTGATAGCACGTTGGTTGGATGCACTCATGAAGAGACTTGGTGCCCCGAAGCAGATCGACCATACCGGGTTCCAGGGGCGTACCTAACAGGTCCGCTATCTTGCCCTTCTGCAAATCACAATCCACAATGATCGTGCCCTTCCCAAGGAGCTCTGACATTATCAGGCCGAGATTCAGACAGGTAACTGTCTTTCCCTCGTCAACAACAGAAGACGTGACCAATTGGCAGAGGTGACCGGTATGGAAGCCTGCCAACAGGCTGGTACGCAAGGCCCGATACTCCTCGGTAATAGCCGCCGCCCGGTCATGATGCGCAATAAGGACCTCCGCATAGTTGACTTCGGTTGCAGAAGCAACGGATGAGGACGCAATTTTTTTCGACTCCCAGCTCCCCCCTTCCGCCTCGGGAGTCTGGTTCTCGGCGCGGTCGGGTTCCTTGGGCTCCTTGGCCAGCTCCTTTTCGCGCTTCTTCATGGCATCCCATACGTCGGGCATCGTCGGTTCCTTCTATTTCGACGCGATAATCTGGTTCGCTTGGGGCGGTTTGGGTGGTCGATCTGAAATACGCAAGTCCCAGCAGGTCATATTTCTGATAACGTCGGTGACGATAGTCCTGTCGATTATGTGAACGCCTCTGGCGTATCCCACCAGCAAGGCGTTGTCGCACAGGATGTTAATCACCCGCGGAGTCCCTCCTGTGGCCGCATTGATTTCCTCTTTCGCCTCAGGCGAGAACGAAACAATGCTGTCGTCCCCAGACGCCACTTTGATACGATGGTCGATATACATCCCCGTATCCTCAGCCGAGAGATGCCCAAGATGATAGCTCAAGACAATCCGTTGTCGAAGCGCCTCCCACTTGGCCTGTTGCAGCCTCTCCCGTAGATTCGGCTGACCGATCAGCACAATCTGTAGAAGCCTTTGGCCTTGCGACTCCCAGTTCCACAAAAGACGGATTTCCTCCAACGCCGACGAAGATAAGTCTTGGCACTCATCCACTATGAGGGCTGCCAGGCGCCCTCGGCGGTGAAGTTGGGTGAGGTAATCATGTAATTCTTCGATGAGAGTCAGTTTGTCCACCGAGGGAGTTGTGTTCACCCCGGCTTGCGTGGCCACGCCTCGTATCAGTTGCTTCCCAGACTGCGGCGGAGCCTGCAGCATAATCGTCAGACAACCCGGACCCAGACGAGCCCCAAGCACATTGCCCAGGAAGGTCTTGCCCGCGCCGATCTCACCGGTAACCAGCACCATACCTTTGCGCTGCTGCACTGTGTACGTCATGTTGGCCAGCGCCTCGGAATGAATAGAACTCTCGTAGAAGAACTTCTCCTCGCATGTGGTGGAGAAGGGGAATTCATTCAGCTTGTAGAAGTCCAGATACATTAACTGCCTTTCTATGCAGTCTTGCTACCCTGGGATTAGTGCCTGCACGTTCTGATACAGGAAGTCAACAACAAACTTCCCCCCCTTGTACTCCGGTACCCTCAGCCACAAATAAACATTTAGTACCCCCACTAACAGACAGCATCCCAAGATGAGAGCAACGATGGGACTGAGAACCCAGTTTCTAATCCGCTTCCTCAAACGGTCCCGCGGCGTTGTGATCTCACCAATCACGCCGTGCACCGGCAGAGCGAAGTACTTCATTGCATCCTCCGTTGTACCAATCGTTCGATCCATCAGATTGGACAGGAAGACCAACCCCCCTCCAAAGGCAAGACCACCTATAAGAGCAAGACCAAGTACGCGCGTCAGTTTCGGCGAACTCGGTCGAAACTGCCTTTGGGCTAACTGCAATTTGATCTTTGTCCGCTGTCCCAATACTTCGGATCCCAGAGCAACTTCCACCTCTTCTAATTGCTTCTGCCATCGCGCAAGCTTTTCCCGCTCATATTTAAGCTCCTCGAGTTTTGCCTCGTACTTCCGCCGAACTGACGCAAAACGCGACATCGCCGACTCAAGCTGCTTGCGCCTCTCTTCCAGGCGATCGATTTCAGTCGTGGCCATATCAAGCTCTTCTCGCCGATCGCTTACCGCTTGTTCCTTCACTGCCTCCGCTGGTGATTTTGCCTTGCGATCCGGATTGGCCGGATCACTCATACTATAGACTTTCACAGTCTCAGTTTCAGGCGTCTGTTCAATCCTCTTCTCGAGCACTTCAATCCGAGCCCGTAGCGCGATAACATCGGGATGTTTTTCGGTCATGTGATTGACTCTCAAGGCCACTTCTAGCAAGTCCTGGTATTTCTGAAGATCCGATCTTAGCCTACGCAGTTCGGGATTCTCTCGAATTATCGACTGAACGGACTGGGTGGTTGTGGAAGAAGGCTGCGTAGTCGATGCCCGGATCGTTTGCAGTTCAGACTCAAGCCGAGCCAGCGCTTGTCTTCCTATTCTCTCGCGCCGACGTTCGGCCTCAAGGGAAGATGTGATCCTGTCGATCTCCAATTGAAGAGCACCCGGACGGTCCAACCTCATGCGAGCATTCTCGGTCTCAAGCTCAACCTTTTCCTTTACAAGATCGGCAACTTTTGCCATGGCAAGGTCAACCTTGGTTTTTAGGGTTTTTTTTGTAGCAACAAGGCTATTTTTCATATCCGCCATAATAGTTGACTTATAGTTCCGGATCAATTTGTTCACGATTCCCGCGGCAAGATCAGGATCACGATGGGTTACCTCCACCCGAACAACATCAGCATTTCTGCCCGAGGACTCTACAACGATGCGTATACTCTGCCTCAGTCTCTGGAGTATTTCCTGCTCCTCCTTCTTCACTCTGTCCGTTAGCTCGCCATCCTGGTCCCTCGAAACGCCTTTAAGCAAGTTCAGCTCAGTATCAAACACAATTCGCTTAAGGGCCACCTGTCCAATCAGTTCATTATCAATAGTCAGCTGCAAACGTTCAACGTCATCTCTAATGATCCTGTCAGCGGTTGGACCTTTGGTACGTGTTATCTTCGCCGTGCTTGTATACTTTCGGGTCAGAGGGGGAAGAAAAGGACAGAGGAACATCACAGCAATAGCGAACAAGGAGAAACTCAGCACGAACAGACGCCAGCGGCGAAGGACAATTCGCAGGATATCGTGCGGCGACTTCTTTGCGGTTTCTTCAGGCATGATATCGGCCGCTCTTGGAAGCGAGGGGCTCGCGTATTGCTACCGAACTATAATTGTGCTGTCTTCGATGTCTTCGTCGCTGGGCATCCCGGCCTTCATCCATCTCAGGTGGCGGACCATCCGCCGTAAGTCGCCCAGGCCGTTCGAGGCCGCGCGGATGGGCGAGAAGACCTGGTCAACTATCAGCGCTGTCTGGGCAAATGGATTCATTCGCACGTGGATCACATCGTTGGGTTGGAGCAGAATGTTGTTGCTCAGGTCGCCAAACTCGACCATTGCCGCCATATTCACGGTGATCTTCTTGGGATGGTGTCCCGCGGTCGGAGGACGAACTCCGATGAGTGAGTACTGGATGGACGATTGTGCGTTCGAATAGCCTCCTTCCTGTGGCCCGCCGCCTCGCACCACAGTAATCCGCTCAGGCCAGGCAAAGTCAGTCGGCTGAGCCCTCGCCAGCGCGTCCAGAAGTGTGTCTTTTCCGGTCCAAGCCATAGGCCCGGGAGCTTCCACCTCACCGAATACGTAAAATCTCTGTGAGTAATAGCCGGTAACTATCACAGTCGTCGAATCGACTTCATCATAGAATTCCTTTGCCTTCTCGTCTATGGCATCTTCGATCTGCCGAGGGGTCTTGCCCGCGACGGAGATTTCTCCCAAGAGCGGGAGGTTGATCTTCCCATCCGGGCGAACCTGCTGAGTGTTGCCGTCGATCTCAGGCACCTTTAAAGAGCTAATTGTAACCACATCCGGAGGATAGACATGGTATTCCATAGCCGACAGCGGGCGCCCCGCTTCTGGAAGGAAGTCCTCCACCGCATGGGGATTGTAGCATCCCGACCCGAGCACGGCCCCCAACAGGATACAGAAGCTGTATAGTGCCCACACCGCCAAAGTCCGTCTGTTCCGTCTCATGACTGGCCTCACACCCACTCGGAACCGCTGCTGTTATCCAAAACAGCCGGCTAGAAGAGAACATGCCCGGATGACTTGTCCATCGGGGCAGTTTCTCTGAAAATTACCCAAAACGTCATGCTTTTTGTATCGACACACATCTGTCGATTTCATTAGCCCTGGTTGGCCTAGCCTACGCTGGCAAAGACAATTAACGGTCACCAACGGTGCGCCGGATAGCTCATCCTTCTGGTCGTGGCCCTTCCATACTCTACTCTATGGCCTCCAGGAGGTCCGCATCGATCTCCATGGACGCCCCCTGGCCCAAAATGGCCACCTCCAGGACGATCCGGGCCTTCCTGTTTCGACGGACCACCACCCCCTCCAGCCCATGCATCGGTCCGGATCGAATACGGCATCGTTGGCCAACGGCCGCATGAGGGTGAAGGTCCATATCCACTCCATTTGCAAGAACCATCTCGATGGCCACTAGTTCGTCTGTGAGCTTGTCCTGATCCGGAACCTCGATAATACGGCACAACCGATTAGTCTTGATGGCCGTGAGCCGATCTTCCTCACTGCCCCGGATGAAAACGTAGGAAGGAAAAAGAGGCAGTAGGACACGTCTCTTTCTGCTTCTACCACTCGATATGCGCACTCGCTGGATCATGGGTAGGAAGTAACTCACGTCATGGTGAAGCAGTTCCCAGGCAAAGGCCTTCTCAAAACGCGCCTTGGTGTGCGCCACCCACCACTGGCCTGAGAGGTTTCCTAGGGAATCGACCTCCGGATACAGCATTGGCGGGTTGTCCGATAGTTTAAGCATAATCTGTAGCAGCTCAGCCTAGACTCCGTCCCCGTCGCTGGCCCCGGCGGGGCTACTGACACACACACAAGCTAAAATAATGCACCCTATTTCAACACCTGACCGAACTGATGGTATCGCTCGGCTGGTTCTCTAGTGAAGGTGCGGGAAGTGGCGTCCGTCCCCGTCGGTGGCGCCGCTTTCCCCCCCCACCGGAGTTTCGCTATGCCCTGGAAATCTCCGTACTTATCCTGCTATCTATGCGGGGCAGGAGTGAGCCAACCCAAAAACTATTTAGTCAATAAGTATACCATAATTTTAATGAGAACACAAGGAAAAAGGTCACCATCGTTCGTTGCGGGGTGCGACGGCGGATTGTGGAATTTTGCGGGGCATTGTGCCCGTGCCCTCCGAAAATGTCATCTAGGCCAGAATTTGGAAAGGCAGGCGACCACGTGCACCTACAAGTTACATCTGAATCGCTCTCTGTCAATAAGTACCCTACTCCCGGAGAATACACACCGTGTCTCCCAAACCATTTTCGGGCATTTGAACCGCTATATAAGGATGAACCGCCGGACGGAACGGCAAACCGGGCGTTCTGTGGAAAATGAAAGTTTGATGTTGACAGATCGTCTTTACTCATAGAAGGTTGCGGGGGTGGAACTCTACTACAATGTGGAGATCACGCCCTGGTTTCATCTGACGGCTGATTTGCGGATTCTCGAATCGCGCCCTTCCGCGGAGAGCAGAGAACGGCCCTCGTGGCCTGATTGAGGGCGAAGATCGACTTTTAGGCAGCGTCAGCCAAGCAGCGATGCTGCTGCAGAAAGAGAGAGATGATCATGAAACGAATGCTTGCTTCAATGACGGGTCTCGCGCTGCTGATGGGGATGGTCGGCTGCGATGGTGCAGCCATGAGCCTAAACGAGTCGGACACGACGCCTTCCATGATGGACAGAGGCATCGTTTACATCCTGCCAGGCATTCAGGGCGTCGACTACCACTACAAGAACATCCGCCAGGGACTGCGCGGCTCGGGCCTCAAGTGTGCCATTAAGATCCACCCCTGGGGATGTCAGATCCCCGGGATCAACTTGGCGATCAACGAGATGGACGTGGCGGGCGATCGGGAATGGGGCAGGAGAATCGCCCAGGAAATCGCAGAGTACCAGAGGAACTACCCTGGCAGGCCGATAAGCATAATCGGCCAGAGCGGCGGGGCCGGCGTGGCGATATTCACGGCCGAGGCGCTGTCGAAAATGTCTGGAGCCAGGCCGATGGAGTGCCTCGTCCTTTTGGACGCGAGTGTGTCGGCCAATTACGACCTTAGCACAGCCCTGTCCATGTGCAACCGAGGTATCCTGAACTTCTACAACCAGCAGGACGTGGCGCTCCTGGGCGCCGGGACGCAGATGTTCGGCAACGTGGACGGCGGCCACGGCGACTCGGCCGGCAGGACCGGATTTGAGCGCCGTTTCCCGAAGCTCTACCAGATCGAGGTGACCAAGGACATGGTCGATGCCTTCGCGGATCCCCACTTCGCCGACACGAGTTCTGCGTTCACAAGCCAGTACATCGCCCCATGGCTTATCGACAAGACTTGGCCTGCGTATGGCTCAGGACACCTTGCCGGGAACCGAGGTCTTTAGCAAAGCAAGAATGGAGAAACACTATGAACCACACGCAGACAAGCGAATCAGCAGACTTGCACGCCAAGCCACAGCAGGCATGCTGGCAAGATACCCGCTACACTTCGGCGGCGGTCGCCGCGCTGCTTATGGCCTTGCTCATTGGCGGCTGTTCGCCAGTAATGCTTGGCGTGGAACTGATCGGCAAAGCCGTCGACCACGAAGAGGCTGAGCAATGGAAGCAGGAGTTGGTCGGCCAACCACTCGCCGCTGCTGACAGCAGGTTCGGCACGCGGGTAGACACATACAAGGACACCCAAAGTGACAGGCGCTGGGTGATTTACAACGACCGGCTGGGTCCTATCCACCTGTACAGGATCGTTGTGGCGGTTCATCAGGGGCGAATAGTCGCTGTAACGAAGATATCCCAGTTCGGTTCCCCGGAGACGGCGATTCCCGAAGCCTTGCTGTACAGCTCGAAGGCAAAGGGCAAATCCCCTGCCGAGTGCGAGGCGGCCCTGGGCCTCGGGGCACCGCTGATCACCGCCCGCAACGAGCGCACGGGCAGGCTGCGGCAGGTGTACGAAGCGGGGTTGATCAACATCAAGGGGATCACAAGCCCGCACTATTGTATTCTGGAGTTCGGCCCGGACGACCGCTGCACTCGCGTGGACGTGGTATCGGAAGAGGCGCGGGCGTCGAACCGGTAATCACACGACGGTATAGAACCGGCTCAGACATGTGGGCGTGTGGCGCAGTAATTGTGCTTCTGCTGACATATGCCCTCGTTGAGCTCACGCCGGCTGAGAGGCGGCATGACTGCGCAACCGACCGCCAAAGTGCGCAGCCGGTGCAAAAAGCGGGTTCGGATGGAACTTGTAGGGGCAAAAGAACGCCCGACGGACCGGCCCGATAGCCGCTGCCTCAGACGGTAGCCTTCCTGGGCCGAAAAATATCGAGAGTAACTACTCTTTTCGGAGGAGTAGACGCCTCGAATTGACGGTTTGGCGACATGCCTTGCGCGCGGATATACGCGCAATCGTACGCGATCCTCTGCACTCGGATGAAATAAGTGCAATAAAAGCAAAGTTTCCCTTGGCTTTGCCGCCGATTTGCTGCCCCTTGTGCCATAAGAGGTTACGGTGATTTCGCATGAAGTTGACAAACCGGCGGCGGTACCCCTCATAACCCGGAGGTTCGAATCCTCCCCCCGCTATTGACGTAAAGCTCTTAGGCACAAGCCCTTCCGCTTGTGCCTTTTTGCTGCGCCTATGCGAAAAGGAAAGAATTGCAATTAAATTGCGCAACTAATCCAGTGGGTGAAGGGCTTATCCCTACCGAAAACTCCATCCAGCGGTTTTCTGGCCATTGAAACCAACGAGACTACTTGATCTTGTTGATCTTGCAGCACCCAGGGGAGCCTTTGGCTAGCCCGCATTTCGAACAGATTTTCGCCCCGCTTTTGCAGCAGAGGTCGGAACCCTTGATCTGGCCGCACTTTGCGCAGAGCAAGACGTCCTGCTTGGTGTCCTTGGGCAGCTTACAGCACCCAGGTGAGCCCTTCACCAACCCGCATTTCGGACAGATTGCCGCTCCAGGCGCACAGCATTTGTCCGTTCCCTTGATTTGGCCACATTTCGCACAAATCATTGGCCCTGAGGCGATGGTCTGCCCCCCCGTCTTCTCGACTGGTTTGGACTCACAGCCCACACCCACAAGTGTACCCGCCAAAGCGGTCGCAAGAAACAACGCAAGAATTCGTTTCATGTTTGTTCTCCTTAGGATTCTCTAATTCTTTGCCAACCAGTGCGCCCCGACAGTACCTGCGGATCATTCCAGTAGGCCATTCATCGGAGTCGCTGTCCAAATGTATCTATTCTACGTAGGGGCGACGGCTTATCAACCAGTAGTGCCTGCAATCTTCATCTTTATTCCCAAACATTCTTTTATTTCGGGGGAATAAGCTAATCCGCACAGAACACTTATATAATGGATGGAGTAGGTTAGAATGATGACAGGTGCGATCGTATGAACCTGAAGCGATTCTCAGAAGCCTTCGGAAGGCACACCGAGGGAGATAGATATGAGCAATGGGTGCGCGAGTACTCAGGAGATCTGTACCGCTTCGCCTTCCGGGTCTGCGGAGACGCCGATACGGCCGACGATCTTGTTCAGGAAACTTTCTATCACGCGTGGAAGAGTATGGGCAAGCTTCGGTGCAAGGAGAAGGCCAGGGCATGGATATTTCAGATCCTTCGTTACCGCTATGCACATTGGATGCGGGAACGAAGTCACCGACCAGTGATCGTTGGATCGAGAGAGCAGTTCGAAGATTACGCCCAGTCCTCTACCACTCCACTTGAGACCCTGGCCGAACGCGAATCGCTCCAAATGGCGCTCGGCGCCCTGGAAGATCGGTTCAAATTGCCATTGTTGATGGTGTTTCTAGAAGGATTGACCTGCCAGGAAGCAGCGGACAACCTTGATATCCCTCTAGGGACCGTCCTAAGCCGTATCCACCGTGCCAGACGCCATCTTCGCCGGGCCTTGGAGGAACAGGCAGACTCGCCCGCGGGAGATGCGGAAAAGAACGGTAGAGGACACGTGTTGAAACCACGGTTTCGACTGGGAGGTAGAGCATGACTGACCATGAGAAAGACCCCCTTCGCAGGAGGATTGAGGAGGTAGCGGCGCTGTCGGCGGACAATCGACGTTACCATGAGGTATTCCGACAGATCAGCGAGGCTGGGACCTGGGCTGAACAGTACTGGCTCGAACTGTTGCGGGAGGACGAGAAACTACGCTTGTTTTTACGGCATGTCCATCCCCCCGAGGATCTCCGGGAGCGGCTGCTAAAGATACCCTCCACGACAGTCTTGCCCCGCAGGAACGTACGAAGGGCGCTGGTTTCTACCGGAGTGGCGGCGATTTGTCTGACGGTGATTGTCTGGATAGGTTTGTCCGTGATACGA
>SDBV01002008.1_pt1 | contig 30466 bp, 29 predicted proteins | sample 2277081 | NCBI WGS metagenome assembly SDBV01 (sample SAMN10402039, study PRJNA504765) | marine sediment metagenome | isolation source: marine sediment core GS10_PC15, 223 cmbsf | place: Arctic Ocean: Southern Knipovich Ridge | collected 2010 | reverse complement strand
AGAACAACCTTCTCCTCTGTAGAACTGACAACCTTGAGCCGATACTGCTTTCCAAGGTAAAAGTGAGACTCACCACTTATGTATTTCTTAGCTGGTTGTATGGGAAGAAACAATGAGAAAAAATATCGTTGCTCAATAATCCATGCCGCTCTTTTTCTGACTTTCTTCTCAATCTCGTAATAAGTTCTTTTCAGAGGAGCCTTGACCCTGACAGATATATCTGGATAAACACTGATTCCAAGTGTTTTCCTTTTTCGGTATTCCAACTGAAAAGGAATAATTTGGGAACCGTATTTTATCTTATGATGTTCTATTGTATTGTTATTCATGTTTGGCATATCTTGCCTTAGCCACATTCAGAGATTGCTCCATTATCGTGTCGATATCATCATAGCTCAAAGCAATCCCATATTTGTCTTTCACTTCATAGAGATATTCCTCAATCCTATTGAGCATCATGTTTTGAATATCGGTATTGTTTAACCAATCAACCACAAGGCTATTTTTGATAATATCATCTATCTCTAAACCAATGTCAGCAGAAAAATCCCTTGCAATCACGGAACCCTCTACGGTGACCCAAACTGGACGACCGGCCAGATTGGTGGCGCATTGAGCTTTGATGGCAGCGATGATTATGTCGATGTAGGAACTATGGGCAATTTCGGCAGTACATACCTGGCTGCATCTACCACCTCGCTGTGGATTAAGTCTGATGTTACTGACGCGTCGATGACTATTTTGGGCACTGCAAACGATGGTGCGAATACTAACTATAACCTAACCTTAAACGCTAATTCAAATGGAAGCTTGTCCGCCGGGTCCATAAGATCGTTTATCAGAGACGAGGATGGCTCTAAGTTGGTGGGTGCCGTTGATACAGATACTGGCATAACCGATGGTGCGTGGCATCATCTGGTTATGGTAATCAAAAAAGCTGAAGGGAAATTGGAATTTTATGTTGATGGCCAGCCCCAGACGGTAACTCATACATACGAGTATACAGGTACCAACTTTGCTGATTTCGAGTATCCTCTGGTTTTAGGAGCAGGCAACGGCAGAGGCACTATCGGAGAACATCTCCAAGGCATGCTTGATGATGTAAGGATTTTCGATAACGCTTTGACTGCTGCACAAATCCAGCAGCTTTATGATGATGGAATAGGGCCAGATCCAAACTCACCCACGCCCGATCCTCTTGTCTGGACCTTGGAACCCAATGCCATTAACATTTCAGAAATAGAAATGACCGCGGTAACGGCTGTAGATGACTTATATAACGTAGAATATTACTTTAATAATGTTACAGATCCCAACCATGACAGCGGCTGGCAGAGCAGTACATATTATAAAGATACAGACCTTGATCCAGACACTCAATATACCTATCAGGTCAAAGCTCGTGACACTTCGCCGAATAACAACGAGACCGCGTACTCAACACAGGAGCCCGCTACAACATATCCACCCGACCTAACACCGCCAGAACCTGACCCTCTTGTCTGGGCTTCAGAACCCAACGCTATTGGTGGTACAAGAATAGAAATGACCGCTACCACCGCTACAGATGATTATTACGATGTACAATATTACTTTAGTAATCTTACAGTGCCGGACCATAACAGTGGCTGGCAAAGCGAAACTTATTATGTCGACACCGGCCTGGATCCAAATACCGAGTACACTTATCAGGTAAAGGCACGCGATTTGTCAGAAAACCTAAATGAAACGGCTTACTCAACAGCCGAATCAGCAACTACTGACGATATTGACCCGAATCTAGTTTCCCACTGGGCCTTTAATAACGGCAGTGGACTAACAGCCTTTGATTCAGTTGGAGACAAACATGGAACATTGGTCGATGGCCCAACATGGACAACAGGCCAGATTGGCGGCGCGTTACACTTTGATGGTGTTTATGATTATGTGGCGTTGCCTGACAATGATCCGATATGGCTGCCTGCGAACAACTTTACTATTTCGGTATGGGCTTATTTTGAAAGAGAACCTTATAATTCCGATGATCCCATCTTTGACCTTAACTGGGCAGATAGCATCGATTCGATAGATGAAGTAGGTTGTCTAATTTCCCGGGAAAACGTGAGCGGAACCAGAAAGCTGAAATTTGGCATGACCACCACATCAAATTCAGATGACGATTTAATCTCAAGTACGGTCTTAGTTAAAGATACATGGTATCATATTGTCGCAGTAAGGGATGGGACAACACAGTCGATATATATCGATGGTCAACTAGATAGCAGCAGAACATGTTCGTCTTCCCCAATCGACTTTGTTGGCAATTATGATGATAATAAAGTTAATATCGGCAAATCAGAACTAGACGAGATGCCACCAATAAGTATGTATCTTAAGGGTGTTATCGACGATTTGCGCCTTTATGATAGAGCGCTGCAATCCGCAGAAATCCTGCAGCTTTATCAGGATGGGCTGTAGTAAATAAAAACTTTTAAATTGCTAATTCACAAAAGGCCCCGAAGTTAATATCTTCAGGGCCTTTTTTGTAAAATCCCGCGAGTTTTTGTGTAACTGCTCAGTCGTTTAACTATGGTATAGATTCAGCAGTCTTCATAAGCGATCAAATTAAATCTCGGAAAAGTAATCCATTGAGGGAATATAATTTTTTAAGAGTCCCTTTTCTCAAAGCCTATAAAAAAAATAACCCAAAAATTTCAAGGATTCGTTAGTCTTATAGATTGCCCATGTACTTTTGCAGGCGAATCCGACCGTTGGCTTTTGAGGTAATCGTAGCAAATCGCTATCTTATTCCTTTAAAAACAATCAAACAAAGGCTGTATTTTTAGCTTGAATGCGCTCGCAGGCATAAGTAAACTTAATGGTTTGCTAAAATGGTGGATTTGGAGCATTAACAGTTGGAAAAGGCCATAGAAAAAGCTAAAGCCCTTATCGAGGCGATGGAATACATTCGGAGATTCCACGGCAAAATCGTGGTTGTAAAGCTCGGCGGCAGTATCCTCGAAGATGCCGGGCTCCAGAAACAGCTGCTCACGGATATTGTTTTCATGGCCACAGTCGGCATTCAGCCTATCATTGTCCACGGCGGTGGAAAGGCGATAACCAAGGCGATGAACGAAGCCGGGCTGGAACCGGTCTGGGTTCACGGACGCCGCTATACCGACAAGCGCACCCTGACAATAGTCGAACATACGCTTGTCCACAAAATCAATACGCCTATCTGCCAGACTCTTGCCGAACTCGGCTGCGAAGCGATGGGGCTGCATTCGCTAAGCAGTTGTGTCTTGTTCGCTGAGCCTTTGCGACTGACGGGCGAAGACGGTCGCAAACTTGATATCGGTCTTGTTGGCCAAGTTACGGAAATAAATGAGCATCTGCTGAAAACGCTCTGCACGTCTGGAAAAATTCCAGTAATAGCTCCGGTAGCTGCCGACCAAAAAGGCGGCAAGCTGAACGTCAACGCAGATAGCGCCGCAGGCAAAGTTGCCGTCGCTGTAGATGCTGAAAAACTGGTGGTGCTTAGTGATACGCATGGAATCCTTACAGACATCGACGATTCGCAAAGCACGCTGTCTGGCATTGACGAAAAACAAACCAAAGACATGATCGCAAAAGGCACCATTACCGAAGGCATGATGCCGAAGGTCGAAGCGTGTATAACCGCGATTGATGGCGGCGTGCGAAAGGCTCACATAATAGATGGAAGACTTCAGCATTCGCTATTGCTGGAAATTTATACGGACAAAGGCGTAGGTACTCAAATAGTAAAATAACAGGTTAAAACAATGAGCGAAAATATGACTACCACTGAAATAATCGAAATGTTTGACAAATACGTCATCGCCAATTATTCCCGGCTGAACCGAGTAATCGTAAAGGGGCAGGGCAGCTACCTCTACGACTCCGAAGGCAACAAAATACTGGACATGTTCCCCGGCTGGGCAGTGAGCGGAATAGGCCACTGCCATCCGAAAGTTGTCGAGGCAGTCTGCAAACAGGCGGCCCAGCTTATACATATCGATAATATGATGTACACTCAACAGCAGGGAAAACTCGCCGAACTACTTTCGCGAAGAGCTTTCGGCGGCAAGAGTTTTTTCTGCAATAGCGGCGCCGAGGCGAACGAAGCAGCCTTAAAACTTGCCAGAAAACATACCGCAAAAGAAAAATACAAGTTCATCACCGCACAAGGCAGCTTTCATGGCAGAACTTTTGCAACTGTAACGGCAACGGCTCAGCCTAAATATCACGAAGGCTTTTTGCCGATGCTGCCAGGATTTGTTTATGTTCCTTTTAACGACATCCAGGCAATGCAGGAAGCGTTCAGCGATGAAGTTGCCGCGGTTATGATAGAACCTATTCAGGGTGAAGGCGGTATTAATATCGCTACCGCCGAATATCTTCAGGCAATTCGCCAGTTGTGTGATGAACACGAATCGCTCATGATATTCGACGAGGTCCAGACCGGCATGGGGCGCACCGGCCAATGGTTCGGGTATCAGCACTTCGATGTTGAGCCGGATATAATGACAATGGCAAAAGCCCTGGGCGGCGGTGTCGCGATCGGTGCGATGATGGCAAAACCACACGTTGCAGAGGCACTTGTGCCAGGAACTCACGCTTCAACTTTCGGAGGCAACCCTCTGGCATGCGCAGCTGCTATCGCCGTGATCGAAGCGATAGAACAGGAAAACCTTCTGGAAAATGCCAATAATATGGGCAACTATACCAGAGAAAAGCTGGAGCAATTAAACCAAAAGCACCATATAATTGACCACGTTCGCGGTATCGGCTTGATGATCGGTATTCAATTGTCTGCCCCCGGAGCAGAGATTGTCAGCCGGTGCCTGGAAAAAGGCCTTAGAATAAACTGCACCCAGCAAACGGTTCTGCGGTTTATGCCTGCAATGACCGTTACACAAGACGAAATCGACCAGGCCATTGAAATACTCGATAGTGCGCTAAGTGAAACGAGTTAAAAAATGAAAAATTTTCTAAGCATAAACAAATGCTCTTCGGAGCAACTATTGGAACTTTTGGCGCTAAGTGCGGAGTTGAAAAAGCTCTATAAATCCGGCGGACAGGATACGTGTCTATCCGGCAAGATACTGGCTATGCTTTTTGAAAAACCCAGTCTTCGCACAAGAGTCAGTTTCCAGGTGGCAATGACCAGCCTGGGCGGAAGCAGTATTTACATAAAGCCCGAAGATATCGGTGGTATTGGAAAACGCGAACCAGTTAAGGATATGGCACGGGTTCTCGGCAGATATGTTAACGGTATTATGGCAAGAACATTCGAACACAAAACCGTGGAAGATCTGGCTCAGTTTTCGCCCGTGCCCGTAATAAACGCCCTTACTGACTGGCTCCATCCATGCCAGGCAATGGGCGATGCTTTAACTATCCAGGAACATTGCGGCGGCCTTGAAGGGAAAAAAATTGCCTATATTGGTGACGGCAACAATGTGGCCCGTTCGCTCGCCTTTGCCTGCGCAAAATTCGGCATGAAAATCACAATCGCCTCACCGACAGATTATCAGCTCGACGCCGAATCGATCGATGGCGTTAACTCGATAGCCGCAGATACCTGCGTCCAGACATCCGATCCTGCCCTGGCCGTAGCCGATGCAGATGTTATATACACTGACACATGGGTCAGCATGGGCCAGGAAGAGGAAAAGAAAAAACGCATGGATGACTTCGCAGGTTTTCAGGTTAATACAGAACTTGTAGGGTTGGCCCCTGCCGATGTAAAAATCATGCATTGTCTGCCTGCGCATCGCGGCTGTGAAATCACCGACGAGGAAGCGGAATCGGCCAACTCTGTTATATTCGATCAGTCTGAGAATCGGCTGCACTTCCAAAGAGGCTTATTAAAAAAACTGTTAAGCTAATTTGCATTTAGCCCGTTGACTGTCATACTCAAAATCTGGATCGCAAAATGGTGCGCAAAATTCTCGTAGCGACAACAAACCCCGGCAAAATGGCAGAGCTTTCGGTCATGCTCGATGCTGACGTCCAGTGGCTGAGTCTGTCCGATTTTCCGAACATCCCAAAAGTTGTCGAAGACGGCAAAACATTTGCCGAAAACGCCCGGAAAAAAGCTCTCGGCTATGCGCGAGCTACCGGAGTTTGGACAATCGCCGACGATTCAGGCCTGGTAGTTGACGCTCTTGACGGAGATCCTGGAATCAAGTCAGCAAGATTCTGCTGCAAGAACCGGCCCGAAATAGACGACAGAAAAATTATAGACCGGCAGAACATCGAAAAAGTCCTGTCGCTTTTACAAAATGTACCCACCGAAAAAAGGTCTGCTCGCTTTGTGTGCAGCCTATGTCTTGTGCGTTCGGGAAAAATTTCATCACAGACCGAAGGTGAATTGGAAGGATTGATCGCTGAACAGCCCGAAGGCGAAAATGGCTTTGGCTACGACCCTATTTTCTATTTAGCCGAAAAGAAAAAAACAACTGCCCAATTAACCGCCGAACAAAAAAACGAAATTTCTCACCGCTCAATCGCCATAAAAAAACTCAAGCCATTACTTGACGAACTTTTAAGAAAACAAAATCTTTCTTAAAAACACAACATCTCCCCTTCTCATTGCATCCGCATCGTCAGTATGCAACATAATCGCTATGGCAACGGATAAAATGGATAAAACTCCGTTTCATCGATCGTGGTGCCAGATTTAGCTGCCAATATAAATGTTAGGGTTATCAGCCCCACCAAAGCGATCAAACCCATGATGGCCCAGAACTTTTTATTAGTAAAATCCTCCCGCCTGAACCCATGGCTGGGCATATGAATATGGTCAACCCAGTTTCTCATTTGCATTGTAATATTCATAATTTATCCCTCCTTTGAAACATTAAAAACGCCTCAAAAGTCTTTTAAAATCTTCCATCTTCTCTATCATTTATACGCCCGATATATTCGCATATGTTCGCCCAAAAATGATACTATCCAAAACCTATCTTTGGAGGCTATTTTACAAATCCATAATGTCAATAGTCTCTGCCGGCCCGCATATCATTAGCTGTTAAATATTGTTTTTTCTTGACATAAACACCCTTAACTTGTTATTTCTCCATACTAAATTCAGTAAATTAGTTTTTAAGTATTATTATTGAGTCTATTTATGGCGAAAAGTACCGGGTCAAACAAGTCTCTTGTAATCGTCGAATCGCCGGCAAAAGCGAAAACCATAAACAAATATCTCGGCTCAAAGTTCGAAGTGCAAGCTTCGATGGGTCATATCCGCGACCTGCCCTCCAAAGGTATCAATGTAGATATCGAGAATAATTTCGAGCCGACCTACGAAATAACCCCTGGCCGAAAACGAATCGTCACAAGTTTAAAGTCTATCGCGAAAAAATGTGACATGGTATATCTGGCCACCGACCTCGACCGTGAAGGCGAAGCAATCGCATGGCATCTGGCCCAGGCCCTGGAGATACCGGAAGAAAAAACCTGCCGAGTAGTCTTTAACGAAATTACTAAAACCGCAATACTAAAAGCCTTCGAAAATCCCGGCAAACTCGATATGGACAAAGTGATGGCCCAGCAGGCCCGGCGGATACTGGACCGAATCGTAGGCTATCAAATAAGCCCGCTGCTTTGGAAAAAAGTCGCACGAGGTCTGTCGGCAGGAAGAGTCCAGTCTGTAGCAGTAAAAATAATCGTCGAAAGAGAACGCCAAATCCGTCAATTCGTACCCGAGGAATACTGGTTCATCCCTGCGGTCTTTACAACCAACCTTGAAAGTGATTATTCCCAGCAGTGGCAGGGGTTTATTAGCCAAAAAAACGATGACGAAAAAGGCCCTAACCTGGCAGAACAAAACGCATGGCTTGCCGAGCGTGACGGCTTCAAGGCCGAGCTGCAAAAGGTCGGTGATGAAAAATTCAGCGCTGACAATCAGGCTCAAGCCGACAAGCTGCTAAATGCTCTGAAAGCAAGCCGATTCAAGATCATCGATCTACAAACAAAACGGTCAGCATCAAAACCGGCAGCTCCGTTTATCACATCCACGCTTCAGCAGGGGGCGGCGAGCAGAATGGGATTTACAACGAAAAGAACCATGAGCGTTGCGCAGCAGTTGTACGAGGGCATCGACCTGGGCTCAATGGGGTCGCTCGGCCTTATTACTTATATGAGAACTGACAGCACCCATCTATCGCCCGAAGCAGTTGGCGCGGTAAGAAATTATATCGCCAATAACATCGGCAGCGAATATCTGCCGGACAAAGCAAACTTCTATTCTTCCAAGAAAAACGCTCAGGCAGCTCACGAAGCCATCAGGCCGACCGACCCGGACCTGACGCCCGACGAAATAAAGAGTTTCCTTACAGAGCAGCAGTACAAACTTTATAATCTTGTATGGCGACGATTCGTCGCATGTCAAATGGCTAGCGCTCAATGGGATATTACCACTGTCGAGATTCAGGCCGATACCACACCCGAGGCCTGCCGCTACAAAACAACGGGCAGAGTTCTGATCTTCGACGGTTTTACAAAAATCTGGACTTCTACTTCGAACAATGACCAGCAACTGCCGGCCATGACGATTGGCCAGGAAATAAAAGCTATCAATATTCAAGCTGAACAGCATTTTACCAAGCCGCCAGCCCGTTTCACCGAAGCATCGCTGGTAAGAGCACTGGAAAAAGAAGGCATCGGCAGGCCAAGCACCTACGCTTCGATCATCACGACAATACAGGACAGAAAATACGCCGAACAAATATCGCGTAAATTCCACGCAACCGATATCGGCGAAGTAGTAACCGATAAGCTCGATGAATTCTTTCCGCAAATCATGGACATTGCTTTTACCAGACATATGGAAGAGCAGCTTGATAAGATCGAAGAGAATCATCTCGAATGGCTCAGCGTTCTGAAAGAATTCTACGGCCCATTCAAAGAAAATCTTGAAAAAGCCACAAAACTGATGGAGCACGCAAAAGCCGAAACAACTCCCAGCGAATATACTTGCCCCGAATGCGGGAAACCAATGGTTTATCGCTTCGGCAAAAATGGAAAGTTCCTTAGCTGTTCTGCCTACCCTGACTGCAAATTTGCCTGCCCATGCGACAAACAAGGCAAAAAGATCGAGCCGCAAATATCCGACCAAAAATGTCCCAAGTGCGAAAAACCAATGCTGCAAAAAACAGGGAGGTTCGGCCCGTTCCTTGGATGCTCCGATTATCCGCAATGTAAAACGATTTTAGGCCTGGATAAAGACGGCAATGTTCTCCCGCCAAAACCGCCTCCTGAACCAACGGGAATTAAATGCTACAAATGCGATAAGGGTGAACTGGTAATAAGGCAAAGCAAAAAAGGCCCATTCCTTGGCTGTAACAAATTCCCCAGATGCAGAACGATTGTAAGCATTAAAAAAGTAGATGAATTAAAACAACTACAAGCCGACGGAAAATGGCCCCCCGCCACATTCGAGCAAGCCGATATTCTGCTCGGACGAAAAAAAGCAAAAAAAGCTAAAAAAACCAAAGCAAAAAAATAAGCGGCACTGTGACTATTCCGCACAAAACATTGCTGAACATTTTCTCTTCAGATATAATATAATTAATAGTGGTAACAAAAAACTATTTAACGGATAATTTACGATGCCAGAAAAAAACGAGCCAAAAATCAGTGAGATCGAGATAGTCGAGCCCATCGGCAACCGCGTGCTCATTCGCAAAGACGAGGACAAAAAGCAGACCAGAGGCGGTATTCAACTGCCGGATAGTATAGAAAGACCCACCATCACCGGCAGGGTCGTTGCCGTTTCAGCAGAAGTCGAAAATTCCCCCGAGCTGCCTCTGCGACAATACGACAAAGTTCTTTTTAATCCCAAAGGCGCGATACCTGTGGACTTCGAAGGCGATAATCGCCTTTTTGTTGTCGATGTAGAAAACATTGTCGCGGTATTTAGAAAATAGCAGATTAAAGATCGCCTCTGACAGAAAAAGACATCATAAAAAAAGCCAGGAAAGCTCGAGCCTCCTGGCTTTTTTTTATTTAGGCCTTTAAGTAAGGCCAAGGCAGCTGATTTCGGGGACCAGAAACCATTCCCTCATTATATTCGGGCCGCCTTACAATACTATTTTATGTACTCGATACATCCAAGCCGCAACGAGTACCATATCCCCAAGTTTAATGTTAACTTCGCTTTTTAATAGTTTTATGCTTTCTCCTAATCAAAGGTAAAACCCCAAGAGTCAACAAGGCAAACATTGCAGGCTCCGGAACAGGTGCAGGTAATGTCAGCATCGTACTAATACCCCCGCCGGCTACTGTGCCAAATCCACTCGAATACCAGGTATTATCGCTTGTAAAAACCAATATCGAAGAATTCTGCCCCGGCCCTATCGCCTGGCCAAAGCCCGGAATCGGTGCAAAGGCATACTCGGCGCTTTCAGGATTTATGTCATCCGGCAGAAAATACTCAAGATACGGCTCGATATCGGGACCTGAATTAATATCCGAATAAATCTCGTATACATTCGCATTTTCTAAAATGGCTGTAGAAAAAAAGCTGATCGAGGTATTAGAGCCTGTTGCATTGTATATTTGATATGCGTAAACATAATCGCCTGCTGAAGGGGTTGTGCCGAAATAATTAGCGGCCTGATAAACCGCGTATTCCACATGTCCGCTTTGGGTACGACCGCTTTGGGTGTACAAAAAAGGCTCCATTCCAGAGTATTCCGCAAGCGGGTCACCATCTAAAGGTATCGCGATAGCATTTTCTAAAAACAGAGCACAAACGAAAAACAAGCCACAAATAACAGTTTTTTTTATCGACGGCATTAACACCCTCCACGCTTACTGAACCAAGTAAATAAACCCTCTTTTCAATATTTCTTTTAGTTCGTAGTTCGCACTAAAAGAATACAACCTTAACTACATCAAAAAGCTGAAAATCCTTGATGCAGAAACACCAAAACGAGAGTTTTCACCCACCCCTTCGTACAGAAAGCTGTAATCCTGCCCAAATTAATCAGAGCCGCTACACATAAAATAAAACCATCGGCCAAGATCAAAAAAGGTTCGTACTAATTGAGTTTTCACCACCCCAGTTTTGACAAAAACAAGTCAATGTTATTAGACCATATTTAAGGTTTCAAGTCAAGCACTTTTTCAAAAACCAAACCAGACAGTCGCGATTCACGCATCTGTTGAGCCGCTTTTTCTGCTCGGCCTCATCTTTTTTAATGGCTTGTTTTGAACAAAACGTGATATATTTCGAATAGCCTGCTGCAAACGCTGTTCATTCTCGACCAAAGCGATACGCATATACCCCTCACCGTTTTCACCAAATGCCCTGCCTGGAGCGATGGAAACATTTGCATGCTCCATCAGATCCATGGCGTAATCCAGACTGCTTTTGGCACCTATATGTTCCTGTGCAACCTTAGCCCAGACAAACATCGAAGCTCGCGGTTTTTCAACCTTCCAGCCAATCCGCTCAAGCCCCTGACAGACGACATTTCGGCGGGACTGATACTTTTGGTTTTGAAGCTTAATATCCTCGTCACACTGACGCATCGCAACTATGCTGGCAATTTGAATCGCCTGGAATATTCCATAATCATAATAGCCCTTGATAGTTGCAAGGGCTTCAAGCATGTCCCTGTTACCTGCAGCAAAACCGATTCTCCAGCCAGCCATGTTATAAGGCTTACTCATGGTCGTAAACTCAACACCAACATCCTTTGCGCCCTTAACAGAAAGAAAGCTTGGCGCTTTATAGCCATCAAAACATGTCTCGCCATAAGCAAAATCATGAATCACTCCCAGGTTGAATCTCCGTGCCAAATCCACAACAGGTTCGAAAAAACCCTCGTCAACCGTCATTGCCGTCGGATTGTGCGGATAATTCAATATTAGAAGTTTTGGCTTGGGATACAAATTCTCACACACCATCGCGATGGTATTTAGAAATTCCTCATCGTTACCCAGAGGAACCGTGATAACATTTGCTCCGGCCATGGCCACAGCATAAATATGTATTGGAAAGTAAGGGTCAGCAACTATAACGGTATCACCAGGGCCAAGCATCGCCAGACACAAATGGCTAAAACCTTCCTTTGAACCGATACAGGCAAGAACCTCGCTTTGTGGGTCAAGTTCAACGCCCCAGTTACGCCCATACTTTAACGCCATCTCTCGCCTCAGATTAAATATACCCCTGGAAGCACTATAGCGATGGTTGCGATCATCTTGAACAGCCTCGCAAAGTTTATCCACCACCACCTTGGGGGTGGGATCAAGTGGATTACCCATTCCGAGATCGATTATATCCACACCACTTTGCCGCTTAGACAATTTCAATGCGTTAAGCTGCGCAAACAGATACGGAGGTAAACGCTTTATTCTTTGAGCCGGTTCAATCGTGAATTTTTTCATTTGCTCACTCATAATTATTCAGCAGTTATCCGCTGAGGAATAGTTTATACCAAATACAAAAACTTTCAATCGTAATCTTATGCCCTAATACCCGTCTGCAAATAACTAACCAATCCTGTCAGAATTGCTTTACAAGACTAAGGCCTGTAGTTGAGGACGTTGAGTTACTGCCTACGTAAGGCAAAACATCGAAACCTGCCACTTCCAGCTTCTTGTGCCGGCCTGCAATATTATGCCCAACGACCCAGCCTAAAACGCCACCAAAAAGCACATCGCTTGCCCAATGATCGCCGGTATCCATCATCCTGTAACCCACAAAACCTGCACAAAGATAAGCTGGAATCCCAACCTCAGGTCCATAGAATTCATCCAAAACCGATGCAACCGTAAATGAACTCGACGTGTGCCCGCTTGGCCAGGCCAGAGACTTTCCGTTCGGAGTATGATTGTTATTGATCAGCTTAAGCATTAACGTTGTAAAACCAGTCACAGACAAAGCCTCTATCATCGTCCACGCACGCTCCTTGTTGAACTCATCCTTATTCTCTGCCGCAACAGCATACCAGAGACCAGTCGCTGCAAAATGTATCCCCGGACCACCTAAAATATTAACACTTTCATCAACAAACCCTGATAATATTGAGTGTTTATCAAAATGTTCGGCAGCCCGTTTGTCTGCGCCACTTTCATGTAGCGCAATACTTCCCCCGCCAGCCATTAAAAGAGTCATTAAATTATTCGGCTCCAGATATATCCTGCCAGATTCATCGATGACTGTTTGCGGCAAAGTTTTAAGGTTCTTTTTAAAAGCGTTTTGGAAAGCATCATTTTGTGAAGACTCTAAAGATTCGGAGATTTCGAGTTGGTTTGCACAACCGCCAAAAAGCAGAACCGCTGCACAGAAAACATTAAACCGATTTCTTTTTCTGTAAAACTTTTTCATAGTAAAAATTTCCTAAAAATACAAGTTTATATAAACACTAACTCTTTGTTTTTCAATTCACTCGTTAATTTTTCGAAGCAGCGACAGAGCCTCCCAGCCCAAGAAACTGCCGCTTTATCTCTCCGAAGATACCTGAAATCAAAAATATCCATGCACTCGAAAAGAAAAACAGCATAGCAATGTCCCTGAGTCGTTCGAGATAATTTGGCCAGTAATGGTGACCCTCGAAATCCCATTTACCTAAGAGCCAGGGATTTCCGCAAACAAACCAATAAACTGCATAAATATAAATACTACCTAAAAGCATAGCCAAGCCCGTAAAATGCTTGCGAGCAAAAAACCAGAATGGTATTGACCAGGCAAAATATTGAAATGACCAGTAATTTGAGAAACCGTACAAAATAGTATATACCCCGGCAATGGTTAGCCCAAGCCCTTGAAGGGTTTTTTCGGACCGTCGCAGCCAGCACAGAAGAACAATCGATAAAATACAAATCCATTTATCATGTATCATCCAAAACACATTTACATGATATAGCGTGTCCCACAATGATGTAGAAATGCCTTTAAAATATTTGTAAAAAACTAATGGCCCCCATACAAGTACGCCCGCCATTGTGTGAATTGGTTGCCCTTTGTATCCCAACACATTTGTGAAAATAACATTCGGACTTTTAATTAATATCGGCAGATACCCCAAAGCTCCGGCAACAGCAAATGCGGATAGAAAAATCAACCGCTTACGCCAACGTGGTATAAAAAACACAAATGCAGGTACTGCTAATACCCCCGGCAGTTTTATCCACAAGCTTACCCCGATAACAGCACCTGCCCAAACAATCTTTTCCTTAGATATTAAACATGTGCAGAGCAAAAGAAAAAAAGCTATAGATGAGTCCGTGTTCCCGTGATATGCCGAAAAAATCATAGTCAACGGACAGAGCCAGTAACAAGCTGCTATCACAAAACGATAACGAGAAGTACGAAAAATATATATTAATAATATCGCTGTGCAACCATCCAGCAACGCAAAAGGTGCTCGCAAAAGAATTCGAAAAGCAATGCCGGTTACATCTGCAATGCTCAATAGCCACGACATAATAACACCAATAACAGGTGGATGATTCATGTCAGGGCCGGAGCGGTAACTCTCTATCAAGCCCACCTTTTGTATTTGCCCAGCAAGCCTCTGCCAGATTTGGGTATCAGAAGTGCCTTCTGTAAATCCAACAAAATATATACGGATTGCCAATCCAATAAAGATTGCCACCCAAAACCAACTTCCTGGTCGCAACCATGGGCTAAGTTGTTCATCGGGACCAGGAGTAATGGAAGCTGTGGCATCTCGCATCCATTGCCGTAATGATTTCGTACTATTGACAAACCGATACTTCACAGGTGTTGAGGTATTTGGGCCACTCTGTTGTTTCGTTCTGCTTTTCCTGGTTTGTCTTCTTTTGGTAATATTGCCAGCCTTTCTACTCATAATATAACCAAAATGAATACTCGGGCTATTCTATGGTGGAATGAGATTTGCGTGCCCAATTTAACCTCCGTTTTATTTCTCCGAAGATACCAGAAATCAAAAACGCCCATGCACTTAAGAAAAAGAATAGCACGGTGATATCCTTTAGTTGTACGAAAATCTTCGGCCAATAAGGATGACCTGCAAAATCCCATTCACCTAAGAGCCATGGATTTCCGCAAACAAACCAATACAGTGCGTAAATATAGGCAGACGAAAGCAATATGGCCGGAACAAGAAAACATTTGCGGGCGAAAAACCAAAACGGTATGGCCCATGCAAGATATTGAAATGTTATGAAATTCGAAAAACCGTACATTATTGCATATACTCCGGTAATGGTTCGCCCAAGTCCCTGAAGGGTTGTTTCAGACCGTCGTAGCCAACTCAAAAGCACGATAGGCACAAAACAAAACCAGTTGTTATTAAATATGTAAAAACTATTTGCCTGATATAGCCTTTCAAACCATTTTTGTGATAAATCAGGAAGATATGCCGTAAATGCTCGTATACCCCACACAGGGATCCCAGACGTTGTTTGAATCATCTGCCCATGGTATCCCAACACATTTGTGAAAATAACATCGGGGCCTTTAAGTAATATCGGCAGATACCCCAAGGCTCCTGCAACAGCAAATGCGGATAGAAAAATCAACCGCTTACGCCAACGTGGTATAAAAAATACAAATGCAGGTACTGCCAATACCCCCGGCAGTTTTATCCACAAGCTTGCCCCAATAACAACACCTGCCCAAATAATCCTTTCTTTGGACATTAAATATGCGCAAAGCAAAAGAAAAAAAGCTATCGATGAGTCCGTGTTTCCGTGATATGCCGAAAAAATCATAGTCAAAGGACAGAGCCAGTAGCAGGCCGCTATAACAAAACGATAGCGGCAAGTGCGAAAAACATATATTAACAACACCGCCGTGCAGCCATCCAGCAACGCAAACGGTGCTCGCAAAAGAATTCGAAAAGCAATGCCGGTTGCCTCCGCAATGCTCAATAGCCATGATATAATAATACCAATAACAGGAGGATGATTCATGTCAGGGGTAGAGCGGTAAGTCGCAATCAACCCCTCCCTTTGTATTTGAGCCATAAGCTCTCGCCAGTATTCGACATCATAAGTGCCCTGGGTAAATCCAACAAAATATATACGGATTGCCAAGCCAATAAAAACTGCTGCCCAAAACCAACTTCCAGGTCGCAGCCATGGGCCAAGCTGTTCGTCGTCTCTGGGGGGCATGGAGATTATTGCAGATTTGATTAATTGACTTAACGATTTTAAAGGATGCTTAAGCCAATTATTTGTGGGCTTCTTGAGATTCAAAGTTAAAAATCCTTTTTTCCTGTGTTTTTCGGTTCGCTGCCTTTTACTCCCATTCTATCGTCGAAGGAGGCTTACTGGATATGTCATAAACTACTCTATTGACTCCACGAACTTCGTTGATAATCCTGCTGGAAATCACACCCAAAGTCTCATATGGAATATGCGAAAAATCGGCTGTCATAAAATCAGTGGTCTGCACCGAACGAATTGCAATCAGATTTTCATAACTTCTTTCGTCTCCCATAACCCCCACCGTCTCCACCGGCACCAGCACCGCCAGCGCCTGCGATATCTGCCTGTAAAGGTCAGCCGATTTTATTTCATCAATCAATATCTCATCGGCCTGTCTCAAAATTGCGAGCCTCTCTGGCGTAATCTCGCCAATTATTCTAACCGCAAGGCCAGGGCCAGGAAACGGATGCCGCCAAACCATCTCTTCCGGCAAACCCAAATATTCACCAACCAAACGAACCTCGTCCTTGAACAAATCACGCAACGGCTCAACCAACTCAAAACCAAGTTCCTCAGGCAGCCCGCCTACATTGTGATGAAGCTTTATATTCGCCGCCAGATTGCCGTCCTTATTACCGGACTCGATAACATCCGGATAAAGCGTGCCCTGGGCGAGAAACTTTGCGTTGGCAATTTTGTCCGCCTCCGACTTGAAGGCCTCGATAAACTCAGCACCGATAATCTTGCGTTTTTGTTGCGGATCAAGAACACCGACAAGTTTGGCCAAAAACTGCTTCGACCAGTCAACCACATGCAGGTCTATATGAAAATGGTCTTTGAAAGTTGAAACCACGTTTTCCCGTTCACCCTTCCGCAAAAGACCATTATCAACAAATATACACACCAACTGCTCACCTATAGCCTTATGAATCAGCGATGCCGTTACCGCAGAATCCACACCTCCTGAAAGTCCGCATATCACCTTAGCCTTGCCAACCTGCTTGCGAACAGCCTTTATTGTCTGCTCAGCAAAATCGCTCATCTGCCAGTCGCCCTTGCACTTGCAGATGTCATAGAGGAAATTCTTTAAAATCTCAGCCCCTCGCGGCGTATGTGTCACTTCCGGATGAAACTGAACACCGAAAAACTTCTCGTTTTTATGCCTCACCGCTGCATACGGACAACTGCTCGTGCTTGCAAGTGAAACAAAATCATCGTTAAGCTGATTGACTTGATCACCATGGCTCATCCAAACCGTTGTCGAATCCGGCATATGAGCCAATAAATCCGTCTTATCAATAATCTTCATATTCGTTCGGCCGTATTCCCTGCTCTGGGCAGGCTTAATCTCGCCGCCCAAAACCCTGCAGCCAAACTGCATACCATAGCAAATACCCAAAATCGGAATGCCAAGTGCAAATATTTTTTCGTCACAAGTCGGGGCATTCTCCGCATAAACACTGGCAGGTCCGCCCGACAAAATCACCCCATTAACTCCAAGCTCAGCCAACTCGTCGGCGGTTATGTCAGGTTGACAGATTTTCGAATAAACATTATGCTCACGAACTCGCCTGGCAATCAACTGGCCATATTGACTGCCAAAATCAATTATCGCTATCATTTCCTGGCTCATATCAGAATCCTAATGTTGATCTTTACTCCGCCAAACCCACCATTAAAAATAAACAAAAAATCAAAACACTCCATGCTAACTTTCAAAAGACTCGTAAGCTGAATAATTCGGCGCTTCCTTGGTTATCATTATATCATGCGGATGCGACTCGTTGACCGAGGCAGAACTAATACGAACAAACTTACCGGCCGTTCTAAGTTCATCTATCGTCGCCGTCCCGCAGTAGCCCATCCCTGCCCGCAGCCCACCGACAAGTTGATAAATGTAATCACTCAGCATCCCGCGATAAGGCACCCTGCCTTCAACGCCTTCGGGCACAAGCTTTTCTTTTCCTGCGTTATTTTCCTGGCCGTATCTATCCGCTGAACCCTTCACCATCGCACCAAGCGACCCCATGCCGCGATATTCCTTAAACTGTCTGCCTTTATAGATAACCAGCTGCCCCGGACTTTCGTCAAGCCCTGCAAAAAGCGAACCCAGCATCACGCTCGAAGCTCCCGCCGCAATTGCTTTGCTGATATCACCGGAGTGCCTGATACCGCCATCGGCAATAACCGGAATATTATTTTTATCTGCCACCGACACGCAATTCATTATCGCCGATATCTGCGGCACACCCACGCCCGAAATAATTCTTGTAGTACAGATCGCTCCAGGCCCGATACCTACTTTCACTGCATCGGCTCCAGCCGATATCAAGTCCTTGGCCGCCTCAGCAGTTGCGATATTACCGGCAACAACGTCTATCTCATACAAACTTTTCACCTTTTTGACCGTTTCGATAACATTCTTAGAATGGCCATGGGCCGTATCAATCACTAATACATCAACTTCTGCTTCTATAAGAGCTGCAATTCTATCATAGTCATGCACCCCTGCCGCCGCACCAACCCGAAGCCTGCCGCGAACGTCTCTTGCGGCCCTTGGGTATTGATGAAAACGATCGATGTCCCTCATCGTAATAAGCCCGGTCAATCCACTGGCGCTATCAACAAGCAGCAGCTTTTCAACCTTGTGCTTTTGAAGAATCTCCTGGGCCTGTTCCAGCGTTGTCTCAGGAGAAGCTGTAATAAGCTTTTCGCTGGTCATTATCGTGCTTATTTTAACGCTGTCATCCTTGAGAAATTTCAAATCTCTTCTGGTCAAAATCCCAACAAGCTTTGCACCATCGATGATCGGCACGCCAGAGATATTCTGTTCGCTCATTAAATCCCGTGCAGCTTTAACCGGCACATTCGGCGAAAGCGTTACCGGGTCCTGTATCACTCCATTTTCCGAACGCTTCACCTTGGCCACTTCCCTACGCTGAGTCTGGACAGTAAGATTCTTGTGGATGATCCCAATGCCGCCTTCCTGTGCTAGTGCGATAGCAAGACCTGATTCGGTAACCGTATCCATCGCTGCAGAAACCACGGGGATATTTATGCTGATGTTGTTCGTCAGCCTGGTGGACGTGTCGGCCTGGCTCGGCACAAAATCGCTCCGTGCAGGTATCAAAAGAACGTCGTCAAAAGTTATACCTTCTGATACAATCTTGCCTGATTTCATTCAAAACTCCCTTAATTTGATTTGCAGATTTGACTTAACCGTCGAGTCTAATCAGCACGTTCAATCTCGTCAAGCCAATTTTAGCCTAAAACAAAGGCCGTAGCTATCCTGTAGAAAACTACGGCCTCTAAGAAACTCTATGAAATAAATATTACTCAGTACCGCCTCCTGTTTTGGCTTCTTCGGCTTTCGGCTCCGGCTCACTGTCCTGTCCGATATATACAATATTCGCAGCAGACTGCAGCTTATCAATAAATGCGGTCGCAATTTCCTGCTTTTGTTTTTGTTCAAGCAGTTCAACTATCTCAGCTTTTTTCTTCTCAAAACTCAGAGTCCTCGCATCCTGTCTTTCGGTAACTTTAATCACATGATAACCGAACTGAGTCTCTACAACTTCGCTGACTTGGCCAGACTTCATTGTAAACGCAGCCTGCTCAAACTCAGGTACCATCTTGCCCCTGCCGAAATCACCCAGGTCTCCACCATTTCGAGCCGACGGACAAGTAGAGTTGGCCTTAGCCAATTCAGCAAAATCTGCGCCTTCTCTGATCTGCTTTAGCAAACCTTCGGCTTTTTCCTTGGCAACTGCTTTGGCCGTCTCCGCGTCACTGTTGGGGTCATTACCGGCCTCAGGTTTTATAAGAATATGACTGGCCTTTACACTTTCTTCGGTTTTGAATTTGTTCGGATCTTCGTCGTAATATTTCTTCGCGTCTTCTTCGGTAACATTTACCTTTCCAGCCATTTGCGTTTCCATCAACTTCTCATAACCCAACCCCTGACGGATTCGTTGCTGCATCTGTTCAAAACTGCTGCCGTAAGCCTTCAAGAGTGCCTTAAAATCATCCATCTCCAAAGGCGGACTCTGCTCAGCTGCCATCTCCGCAATCTTGGCATTAACCTCTTCATCGGTCACATTTATGTTATCAAGCTTGATTTTTTCATCAAGCAACTGTTCAACAATCGCCGCATCCAACGCCTCTTTAATTAGCTGCTTTTCAAACACATCAATTAACTGTGGCGGCATCTGGGATTGCATCTGCCTCAGCCTCGGGGCAATCATCTGCAAAATCCGGCTTTCCATAATCCCAACACCATTGACTGTAACCAAAACCTTATCAGTAACAGCCTGGTCCTCGACCTTAGCTTCCTCAGTAACAGCCTGATCCTCGATCTTAGCTTTCTCGGTATCAGTTGCCTCGGCAGGCTTGGCTTTGGCTAAATCACAACTTTCTTTCGCAGGAGCCTCTACATCCGCGGCCTCATTCGCATCACATTTATCCACTGAACCCTCCACGGCAAAGCTGGCACCTGTAAAAACGATTATTAAAGACAACAAAGCAGCGATATACGTTCTCATTTTCATCCTTTCATAATTACTCATCACAAAATAACCCAAAAATTAGGAGCGGAGATTTTCCCACAAAGCCCAAAAATAGTCAAGAATTATATTAATCACCCTCCGCAAAACAGCCTTATAGCAACCAAATCCATCCTTTGCCATATACCCCTTGCCAAAAGATTGTTTAGCACTATTATTTAAATTTATGGAAATTGTTCTCTATATTATCGCAGGCCCACTGTTTTTAATATCCTTTGCTGCGCATCTATACGTAAAACTCCGCCTGCGCCCGAAAGCAGACTCAGATCTCGACGATTACTACCACGAGTTCGAAGATCAACATCCGGACTTTGCAAAATATTCGAAATGGTCACAAAACACTTTTATCGCTACTGCTATCGGTGCATTATTGCTTTTGCTCGCTGCAGTAATTTAATCCATCGATACTCACGCTGCATAGCTGACAAACGCTAAGATGGTCACTTAGCCTTTCGAAACGAGTAGGTCACTTCAAAATTCGTGTACACCCTGCCATCCACTTCCACATAGGGATAGATAACAAATTACCTGTTCGGATACGACGGTTCGCAAATACATTCCAGCAATTCCCATGTCAGATGCTCATTGTTCGTTTTTACCGCAATATCACTAAGGCTCAAAATACCTACAGGTCTGTTATCGCTGCTTAGAACTAATAATCTGTGGATATGCTTATCTTCCATAATCTTTACAGCTTCTTCAACGGTCTCCTGCTCAGAACAACAGAACACCTCGCCAGTCATGATATCACTCACCAGCGTATTACGCGGATCTCGATCTTCAGCAAGAGCCTTGACTATAATGTCTCGCCCAGTGATCATACCAACTACACTGTCATCTTCCTGTATCGGCAACGCCCCGACATCAAGCGACTTCATCTTCCTGGCAGCCTGGTTCAAAGTTGAATCCGAACTAATCGTTTCAACTCCGCTTGTCATAATTTCCTTAACCTGCATGATATTACCCCCATTTCTAAAAGTGTTTTTATTGCTAATTACCCCTCTAGACAGCTTTTTTGCAATCCTTTAGTTAATACCATTAAGCACTCAACATGTCCTATCAGTCAATCAGGGCAGACCCTACTTTTTCCATAGGGGAAAATAAATATCGATACAATCCCACAATCCGGTACCAGCCACCAAAGCTTCATCAACCACGAATCGATGAAAGCTCTTCACTCAACACAGAGATATGGCCCATCTCTTCTCTGATAAGCGCATCAATCTTATTCTTGCTCGCTGGCGAAGAAACTACCTCTTTCAAACCCAAATAAAACACTATCGAATTCTTCTCCATACCGATAGCCATCTCCAGAATTTCCTCAGCACTTTCAACCCCTTTTAATTTTTCCAGGGGATCGGCCTTAATATCAAAAACCTGCCCCTCTGCAATCGCGCGAATATAAACCGCCGCCTCCTGGTCCGGATCGTAAACAACCTCCTCAGCTTTCTGCTCAAGCACATCGGCCCTCATCGCCGCAAAAACTCTCTCATGCTCCTCTTCCATGGCCGCAAGCTCAAGCAGCTTTTTATGCGAAACCGGATTCTTAAAAAGTTTCGCCGCCGCTCTATAGAACTTAGCGCCATTGCGTTCAATTTCTTCAGCCATTTCGAAAATTTCCTGTGCGCTATACATACCTCACTTCCCTCCTGATTCTGCCCCTGGCGGTGTAAATACTCTCTGGGCTAGTTCATTATCAATCATAAATAGCGCCCCTGAAGAACCATCAACAAGCTTAAGCTTCTGAACGATTGCATTGGCACTGCTTTCTTCTTCGACCTGCTCATTGACAAACCACTGCAGAAAATTATTGGCTGCGTGGTCATTTTGTTCTATAGCAAGATCAACCAGACTATTTATTAATCCCGTAACCTTCTGCTCATGCGCATATACCGCTTCAAAAACCGCAAGCGGCGAATCCCACTCGTGCGGCGGCGCGTCAATAACCTCCAAAACAACCTGCCCGCCCCGCTCAATTATATAATCATAAAACTGCATCGCATGCGCTATCTCTTCCTGCGTTTGAATCGCCATCCAGTTGGCAAAACCCGCCAGATTGGCCGATTCAAAATACGTCCGCATCGATAGATACAAATAAGTCGAATACATCTCCGAGTTAAGCTGCGAGTTAAAAGCTTTTTGTAATTTATCGGCCAGCATATCTCAGTCTCCTTTCCACAACCCGTGAAGATTGCAGTACTCCCTCGCCGAAACACTCTCTGCGGCGACCTTAAAACTTGCCTCAGGCTCTTGCCCCGGAGCAAGAAACTCTCTATAAGCCCTACCGTCAGCTATTAACTCAATCCACTGAATATAATGCTTTTCCTCCATCGGATGGGCAACGCTTCCGACTTTGACCTTAAATCCTCCGTCAATTTTCTCGATCACAGGCACATGCTTTTCTTTGGCGGCATCGACTGTATTGGCAACCATTCGCTTCATCGGCTCGCCGCAACAAAACAACTCCCCATCGGCCCCTTCAAGAATTTCTACAATATTGCCGCACAGCAAACATTTATAAATTTCAAGTCTCTTAGCCATGGTTTTCCTTTCAAAAATAATTTCCCGTTAAATCAACTATTTGCTCCACTGCCTAAACTATGCCAAGCTCTTTATGCCTTGCAAGAATTGTGTCTGCCAGATTGTCCAGGCCGGCAAAATCATTTTCTTTCGGATAGCCTCTTGCTAGTACAGGCTCAAGAAACTCAGCCTTTAAATGGCCAAGCATCCCCTTCACCTGCTCAGATGTCTTGCCTCCCCATCCATAAGAACCTATCATCGAGGCAAATTTCAACTTCGGCCTGAGCGCATTTGTCACAAACGCCGCATAAGCAGCATTCGGATGCGGACCCGCCAAAATAGTCGAGGTTCCGATCACAATGGTCGCTGCATCGACCAGTGATATTGCAAGTTTACCCAAATCGGTATAAGTCATGTCAAATTGATCAACTTTTACGCCCCTTTCAATAAGACCGTTCGCAAAATAATCCACCATCTTTTTCGTGCTGCCATGCATCGAAACATAGGCAATTATCACCTCATTCTTAACCTCATCACTTATCCACTCCTTGTAATTGTTGATAATGTAGTCAGGCTTGTCATACACCGGCCCGTGGCTCGGCGCTATTATATCCAGTTCATATCTACTGATCGTATCGATATTTTTTCTTATCGACAACCTGAATGGCATCATTATTTCAGCAAAATAACGCTTGGCAGATTCATAAACATCCTGCTCGGTTCTAACAAATAAATCGCTGGTCGCCTGATGAGAGCCAAAAAAATCACAACTAAAAAGAATCCTATCCTCCCTCAGATAAGTACACATAGTTTCAGGCCAGTGGACCCACGGTGTATAAATAAACTCGAGCATCTTGTCGCCAAGTGAAAGCCTGTGCCCATCTTCCACACAAATGAACTTTTCTTCAGCAATACAAAGAAGGTCGCTCAGGAACCCCTTGCACTTTGGATTGGTTACAACCTTTGCTTCGGGATACAAATCCAATATCGCGCCGATACTGCCGGAATGATCCTGCTCGGCGTGATGGCTTATTACATAATCTATCTTTTCCACACCGGTCCTGGCTATATTGCTTTTCAATTCATCCACCTTTTCGGGCGATACAGTATCCAAAAGGGCCGTCTTTTCGCTACCCTTTATCAGATATGCGTTATAACTTGTCCCTTCAGGCAAAGGAATCAATTCGTCAAACAATCGCCTGTCCCAGTCAATCGCACCAACGGCATATACATTCGGCTTAAGTTGTCTCATTTAAAAAAAATCCTCCCGCTTCTATAGCAACTGCTTAGCAGCCGCTAATACCGAGTCATAATCCGGCTCATCGATAATCTCTTTGACAATCTGTATATACCTGATAACCCCCTGCGCATCCAACACAAACACAGCCCTGGCCAGCAAGTGCAACTCTTTTATGAGAACACCAAACCTGCTGCCAAACTCAGCTTTTTGATAATCCGACAGCGTTTGAATGTTTTCAACACCCGCCGCCCCGCACCACCGTTTCTGCGCAAAAGGCAAGTCCATACTAATCGTAAGCACCATAATATTTTCTCCCATCGCACCAGCTTCGACGTTAAATCGGCGAGTCATAACATCACATACTTGCGTATCAAGCGATGGCACGCAGGAAACAATACACACTTTACCACAAAACGAAGACAATTTCACCTTCGACATATCATTGGCAACAAGTTCAACTTCCGGCGCCGCCTGGCCGAGCTCGACCTCATCGCCCACCAAAGTCAACGCCGCCCCTTTCATCGTTACAACATCTTTTCGCTCTTGCATATTCTTATAACTCCTGTCTAAAAAACAGCCACCCCCCCCGCTCCAGCTTAAATACATATCAGTAATTAACGGCTTCTAATTCATAATGGCTCTGCGGATGGGCACACGCAGGACACAACTCAGGCGGCTCCAACCCTTCATGCACATGCCCGCAGTTCCTGCATATCCATCTTACCGGCTCGTCGCGCTTAAAAACGATTCCGCTGTCTACATTTTCGGCCAGCTTGACGTATCTGTCCTCGTGCCGCTTCTCAGCAACAGCGATACTCTTAAAAACCTTCGCTATCTCGTTAAAGCCCTCTGTCTCGGCAACTTTCGCAAAACCAGGATACATCTGGGTGGTTTCATAATGCTCACCCGCCGCTGCCGCTCGAAGATTATCCACGGTCGTGGCAATTATACCAGCCGGAAAAGATGCTGTAATTTCCACTTCCCCGCCCTTGAGGAGCTTAAAAAGCCTCTTGGCATGTTCCTTCTCTTGGTTGGCAGTCTCAGTAAATATCGCGGCAATTTGCTCATAACCTTCCTTGCTCGCCTGGCTGGAAAAATACGTATATCGATTTCTTGCCTGCGATTCACCAGCAAAAGCCCCAAGCAGATTCTTCTCCGTCTGACTTCCTTTCAAATCCATCCTTTGTCTCCCAAAAAATCTATACTAAAAAAATTCAATACTGACTACACCTTCTCAAAATCGCCTGTATATGGATGTCGAACTATTCTTCCGCAGGCTCAAACTGGTCCTTGCCAGCCCCGCATTCAGGACATACCCAATCATCAGGCAGGTCTTCAAAAGCTGTGCCCGCCTCAATCCCATTGTCAACATCGCCCTGAGAAGGGTCGTAAACATAACTACATAAAGTACAGTTATATATTCGCATCGATAACCCCCTTTCTAATAAGTTATCTTCAATTATATTAAATTATAGATGCCCGCCAACAAATGGTAAAGTCTAAATTAACTCCAACGCACAAAAACTACCTCGATCTTATCATCGTCAAAAGCATCTTGAATTTCTCCTTGGCGAGTACAGAATGCGGCACATTCGCTGGCATCACAATGATTTCACCCGCTCCAACTTCCACTGCCTTGCCGCCTATGGTAAGTTTGGCCTTACCTTCCACTATCTGAACAACCGCATCAAAAGGCGTCTGGTGTTCACTAAGCCTCTGTCCGACGTCAAACGCAAATAACGTAATCGTCCCTTCGGCCTTATCAAGCAAAGTCTTACTCACAATCGAATCAGCCGAGAATTCAACCAACTCCCCAAGCCGCTTTGTCTGACCCATAACTTCCGCCGAGACACTCCCCTGTTCGTTTTTCCCTTGTGAATCTGCCAATTTATTGCTCCTTTCCTGGCACCTGACCTTCATCTTCTCTCGACTGTAATATATCTCTTTTATAAGACCATTTTAGTCCTACTGGCTCAGGAATTCAATACAAAAAATGCTTTTTTACAAATTTTTTTTGATAATAAACAGCACCCGGATCATAGCTGCAAACAAAAACCGGAACTCGCTCAGTATAATGCTTTTCCCGCTCAAAAACATACCGAAAAAAACACTCATCTTTAGCTTACTTAATCTCTTTAAAACTAAGTACTTAAGATAATCATCTTTCGATTTTTCTTGGTTTCAAAACGCTTTCAGGTTATAATAATTTTAATATCCGAGGAAAAGGGCTTCGGGACCAGGAGGATGAGAATAAAATACTGTTGTTTTCCGGAGGGATGATGAGAGAATTTTACTACAAGGTGTGGCTTCCGTTTACCGACACCAAAAAACGTATTCTGGTTCTTGCAATAGCGAGCTACATCGCTCTTTGCTAAAAACCAGAGAAGAGTAGTTCATTAGTTTAGGCCGGCTAAAAACCGGCCTTATTTTTGCGCAAAAACCAAATTCGCCGCCTTCACGCCTTTCCATTTGACATCAAAATCACAACACCGTAATCTAAAAGAAGCGATTATCGATTAAAATAAACGGAGCAACCAATGATCATAGTAACAGGAGGAGCAGGATTTATCGGTTCAGCTATCGTTGCCGCACTGAACCAGAGAAAAATCTCTGACATCCTCGTCATCGACGAACTCGCAAAAGACCAGAAATGGAAAAATCTCAACAACCTGGCCTTTGCCGATTACATCGAAAAAAACGACTTCCTCGAAATGGTCAATAATCAAGCCATAGATTGGCCCATCGATGCCGTATTCCACATGGGAGCCTGCTCGGATACCACAGAAACCGACTGCTCATTCCTAATCAAAAACAACTACGAATACACCAAGGATCTGGCAACATGGGCCGTCGAATCCAACATCAGATTCATCTACGCCTCGAGTGCCGCAACCTATGGCGACGGCTCACAGGGCTTTAGTGACGACGAATCCGGCATGCACCAACTCGCCCCGCTTAACATGTACGGCTACTCGAAACATCTCTTCGATCTCTGGGCACAAAGCAGCGGTCTGCTCGGCTCTATCGTAGGCCTGAAATATTTCAACGTCTTCGGACCAAACGAATATCACAAAGCACATATGCGAAGCTTCGTCATAAAAGCATTCGAACAGATAAACTCAAAAGGCAGGGTCGGCCTGTTCAAATCATATAACTCTGACTACGCCGACGGCGAACAGAAAAGAGACTTCCTGTACATCAAAGACGCCGTCGATATGACACTGTTCTTTTTGGACAATCCAGACAAAAACGGTATCTTCAATATCGGCTCAGGAAAAGCCAGAACATGGAACGACCTGGCAAAAGCAATCTTTGCCGCAATGCAAAAAACCCTCTCGATCGACTACATCGAAATGCCCCCTATCCTTCGAGGCAACTATCAGTACTTCACCGAAGCCGATATGAAAAAACTCAAAAAAGCGGGATACAAGAAAAAACCCACCTCACTCGAAGAGACAACCAAAGACTACATCCAAAACTACCTGAAACTCAACGCATACCTCGGCTAAATCCACCATAACAGCAATTTTAACCTGCCATAGCGACCAAACCTCACAAATCTTATTCGGAGCATTTCTGGTTTGCCTATTTGCCGACTTTATATTAGAATTCCAACTTAAGATTAGGCTGAGATACTTCATGGCAAACAAGATAGCAAAACAAGTAGAACTCCTAACCCGGGCTGCGGTCGAAGTCTTTCGTGAAGAAGAACTCGCCCAGCGACTTACCGAAGCCGAAAAAGCAGGCAAACAACTCCGCATCAAACTCGGCATGGACCCAACTGCTCCCGATATCCATCTCGGCCACACCGTCGTCCTCCGCAAACTCCGCCAGTTCCAGGACATCGGTCACAAAGCAGTCCTCATCATAGGCGATTACACCGCACGAATCGGAGACCCCAGCGGCCAAAACTCAACTCGCCCGCTACTCAAGCTCGAACAAATCGAACAAAACGCCAAAACATATTTCGCCCAAGCTGGAAAAATCCTCGACACCTCCGAAGAAAAACTCGAAATCAGATACAACAGCGAATGGCTAAGCAAAATGGATCTGATGGAGTTGATTCAGCTCGTCTCAAAAAAAACCGTCGCACAAATGCTCCAGAGGGACAGCTTCAAAAAACGACTCAAAGCCGATGAAGATGTCTACATGCACGAATTCCTCTACCCGCTGATGCAGGGCTACGATTCGGTCATGGTAAAAAGCGACGTCGAGCTTGGCGGAACAGACCAGACCTTTAACAATCTAATCGGTAGAGACATCCAGCGAGCCTACGGCCAGGAAGCCCAGGTCGTAATCACCATGCCAATCCTTGTCGGCCTCGACGGCACAGAAAAAATGAGCAAATCAAAAAATAACTACGTCGGCGTAACAGACCCAGCTAAAGAGATGTTCGGCAAAATCATGAGCATCTCCGACGAAATGATGGAAAACTACTACACACTACTCAGCAGCCTCGAAACTGAAAAAATAAAAGAACTCCTCGACCCCGCCAAAACCCATCCAAAACAGGCGAAGGTCCTGTTGGCCAAAACCATCGTCACCGATTTCTACGACGAAGCAAATGCAGATGCCGCCGCCGAAGAATTCGAAAAAGTCTTCGCCAAAAAACAGCTTCCCGATGAAATCCCGGATGTGCAAATATCTCCCAGCCCAATCGCCGCAGGCAAACTGCTCGTCCATTGCAAACTCGTCTCGTCAGGCAGCGAAGCCAAAAGAATGATAAAACAATCCGCCGCCGCCATCGACGGCAAAAAAATCAGCGACCCAAACGCTGAAATCACACCCGCTGACGGCATGGTCATCCGCGTCGGAAAAAGAAAATTTGCCAAACTGAAAGTGAAGTAGAATTACAATGTTTAGCAAAAACAGACCTGAGAATCTATGGTAAGGCCCATCATAAAAAACTGTCGATTCCTTCTTGTTTTTGGGGCCATCTTGGCCCTTGGAACATTTTTGCGATTATACATGCTATCGGAACAGATCCTTTTGGACGACGAATGGCATGGTATTGCATCGGTCGTTGACAAAACATTTTTAGACATCCTCACAACATTCAACCCAACTTTGAATTCGAGTACACCCTTAAACCTTTATCGCCTATTTCTTCTCCGAAGCTTTGGCTGGTCTGAACTCGCTCTTCGGCTTCCGGATGTACTGGCAGGACTTTTAGGGCTCATCCTTTTTCCTCTTCTGCTAAAAAAAATCTTTAATGAGCGCATGGCACTCGCATTTGCCCTGCTGCTGGCAATATCGCCGTTTATGATTTTTTACTGCCGTTTTGCACGAAGCTACAGCATTATGATGTTACTCTGCTTTTGGGCATTACTTTTATTTCATCAATGGCTGGTTACCGGAAAGAATCGCCACATAATAGGCTTTGTCATCACTGGAAGCCTTGCGATATACACCCACCCCCTTTCCATAATCACAATCTTTGCGCTCCTTGTCGTGGCAATCGGCATTGCGCTTTTCAACCATTTCATTAAATCGTCTTCGGCACATTTATCAATCGTACCATCTTTAAAAAAACTCATCATCGCATCTTTTATTATGGCCGTCCTGGTATCACTTCTATTGTTGCCTGTGCTTTTACAAAGTTCTAAACTACCGTGGGCAGCTGGCAGGTTGACCTTAAGCAGCTTCATTATCGCCGCCACCCTCGTCAGCGGCACGGCAAATACCCAATTAACCATAATATTTCTTGCGTTGTGCCCGCATTCGGGTACGTGGCCGTGGCTGGATCGTTGTTCGCCATGCTCCATATCTGCGGTATATCCGCTGCGACGCCGGTATCCTCTGTCGAGAAGTCCCATGAAAAAAGCGTGTCCTGAGCCGACGCTTCCGTTGCAATAACAATCGGGAATGAGTCATGGGAATTGCAACGTTGTATTCTGTTGCCGGAATACTCAAGCAAATAATCACAAGTCATAGCACTTAAACATGTTCAATATTTGATAAGCAATATTATTCAAAAACTCTT